>Ga0114958_10000858_pt1 | contig 25211 bp, 26 predicted proteins | sample C_130208_EF_Meta_FD_89577 | JGI IMG/M metagenome (GOLD analysis project Ga0114958, IMG submission 89577) | Freshwater microbial communities from Lake Croche, Canada to study carbon cycling - C_130208_EF_MetaG | ecosystem: Environmental > Aquatic > Freshwater > Lake | place: Lake Croche, Canada... | reverse complement strand
TTCCAAAAACTAATGCGCCTTTGTGGCCTTCTACTGTGGAAACGGGAAAATTCGGAATCACCGAATAAGGTATGGTAAACGCAACACTAATATCAGCTGTAAAACCTCCCAAACCAGAACCTAAAATAATACCATATTCTGGACTAAATGAAGTATGAGCTTTAATATAACTAACTGTTTCCTGAACTTTTTCCCACATAATCTTGTATTTTTTTATCAAAATCAGCCGAGGCTGATAAGAATTTAGTTTTTATCGGCAAGTAAAATAATTGCGCTGGAGAGAAATTATCTTTCAAACGGACATAGTCTTTTTCGGTTGTTATTATTATTTTAGACCCCGCTAATTTTTTGATTTCAGCACTATCGGCTTCTGAAAAATGATGATGATCCGGATAGGTTTTTACCAAATCATTGGCCTGTTTTACAAAGTCGAAGAAGGGTTTTGGTTTAGCAATTCCGGCCAATACTAATTTATCAAAAGCCTTTATATCCGCTATTTTTTTAATACCATTTCCAGAATATATACTGTCATCGTAAACCACTGTGCTAAAAAAAACAGACCTTCTATTCCCTACTTTTTCTTTAATCTCCTTTTGTTCTTTATCCGTTAGACTCTCGGGACATTTAGTAACAATAATTAAATCCGCTCTTTTTGCACCCTTTCGTGATTCTCTTAAATTCCCTGTAGGCAACAAATAATCATCTGAAAACAAATCACCATAAGAAGTTAAAAGAATATAAAAACCAGCACGGACTTTTCGGTGTTGAAAAGCGTCGTCTAATAAAATCAAATCTGGTTTTTCTTTCAAAGAAAGTAATTTTTGAATTCCATTTCTTCTATCGGCATCAACAGCAACCTTAATATTCGGAAATTTCGAATAATACTGAAAAGGTTCGTCTCCAATAATAGCAGCATTCACGGATTCATCTGCCAAAATAAAACCTTCTGATTGTCTTTTATATCCTCGACTTAAAGTAGCTATTTTATAGTTATCAGAAAGCAGTCGGATTAAATATTCAATTTGTGGCGTTTTCCCGGTTCCCCCAACACTCAAATTCCCTACAGCTATTACAGGTATATCAAAGACATGCGATTTTAAAATCCCCTTATCGTAAAGAAAATTGCGAATACTCGTTATGAAGCCATACAAAACAGCAAACGGAAACAGTATTTTTCGAACTAAATTCATAATTATTTATCGGAATAATGTCCCATTGCAGAAATTACAAATACAGTTACTATATCTTCTTCAACGCTATAAATAAGCCGGTCTTTTTTGTTAATTTGTCTTGACCAAAAACCTATAAGTTGATATTTCAATGCTTCCGGATTTCCAGTTCCTTCATAAGGTGTTTCAGATAATTCCAACAAAATCTTAGTGATTTTTTTTATACTGGATTGATTTCCTGAATTATAATGCTCTTGAATCTCTTTCTTTGCTTTGGGAACAAAATCTACAATATACTCCCCCATATATCCTTTGGATTTAAACGGCTTAGTTCTTGATTTTTTATATTTTTTGAACGCTCCAATATTTCGGATACAAATTCAGGATTATAAGGACTTTGTTCTTCTTCTACGCTATCTAATATGTCCTTTTTATTTGTTTTTTTTGAATCTGACACTATAATCTCGACATCTTTTTCATCTTTGAAAAAAGTTTTTGCAAACTCCAAAAAAGCTTTTCCTTTTTCAGAATGCTCATTAATTTTGATTGTTAAAGTAGTCATTGCATTAAATTTTGAATTACAAATATACAAAAATCACACACTTTTAATTTGATTAAAAACAAGTACTTTAATTTCTGTAATTTTGAAACTAAAACCAAATAACAAAAAGATATTATTTTATCTTTGATATGAAATTTAGTTCCTTTGTTAAAGGTATTCAACTTCAAACTTTAAATAAAAACAATGAAAATAAAAGAAATAATCTCCGTCCTGGAAGAAATGACACCATTGGCCTATGCCGAAGATTTTGACAATGTAGGTTTACTTCTTGGAGATGTTGAAACCATTTCAACCGGAATACTCGTTTGCCACGATGCCCTGGAAAATGTAGTCGATGAAGCGATTGCTAACAAATGTAATTTAATTGTGTGCTTTCACCCAATTCTGTTTAGTGGCTTAAAAAAAATAAACGGCAAGAATTATGTAGAACGCGTTTTGCTTAAAGCAATCAAAAACGACATTGCTATTTATGCAGTTCATACAGCCCTGGACAATCATCAGGATGGTGTAAATAAAATTATAAGTGACGCTTTAGGTCTTATAAATCCTAAAATTCTTATTCCTAAGCAAAATTTTATCCGAAAATTAGTTACCTATACTATTCCTGAAAATGCAGATAAATTAAGGAATGCTTTATTTGATGCCGGTGCCGGAAGTATTGGAAATTACGACAATTGCAGTTTCAATTCACAGGGTATCGGAACCTATATGGGCAATGAACATAGCAATCCGGAAATTGGAGAACGATTTGAATTTGTAGAAGGCAACGAAATAAAAATTGAGGTCACTTTTGAAAAACACTTGCAAAAGAAAATTCTTAAAACTCTTTTGAGCAAGCATGTTTATGAAGAGGTTGCCTATGAAATATACGATTTACAAAACGAACATCAAAATATTGGTTTGGGAATGATTGGTGAATTAAAAGAACCAATGCAGGAAAAAGACTTTCTATTGTTTGTAAAAGATAAAATGCTATCAGAAGGAATTCGGCATTCTGAATTTACGGGAAAGCCAATCAAGAAAGTAGCTGTTCTTGGCGGATCAGGATCTTATGCTATAAAAAATGCTATTTCTGCTGGTGCAGATGCTTTTTTGACTGCCGATTTGAAGTACCACAACTTTTATGAAGCCGAGAATCAGCTAATTTTAGCCGATATTGGTCATTTTGAGAGCGAACGCTATACAAAAAATTATATTGTTGATTTTCTTCGGAAAAAAATACTTAATTTTGCAATCATTTTATCAGAAGAAAATACGAATCCTGTTAAGTACTTATAAATATTATGGCGAATACTAAAGAATTAAGCGTTGAAGAAAAGTTAAGAGCATTGTATGACCTACAATTAATTGACACCAGAATTGACGAAATACGAAATGTGAGAGGAGAACTTCCTTTAGAAGTGGAAGATTTAGAAGATGAAGTTGCTGGTTTAAGTTCGCGCAATGATAAACTTAAAAAAGATTTAGAAAGTATTGAAGAGCAAATTAAAGCTAAAAAAAGTGCTATCGAAGAGCACAATACTGCTATAAAAAAATACACAAAACAACAAGAAAGTGTTCGTAACAACAGAGAATTCAACTCTTTGACTAAAGAGGTTGAATTTCAAGAACTCGAAATTCAATTGGCTGAAAAGCAAATTAAAGAAATGAGAGCTACTTTGGAACACAAAAAACAAGTGATTTCCGAATCTAAAGAAAGATTAGAAGGAAAATCAAGCCACTTGAAACATAAAAAAGCAGAGTTAAGTGATATCATGTCAGAAACTCAAAAAGAAGAAGCTTTTTTATCAGAGAAATCAGCCGAATTTGAAGCACTTATCGAAGAACGCTTACTTACTGCTTACAAAAGAATTCGTTCTAGCGTTCGCAATGGTTTAGCTGTGGTATCTATCGAAAGAGGTGCATCAGCAGGTTCTTTCTTTACTATCCCTCCTCAAACACAAGTTGAAATTGCCGGTAGAAAGAAAATCTTAATTGATGAGCATTCCGGAAGAATTCTGGTTGACAGCTCACTCGCTGAAGAAGAAAAAGAGAAAATGGAAAAGTTATTTTCTAAATTTTAATTATATTTAAGTCCCGATTAAAATCGGGACTTTTTTTTATGAAAAAAATATCTTTCTTTATATTTACTAAATCAGTCGGACTCTACATAAATTTATTGGGCTTTCTTTTCCCTAAGAAAGCGGCCTACTTAGCTTATACGGTTTTTAGCAAGCCAAGATTGGGAAAGTTAACTAAAGCTAGCTTACCTGAAATTCTTCAGGATGCAGATACCGAAATTTTTAAAAAAGACACGAATCAAATCATTACCTACATCTGGAAGGGAAATGAAACGGTAATCTTATTGGTTCACGGGTGGGAAAGCAATGCTTCTCGTTGGGAACGAATCCTACCTCATTTACGAAAATCAGGAAGCACCATTATTGCCATTGACGGCCCCGCCCACGGCTTATCCGACGGAACGGTTTTTAACGTTCCCATCTATGCCGAATTTATTGATCTTGTAGTCCAAAAATACCAACCACAAGTTCTCATTGGACATTCTATTGGTGGAAAAGCCTGTATTTATTACCAATCCGTTTATCAAAATCCAAATATAAAAAAGATGGTTACTTTGGGAGCTCCTAGTGATTTCCTTGTGATTATCAACAATTATATTGCGCTCTTAAGTCTAAATAATACCGTCTCAAATGCCTTAGACGCCTATTATTTAAAGTATCTGAAATTAAAAATCGAAGACTTCAACTGCAGAGTATTTGCCTCAAAACTTACTGTCAAAGGATTGATTGCTCACGATGTCGACGATAAAATTGTCGCTTTTGAGGAAGGTAAAAAGATAGCCAATGCTTGGAAAACAGCAAGTTTTATCGAAACTAAAGGATTAGGACACAGTCTTCACGATGCTAATTTATACAATAAAGTGGTGCATTTTTTATTTGAAGCAGAATAGCTTGGGCATTTTTAATCAGGGCTAAGAAAAAGGGAAGGGAATACTTAGAAATATTTTTCAAAAATCCAAATTATCCCATTTTCAAATTGATTACTTTTACCAAATGGAAGACAATCTAAAACGACTCAACAAATTCATCGGCGAAACCGGCTTTTGCTCCAGAAGGGAAGCGGACAAACTTATTGAAGACGGTCGGGTCACCATTAACGGAATTGTGCCTGAAATGGGAACAAAGGTAAGTCCGAGCGATGAAGTTCGCATCGACGGCAAATTAATACGGGATAATCGCGAAAAACTAGTATATCTGGCATTCAATAAACCGGTTGGAATTGAATGCACCACTAATTTAGAGGTGAGAGATAATATTGTCGATTATATCAATTATCCAAAACGGATTTTTCCTATTGGTCGTTTAGATAAAGCCAGTGAAGGTTTGATATTTATGACCAATGACGGTGACATTGTCAACAAAATCCTAAGAGCCCGAAACAATCACGAAAAAGAATATACCGTTACGGTAAATAAACCCATTACAGACCGATTCATTGAACGAATGGGAAATGGCGTACCTATTCTGGAAACGGTTACCCGAAAGTGTAAGGTAGAACAAATTAGCAAATACACTTTCAAAATCATCCTTACTCAAGGATTGAATCGACAAATTAGGAGAATGTGTGAGTATTTAGGTTCTGAAGTAACTGCCTTAAAACGAATCCGAATTATCAACATCTCACTCGACACGCCTTTAGGAAGATATCGCGATTTAACCGAGTCCGAAATCAAAGAATTAAATGCGCTGATAGCGCCATCTAGTAAAACTGAAGAAGCGAGTTTACCCAAAGCAGAACCAGCCAAAAGAAGAACAGAATTCATTAAAAGAGACGACCCTAGATTTAAGAAAAAAGGAGATTATTAATCCGAAAAAGGGATTTCTCTATATAAGATTTCTCTAACTACAAAAGCCTGTTCTCTCGAACAGGCTTTCCTTTTTTTTAACTAATTTTTGCTTTTTTCATTTCCCGAGCTAAGAGGGTGTTTTTCATTAGCATCGCAATGGTCATTGGTCCAACACCACCAGGAACCGGAGTGATAAAAGAGGCCTTTTTACTAACATTTTCAAAATCTACATCACCGGTAATCACATATCCTTTTGGATGATTTTCATCAGCAACACGAGTAATACCCACGTCTATAATCACCACTCCATCTTTAACCATATCGGCTTTGAGATAATTGGGAACTCCCAAAGCAGTGATAATTATATCGGCATTCTTAGTGAACTCTTCTATATTTTTAGTTCTACTGTGCGTTAAAGTAACGGTAGAATCTCCTGGATACCCTTTTCGACTCATTAAAATACTCATTGGGCGACCCACAATGTGGCTGCGTCCAATAACTAAAGTATGCTTACCCGCGGTTTCTACTTTATAACGCTCTAATAATTCCATTATTCCATAAGGAGTAGCGGGCAAAAAAGTTTCCATTTCCAAAGCCATTTTTCCAAAATTAGTAGGATGAAAACCATCTACATCTTTATCAGGATCTATAGCCATTAGAATTTTTTGCTCATCAATATGTTTGGGCAAAGGCAATTGTACAATAAAACCATCCAGACCGTCGTCTTCATTAAGTTCTTTAATTTTAGCCAACAAATCCGCTTCCGTAATATCTTCTGCCAAGGAAACCAAAGTAGATTCAAAACCTATTTGCTGACAGCATCGAACTTTACTCCCTACATAAGTGAGGCTCGCTCCATTACTACCAACAATTACTGCTGCCAAATGAGGCACTTTTCCTCCATTTTCTTTGATTAAATCAACAGCCGTTTTAATCTCTTGCTTGATGTCGTTTGATGTCTTTATTCCGTCCAATAACTGCATAATAGTACTTTGTAGGTTAATCTGTATTTATTTGTTCTTATCTCATTCCTTTCATGCCGCCCATCATCTTCATCATATTCTTTCCTCCTGGACCCTGCATCATTTTCATCATTTTACTCATCTGATCAAACTGTTTCATCAATTGATTGACTTCTTCAATTTTCCGACCAGCACCTTTGGCTATCCTTGCCTTTCTTTTAACATCTATAATAGCCGGCTTACTTCTTTCTTTAGGAGTCATAGAATGAATGATAGCCTCAATATATTTAAAAGCATCATCTTCTATTTCTACATCTTTCATGGCTTTAGTCGCACCTGGAATCATTCCGACCAAATCCTTCATATTCCCCATTTTTTTAACCTGCTGGATTTGGGATAAGAAATCGTCAAAACCAAATTCGTTTTTGGCAATTTTCTTTTGAATTTTTCTAGCCTCTTCTTCATCATATTGTTCTTGGGCGCGCTCTACCAAAGACACAACATCTCCCATTCCCAATATTCTTTCGGCCATACGAACGGGATAGAAGACATCAATAGCGTCCATTTTTTCTCCAGTTCCTACAAATTTAATCGGCTTATTAACAACTGATTTTATAGATATCGCCGCTCCACCTCTGGTATCTCCGTCTAATTTAGTCAGAATTACACCATCGAAATTCAATATATCATTAAAAGCTTTAGCTGTATTTACGGCATCCTGCCCCGTCATTGCATCCACCACAAAAAGAGTTTCCTGAGGTTTGATAGCCTTATGAACATTGGCAATTTCAGTCATCATTTCCGTATCAACGGCTAATCGACCTGCGGTATCCACAATAACCACATCATAACCTTTTTCTTTGGCATATTTTACCGAATTTAGCGAAATCTCAACCGGATTATTATTTCCCAGTTCTGAATACACCTCAACACCTATTTGGTCTCCCACCACATGCAACTGATTGATTGCCGCAGGACGATACACATCACAAGCTACTAAAAGTGGTTTTTTATTTTTCTTAGTTTTAAGATAATTCGCTAATTTACCAGAGAAAGTTGTTTTCCCGGAACCTTGTAAACCTGACATTAAAATCACACTTGGATTCCCTGAAAGATTTATTCCGGCAACATCGCCACCCATCAGTTCCGTCAATTCATCTTTGACTAATTTAACTAATAACTGCCCGGGTTGCAAAGAGGTTAAAACATCTTGTCCAATAGCTTTTTCTTTTACTTTAGTGGTAAAATCTTTAGCAATTTTAAAGTTAACATCGGCATCTAATAAAGCACGACGCACTTCTTTTAAAGTTTCAGCAACATTTATTTCAGTGATTTTTCCGTGTCCTTTTAGAACATGAAAAGCTTTATCTAGTTTTTCGCTTAAATTATCGAACATAATGGGTTTGTTTAATGCGTTTTAAATTTGTTGAAAACGAACCGCAAAATTAAGGATTTGATTTTGAAGTTCTATAATTATTTAAATAAAAAACGACTCCAAAAAGAAGTCGTTTTTTAATAGTGCTATATTTACTCTTACATTCGATCCGGAACCTGAATTCCAAGCAATTCGAAAGCCGTTTTAATAACATCGGCAACCTTCTTAGAAAGCTGTACCCGGAATATTTTTTTCTCTTGATTCTCTTCCCCTAAAATAGAAACTGTCTGATAGAATGAGTTGTATTCTTTAACCAAATCGTACGTATAATTAGCAAGCAATGCCGGGCTGTGATTGTGCGCTGCATTCTGTATAACTTCCGGATACATTTCAATTTGTTTGATTAGTTCCTTCTCCTTTTCGTGAAGTTCAATGGTTAGGGCTGTATCCAAATTAAAATCGGCTTTACGCAAAATAGACTGAATTCGAGCATAAGTATATTGAATAAACGGACCTGTATTGCCTGCAAAATCAACCGATTCTTCCGGATTAAACAGAATACGTTTTTTAGGGTCTACTTTCAAAATATAATATTTTAGTGCCCCAAGTCCAATTATAGTATATAATTTAGCTTTTTCCTCGGCTGAATAGTCTTCTAATTTTCCTAATTCCTCCGCTAATTCCTGAGCCGTTCGACTCATGTCTTGCATCAAATCATCAGCATCGACGACCGTTCCTTCCCGTGATTTCATTTTACCAGAAGGCAAATCAACCATCCCATAAGAAAGATGAAATAAGTTCTTAGACCATTCAAAACCTAATTTTTTCAATATCAAAAACAAGACTTTAAAATGATAATCTTGTTCGTTTCCAACCGTATAAACCATTCCTCCAACATCGGGAAAGTCCTTAACACGCTGAATAGCCGTCCCTATATCTTGGGTCATATAAACCGCAGTTCCGTCTGAACGCAATACAATTTTACGATCTAATCCTTCATCTGTCAAATCAATCCAAACAGAACCGTCAGGATCTTTTTCAAACACCCCTTTTTCTAATCCAATCTGTACTACATCTTTTCCTAACAAATAGGTATTACTTTCATAATAATAAGCATCAAAATCGACACCTAAATTTTTGTAACTCACCGCAAAACCATCATAAACCCATTGGTTCATCATTTTCCAAAGTGAAAGTACTTCGGGATCTCCAGCCTCCCATTTCAAGAGCATTTCCTGCGCTTCTATAATAATAGGGGCTTGTTTTTTAGCCTCCTCTTCGGTTTTTCCTGCTGCAATTAATTGCGCAATCTCTTCTTTATAAGCTTTATCAAAAGCGACATAATAATTTCCAACTAATTTATCTCCTTTCAAACCGGTACTTTCCGGAGTTTCTCCCTTTCCATATTTTTTCCAAGCTAACATCGACTTGCAAATATGAATTCCTCGATCGTTGATAATTTGAGTTTTATATACTTTTTTACCCGATGCTTTAATAATCTCAGCTACAGAATAACCCAAAAGATTATTTCGAACATGACCTAAATGCAAGGGCTTATTGGTGTTTGGTGAGGAGTATTCAACCATAACGGCTTTCTCTTCCGGATTTGGACTTCTAAAACCAAAACGATCCTGATTCTTAATTTCATTGAAGAAATCCATATAGTAAGTATCGGAAATCACAATATTTAAGAAACCGGAGACCACATTAAAGCGACTGACCTGCGCTATATTTTCAACTAAATAGTTTCCAATTTTATTTCCTAATTCAACAGGATTACTTTTAATACGTTTCAATAACGGGAAAATCACCATGGTAATATCCCCTTCAAATTCCTTACGTGTTGTCTGAAATTCGATTTTGTCAATAGTAACATCAAACAGCGTTTGAATGGCCTTTTCGATTGAAGGTGTGAGAATTTGTGCTAGTGTCATGGATTTAATTTAAAAAATGCAAAGATAATTCTAATTCCTTAACAGGACAGTAAAAATCATTGATTTACCACTTAATTATAGCACTTGCCCAAGTAAACCCACTACCAAAGGCAGCTAAAACAATAGTGTCTCCTGATTTTATCTTTCCTAATTCCCAGGCTTCTGTCAATGCAATCGGAATAGAAGCAGCTGTAGTATTTCCAAATTTCTGAATATTATTAAAAACCTGATCATCACGCAAAGCAAATTTCTTTTGGATAAACTGAGAGATTCTCAAATTAGCTTGATGCGGAATCAACAAATCGATATCAGAAACCTGCAAATTGTTTGCTGTCAAACCTTCATTTATGACTTCACTAAATCGAACAATGGCATGTTTAAAAACAAACTGACCATTCATATGTGGATAATAACTGTCATCGGCCGGATCGTTTTCGGCCAAAATATCGGTCACCCAGCGACCTCCCATTCCTGGTGCTAAAACGGCCAATTCTTTGGCATGCTCTCCTTCAGAATGCAGGTGCGTAGACAACACTCCTTTTGTCAAATCTTCCTCACGACTCAAAATAGCAGCTCCGGCTCCATCTCCAAAAATAACGGAAACCCCTCTTCCTCTATCGGTCATATCCAAACCAATGGATTGCAATTCAGCACCAACAATTAAAATGTTTTTATACATTCCCGTTTTAATATACTGATCGGCTACCGAAAGTGCATAAATGAATCCCGAACATTGATTTCGGATATCTAAAGCGCCAATGGTAGGCAAACCCAAGTCTCTTTGCAAGCTAACTCCAGGTCCCGGAAAATAGTAGTCTGGTGAAATAGTAGCAAAAACAATAAAATCAATTTCCTCTTTTGCAATTCCGGAACGCTCAATGGCAATTTTAGCAGCTTTTAGCCCCATACTACTGGTCGTTTCTCCACTGCCTTTCACAACATGTCTTCGTTCCCGTATGCCTGTACGCTCTTGAATCCACTCGTCATTGGTATCCATTATTTTTGACAAATCGTCATTGGTAACTATATTTTCTGGAACAAAATAGCCTAGTCCCGATATTTTAGAGTGATAGTGCATCTTTTAAATTGTATTATTTCGTTAAAAATAGGATAACAAATCTAAGCATTCAATAATACTTTTCCTCATAAGTTAAGGATTTTTTCTAAATCAACAATTGTTAAACTGTTTTTAGATAAATAAGGGATGCCAATTTTTCTACTCATTCTAATTGCCGATTATGCTTTGGCGCAAGAGAATCTCGACTACCAAAAACCTTCCAAATCGATATTTTAAATGTACTCTGGGAACAGGATCAGTTTTTAGAAAAATATTTAAAAAATTAAAGGAACATAAATAAGTTTTAAAGCCCGAAATCAATCTGATTTCGGGCTTTTTATTTTAGGACAACATCAGACTGACTTCCTGATTAATTTCCAATTCGGTAGGGTGTTCAAAAAACAAAACGGTTCTTTTATGAACAGCCTTTATTAGATACAAATTACCTTTGAAATAAGATTGTTTGACAATCACTTTCAACAAACCATTCTCGACAAGCTTCAATTGATGCGGATACAATAAAAGAGGTTCATCCTCTTCATCCTCATCTAAATCCTGCAATTGAGAGAGCTGCAATTCATTTACTTCTCCAAATAGGGAAGCTACATATCGGTTCAAAGGTTTTTGATAAACATCAAAAGATGCTGCTTTTTCAATTAAACGACCTTCCTGTAAAACGATCGTTTCATCTGAAAAAGAAAGCGCATCTGTACTGTCGTGCGTGGCAACGATACACGTAATCGTTTTTGATTTTAAATAAGCAAAAAGATTTCTCCTAAGCGCATTTTTTCTGAAATTATCAATCTGACTAAACGGTTCGTCCAGCAATAACACTTCCGGTTCTAATGCCAAAACCCGTGCTAAAGCTACTCTTTGTTGTTGACCACCGCTTAAATATTTGGCTTTGACATCAGCAAAATCGCTCATTTCAACTATTTCCAATAGTTCGGCTATTCTTGTATTTTTCTGCTCAGGATGGATATTGCTCAAAAACTTACCTACATTTTCACTAACAGAAATATAGGGCATCAAATCAAAATCCTGTGCCAGATATTTCATATAAGCTTCGCCAGGTATCAAATGGAATTTTGGACCTAATATCAGATTGGAATCATATCTAATGGCGCCAGAATTCAAATCATATAAACCATAAATCAACTTAAGTAAAGTACTTTTTCCACAACCACTTTCTCCTATAATCGCAATATTTTGACCTTTTTGGATTTTGAAGCTGATAGAATTTACTACCTGTTTTTCATCATATCCAAAACAAACCGTGTCAAGTTCGAGCATTTTTTAAATTTTAGTAGGCAAAGTTAGCCTTTTAGACAAAAAATAAGAGCGAATTTCCATAAAGAAAAGTCGCTCTTACCACAATAAAACAATTAACAAACTAATTCTTAATTGACATGTATTTTTTGTAATTCTGAGTATCTACTCGGGCTTTCAAATCGTTCATCAGATTGTAGAGTCCGAAGAAAGTTCTATTGATATATAAAAAATGTTTAGACCCTCTGTTTCCATTCATTTTTCTCAACTGAGTATCCTTTGTAAAATCTTCTCCCATAACAGCAATTTCAGCAAAAAAAGCTTCATCTGAAAAATCAAAATGATCCGTCTGAAAAGGTTTAGTAAACAAAGTCAATAAACGATGAAAAATTTCGGTAAAATAAACAATCTCCGCTTTAGAATCATCAGCTCTCAATATTTCAAGCTCGTATAATTTCTGGTTAAAAAGTACGGGATCATTAATGTATTTTGGATTCGCCAATTCAAAATAAGGAATGTAAAATTCGTCGGGCACTTTTTTGATACATCCAAAATCTATTGGCATTAAATTGGCCTCCGAATCTATTAAAAAATTTCCGGGATGCGGATCGGCATGAACCTGACGCAATTCATGCATTTGAAACATATAAAAATCCCAGAGTGCCTGACCCAGCTGATCTCCTTTTTCCCTGTCTTTATTATGAGCTGTAAATTCAGATAAATGTTCGCCTTCCATCCAGTCCATTGTCAGGATTTTCTCTGAAGACAATTCCGGATAATAGTGCGGGAATCTTAAATTCTTAATCTGCTGGCACGCATTTACCATTTCTATACTTTGCTTCAACTCTAAAACATAATCCGTTTCCTCGAGCAGTTTGTTTTCTACTTCCAAAAAGTACTTTTCTGAATCTTTACCTTTCAGATTGAACATTCTGGTGGCAATTGGTTTAACTAAAGCCAAATCAGAACTGATCGAATCTGCCACACCTGGATATTGAATTTTTACCGCTAACTTTTTACCGTTTTTACTGGCAATGTGAACCTGACCAATACTAGCCGCATTCGAAGAATTGGGAGCAAAAGTATCATATACCTCTTCTGGGAATTTTCCCAAATATTTTTTGAATGTTTTTCGAACTAATGGAGCGGATAAAGGCGGAACAGAGAATTGCGATAGTGAAAATTTATCAACATAGGCCTGAGGCATAATGCTCTTATCCATACTCAGCATCTGGGCTACTTTTAGCGCACTCCCTTTCAAATTTTGCAAGCCGTCATAAATATCTTCTGCATTATTCTCGTTCAATTTATCGCGATTCAAAGAAGGATTTACCATCTTTTCGCCGTAATAAGCAATATAATTACCGCCTACTTTGATTCCGGTTTTAAATAATTGCCCGGCACGTTCAATTTTGTTAGTAGGTATTTTATCTAATGTTTTCATTTTTAATTTTTGTTGTAAATAGTAATCAAAGGCTTTAAGAATAAGAATAATTACATTTTACGTTCTTTCCAAAGAAATTTACCCAAATCAAATAGACTTTCTAAGGGTTTTGTATTTAATAAATCGACTACTGTGTTTACTGATTTCTCAATTATAATATCTGTCTTTTCAAAACTTTTTGAAGTATCATCCATCCAAAATTTTAAAATTAGCAAAAACTGGATCCAAGCTCCTTCTGAAAAAACAGGTCTTGTTACTTTTCCTAATTGATCCTTTTGTTCGGATTCGTTAGAATCTATTAGTTCTAAAATAAATTCCTTGAAATGAGTTCTGAATTGCTTCAGCGTTTTTAAATTTTTAATTCCTTCTTTATTTTCATTCAGAGCAAATAAAACATAGGATCTGTTCAGTGTCAAAATTTCAAACAAGGTAAAATATAAAGTAAGCAATTTATTCTTATCAGAATAAGCGCTGTAATTTTCGTCTTTCTGAATCGTTGCAACAGCATTCTCAAAAAATTTAACCCAAATATTCTGTTTCAAACTTTCAAAAGAACCGAAAAAAGAATAAAACTGAGCTTCTTCAATTTCGTTCTCTTTACAAAAAAGATAAATATTTTTCGGAGCGTGATTGTGTTCTAAAACAGAATCCATATAAAAACTAATGATTTGATTATCATCAATAAGTTTTGTTTTCGCGCTTGATTTTTTTGTGGTGGCCATAATAAGTTTTGTTAAATAAATTCTGCAGTAAAGATACGTCTTGTTTAATAATATAAAAAAATGTTTAAACAGAAAAATATGTTAAATTTTATAATTGAAAAGCTATAAAAAAAGCCACTTTAATAAGTGGCTTCATTATACTATAATTAAACTGTCTAATTCCCGCCTTCTTTTTTGGCTTCTTCCACCATTTTATCGTTAGCTGTTATAGCAAATTCAACACGTCGATTTTGACTTCGCCCTTCTGTAGTATCATTGCTGGCTATTGGATCTGCAATACCCATACCTGTAGTTGTAAATCGAGAAGCAAGTAAACCTTTAGATACTAAATACATCTTAACTGAATTGGCTCTTTCGCCAGATAATTTTAAATTATATTCTGCTGATCCAGTACTGTCCGTATAACCATATATCACAATATTAGTATCAGGATATTCATTAAAAACAAGCACTAATTTATCTAAATTAGCTTTTGCAGTTACTGTCAAAGTCGATTTATTAGTGTCAAAACGTACCGCATTCTCATTTAAAACTAATTTAATACCTTCCCCTACCCGAACCACTTCGGCACCAGGAAGCGCACTGTCTATTTCACGAGCTTGCTTGTCCATTTTGTTTCCAATAACGCCACCGGCAACACCACCAACTACACCGCCAAGAACAGCGCCAAGTGCCCCTTTTCCGCCTTTCCCAAGATTATTACCCAATATTCCACCAAGCAAAGCACCACTTACAGCGCCTATCCCAGCACCTCTTTGAGTATTATTTGTGTTTTTAACTGCTGTACAACTGCTAAAAATTGAACCAAAACCAACCGTTACCGCCAAAACCAATATTGAAAACTTTTTCATCTTTTTTTATTTAAATTAATTTTTTCTGAATTCATAAACTACATCTGTGATTTGACCGCCCACATTAATACGATCAATCAACTGAAAACTATTTTCAGTTGCTGCGGCTAAAGTCAAAATATACCCATCGCGTACCCGTTTCGCTTTTTCACCGGCATCTAATATTTTAAGAACAAACTGTCCGTCTTTGTTTACAAACCATTTTATAGGGGAACTAAAAGCAGGACAATTTGATTTTGTTAACGCTAATTCTCCCGAATTATTATTCGATATAAATTTCCATCTACTCCCTTCAAAACATTTAGAATCTGCAATCTCAAAAGTAGTCACCTTTATATAATCAGATCCGGGATAGCGAACCGAAGTCAGTGTCCAGTTGCCTTTGATAGATACCTGCGAACTTCGATCCAGTTTTGTGTTGGTGACCGTGCTGCTTTTACAAGACAAAAAGAGTAAAGAAAGGGCACCGAATAATATAAATTTTCTCATGATTTTTTAGGTTTTGATTTTAAACTAAAACAAAGATACGTTCAAAAAGTTTTAAGAATGAATTAAAATTTTGCGCTATTATAAAAACTGCTAAAATTCAGCCAATTTGTCATTTATCCCTATTTTGGTATTCTATTTGAAAAAAGAAAAGAAGTTAATGTAAAACCTTAAAATTTAAAATATGACAACTGGAAAAATCAATGTTTCGGTGGAAAATATCTTTCCCTTAATTAAGAAATTTTTATACAGCGATCACGAAATCTTCTTGCGCGAATTAATTTCAAACGGAACGGATGCCACGCTTAAATTAAAACACCTAACCAGCATTGGCGAAGCCAAAGTAGAATATGGCAATCCTATTATCGAAGTTAAAATCGACAAAGAGGCTAAAAAAATCCATATTACCGATCAGGGTCTTGGTATGACCAAAGAGGAAGTAGAAAAATACATTAACCAATTGGCCTTTTCTGGAGCAGAGGAATTTTTAGACAAATACAAAGACACTGCCAAAGATTCAGGAATTATTGGGCATTTTGGTCTTGGATTCTACTCTGCCTTTATGGTAGCTGAAAAAGTCGAAATCATTACTAAATCATACAAAGACGAACCTGCAGCACATTGGACATGCGATGGTAGTCCTGAATTCACATTAGAAGCTGCTGATAAAACAAGCCGCGGAACAGAAATCATTTTGCACATTGCAGCTGATTCCTTAGAGTTTTTAGAAGATTCAAAAATTAAAGAACTTTTAAATAAATACAATAAGTTCATGCCTATTCCAATTAAATTTGGAACTAAAACAGAGAAAATTGAACAGAAAAAAGGAGAATTTGTTGAATCAGATGACAAAGAAGAACTTTTTAAAACAGTAGAAACAGACAATATAATCAACAATCCAAATCCAGCTTGGACAAAATTACCAGCTGACTTAACGGAGGAAGATTATAAAAATTTCTACCATGAATTGTATCCAATGCAATTTGAAGAGCCTTTATTTCATATTCATTTAAATGTAGACTACCCTTTTAACTTAACCGGTATTTTATATTTTCCAAAATTAGGTGCTGATTTACAAATTCAGAAAGATAAAATTCAATTGTACCAAAATCAGGTTTATGTAACCGATAATGTAGAAGGAATTGTACCTGAATTTTTAACGATGTTGAAAGGAGTTATTGATTCTCCGGACATCCCGTTAAATGTATCTCGCTCAAGCTTACAGTCGGACGCCTCAGTTAAGAAAATCTCGAATTACATCACCCGTAAAGTAGCCGATAAATTAAAAGCCGTTTTTACTGAAAATCGAGAAGATTTTGAGAAAAAATGGAATGACATTAAAATTGTATTGGAATACGGAATGCTGTCTGAAGACAAATTCTACGAAAAAGCAGGTGCTTTTGTTTTGTATCCAACTGTAGATGATAAATTCTTCACCTTAGAAGAATTAAAAGAAAAATTAGCTGCCAATCAAACCGATAAAGACGGAAAACTAGTAGTGCTATATGCAGCTAATAAAGAAGCGCAGCATTCTTATATCGAAATTGCAAAAGAAAAAGGATACGAAGTATTGTTATTAGACTCTCCAATCATTTCCCATTTGATTCAGAAAATTGAAGGCGACAACAGCAATTTGACTTTCGTACGTGTCGATTCAGATCACATTGACAATTTGATTAAAAAAGAAGAAACTTCAATTTCAAAATTGTCCGAAGAAGAGCAAACTACTTTGAAAACAGTTTTAGAAACTATTGTTCCTAACCAAAACTATTCCGTACAATTAGAAGCCTTAGACAGCCAAGCAGCTCCATTCATCATTACGCAACCGGAATTCATGCGAAGAATGAAAGAAATGAGTCAGTCTGGTGGTGGTGGAATGTTCGGTATGGGTAATATGCCCGAAATGTACAATTTAGTAGTAAACACCAATTCAGATTTAGCAAACCGAATTCTAAATACTGAAGATCAAATAGCCAAAGAAAGTTTGGTAACACAAGCTTTAGATTTAGCTAAATTATCTCAAAACCTTTTAAAAGGAGAAGCATTAACGGCTTTCGTAAAAAGAAGTTTTGATCTGATTAAATAATAATTCCACTACTAGAATATTAAAAAGACCTGTGAGTACCAACTTGCAGGTCTTTTATATTTATAAAGCATTTGAATATTGAAAAGAATTACGAACTTTGACTTTTTAAATAAAATACCACGATGACCCTAAATATAGAAACTCCTGCCCTACTTTTTTCCGCTACCTCCTTGATTTTATTGGCCTATACCAATCGCTTTCTGACTATTGCAACCATCGTCCGCAGTTTAAAAAAGAATTATGACGAAAAAGAAAACAATAGTATTTTATTGGAAATACGAAATCTCAATCTCCGAATTACACTGATTCGTTACATGCAGATGTTTGGCGTTCTTAGTTTATTCCTCTCGGTTTTTGCCATGCTTTTATTATTCATAGAGCAACAAATCGTTGGAATCTATCTTTTTGGACTGAGCTTATTCTGCCTTCTTATTTCGCTGGCGGTCTCCTTTTGGGAAATCAGTATTTCTGTAGATGCCCTTCGCTTGCATTTGAGTGATCTAGTAAATAGCAAAAACAAAAAAAACCCGCTTTAATCGAATCCTAAACCCTACCTTTGCAGGCTTTTTAAATATAGATAATGACAAAGAATAAGGTACTTAAAGGAGTTTTTTTAGTAGGATTGGGTGCCACAAGTTATGGCATGTTAGCCACCTTCGTAAAACTAGCTTACGGGGAAGGATTTACCACCGCAGAAGTAACATCTTCCCAATTTTCATTGGGAATTATCGGAATACTACTGATCAATTGGTTCCAAAAATCAAAGAATAAAAATAAAATTACACAAGCATCCTCAAAGAATATATTCCATTTGATGCTGGCTGGAACATCATTAGGTATGACCAGTTTGTTTTATTATTTGGCGGTAAAATACATTCCCGTTTCTATAGGTATCGTTTTATTGATGCAAACCGTTTGGATGGGCGTACTACTTGAAACCATTCTAGAGCGAAAAAGTCCCTCCCGACAAAAGTTAATTTCGGTAGTAGTAGTTCTTTTCGGAACCCTATTGGCCACTAATTTAATTAAAACAGATATCAATTTGGACTGGCGAGGATTAGTTTGGGGTGTTTTAGCCGCAGCTTCCTTTACCACAACCATGTTTACTGCAAACCGGGTGGCGACCCATATATCATCGGCTCAACGAAGTTTATACATGCTTTTGGGCGGATCCCTAATTATTTTCGGTTTTGGATTGGCTACGCAAACTACACCTTATAATTTTGATATTTTTCTAAAATGGGGACTATTCCTGGCAGTTTTCGGCACTATTATTCCGCCCTTGTTATTGAACGCCGGATTCCCAATTACAGGAATAGGACTAGGAAGTATCGTTGCGGCAATCGAACTGCCGGTTTCGGTAATGATGGCCTATTTTCTTTTAAATGAAACCGTAATCCTTTCCCAATGGTTTGGTATAATCCTAATTATTCTAGCCATTGTAATTATGAATGTAAAATTCAAAAAATCCAATTAAAACAAGTATCAAAATATGATGTTGAATTCACTTTTCGAATCGGAACCAATAGAACTCCTTTTACCAGAAGCGGATATTTCCTACTTCCCTAATTTTTTCAAAAAACAGGAAGCAGATAAATTGTTTAAAGCATTACAAGAAGAAACACCTTGGCAACAGGACAACATTAGAGTCTATGGAAAAATATATGCGCAACCACGTTTAACCGCACTCTACGGAAACGAAGGGAAGTCGTATTCCTATTCCAATATCCAAATGAATCCGCACCCCTGGACGCCACTATTAGAAGAAATAAAAAATAAAATAGAAATCCTGACCAAGGTCCAATTTACCACGGTACTCCTCAATTATTACCGAAATGGCGACGATAGCAATGGTTGGCATGCCGATAATGAAAAAGAATTGGGTAGCAATCCCGTCATAGCCTCTTTGAGTTTTGGCGCAAATCGGATGTTCCAACTCAAACACAAGAGCGATAAAAGTCTTAAAAAAAATATTATATTAGAACACGGAAGTCTGTTATTAATGAAAGGAACGACCCAGGAATGCTGGAAACACCAAATTCCAAAAACGGCAAAACCTGTCGAATCCAGGATTAATCTTACCTTTAGAATTATTAAATAATCTAGGTTTCCAAAAAAACGTTCTCCCGTTTATAAATAGTAAGAATTGTTTTCTATTTTTTTATATTTGAAATAAATACGAAACCGATGAATACTGTAATTGAATACTTTAGCAGCATACCGTCTTCTCATCGCAGTTTAATACTTGCACTGGGAATTGCTCTTTTTTGGTTGCTTGAAAACACTTTTCCGTTATTCTAAATGGAGTATAAAAAATGGAATCATGCCGGAATAAACTTCTTTTTTACCTCTACCACCATCCTGTTTTGCCCTATACCGATAGCAATTATGGGAACATTTTTTCCATTTGGGATCGCTACCTATCCAAATCCAGAAGACCATAATAAAATTAAAAGTTTGCTAAAAATACCTTTCTAAAAAAAACATACTTGGCTAATTATAAAAAAGTTAAAAAAAAATTGTCATATAGTTTTAAAGTGAAACATTTTTTTATTAATATTGAAGTAAAGTTATAAATAGTATAAATAAATTTTATCTGAATTAATTTTCAAGTAATGAAAAAGAGTAAACGCATAGAATTAAATTGGGACCAAACCGAAAAGATGATTGCTTTGGCCCTGGAAGAAAGAAATCCTTTTGAAATCATTAAAAAGGAATTTGGTTTAGCCGAAAAAGAGGTTTTAGAAATCATGAAGAAAAAATTGACCACTGACAAATTTGACCTTTGGAAGAAAAAAGCAATGGCAAGCAAACCAAAACCAAAACAAATAAAAATTGATGAATTCGACGAAGATTTGGATGGTAAATATTACATAAAAAACAAAATAGTTTAATTGTAATTTGTAATTTTGCTAACTATATACAATGAAAATCGATTATGATTAAAGTAGTTAAAGAATTCACAGCAATAGAAATTGACCGAATCATAGAAATGGCTTGGGAAGACCGAACTCCTTTTGACGCCATTACTTTTCAATTTGGCATATCCGAAAAAGAAACCATAGACATCATGCGGCAAGAAATGAAACTATCAAGTTTCAAAATGTGGCGAGCACGAGTTCAAGGTAGAGCAACTAAGCACGCTAAACTTAGAGTTGAGGGTATCGATCGTTTTAAATGCACACAACAAAAACAAATATCGGGAAACAAAATGGCAAAAAGATAGTCCATTAGTTTTAAGAAATAGAAGCTCCCACTTGGGAGTTTTTTTTTATGTTCAAAAGTAATAACTCAAATAGAAATGATTCTAATTCTTGAAATATGGTAGATCTTGTTCAAAAAGACCATCAATTTATTTTTGAAATCCGAGGAATTCATAAGCTTTGGGCTTTAAAAAGTAAAATCAGTGTATCTAAAGAAAACATCATAAAAGCCTATCAGAACGAAAAAGAATTTACTTTTTGGAAAGGAATACGAGCTCCGGGAACCGAAATCCCTTGGCTGATTGTTGCTGGTACCTTCTACAAAAAAGGAAGGAATTTCTGGGATGTCTCCAATAAAAAAAAGGCTGTTGTTGTAGAACTCCAAGATCATTGTTTTAAAAAACTAATCATTGAAGTCGAAAATCCGGAAGCAGTTATAAAAATCCTAAATGAAAAATAAAATGAAAAATAGATTTTGGATTTTAGTCCTATTCCTCTCTTTACAAGCTTTCACTCAGGAAAAAACCCAAAGCCCCTTCCATAAGGAAGAGATAAACATCAATCCCCTAATCAACGGCAGCCTTTATACACCTGAAAAGAAGACTAAGAAAACTACTTTAGTAATCCTAATAGCAGGCTCAGGCCCAACGGATAGAAATGGGAATCAAAAGGGCCTGCTTAATAATTCTTTACGCTATTTAGCAGAAGGACTGGCTTCTAATGGAATTGCCGTTTTTAGCTATGACAAACGAATATTTGCGCAGATAAAAGCAGGAACCATGGACGAGAAGTCACTTCGCTTTGAGGATTTTATAGAGGATGCCCAAACCGTTCTTAAATACTTCCGAGAAAAAAATAGCTATGACAAAATACTAATTGCCGGACACAGCGAGGGCTCTTTAATTGGAATGATTGCCGCAAAGAACAATGCCGACGGCTTTATTTCAATTGCTGGTGCAGCCCGAGCAATCAATATAATTCTGGAAGAACAAATTGAAAAACAGGCGCCACCGCTAAAAGAAGAAGTACATGAAAACTTGGAATCCCTAAAAATGGGCAAGACCTTCCAACTAAAAAATCAAATGCTCGCTTCCCTTTTTAGAGAAAGTGTGCAGCCCTATATGATATCCTGGATCAAATACAATCCGCAGGAAGAAATCAAAAAGCTGCAAATCCCGATCCTGCTCATCAACGGGACCAAAGATCTACAAGTTAGCGCTTCCGAAGCGGAACTATTAAAACAAGCAAAACCGGAAGCTCAGTTAAAAATAATAACCAATATGAATCATGTTTTTAAAGAAATAAAAACAGACGACCCTGCCGATAATAGGGCCAGCTACACTAATCCCGATCTGCCAATTGCTCCCGAACTAATCCAAATTGTTAATGAATTCATAAAATCATTATAAAACCAAAGGATTTTATACTTTTGATTCCGAATTAAACAAAACCTAAATGATTAAAAATACAGCGCTTGCTATACTACTATCTATTTCGCTATGGAGCTTGGATTTAGTTGCTCAGACTAAAACTCAAGATCAGGTACAAATAAGTATCGATTTGAATACAATAAAAGACGATAAAGTAAATGTAACAGTAGTTCCTCCAAAATTTGACAGCGCAGAAATCAGCTACCACATACCAAAGATTATTCCGGGCACCTATGCCGAAGATGATTACGGTCGTTTTATTGATAATCTAAAAGCTTTTGACGCCAAAGGGAAAACATTAGCCGTTAGCAAAACCGATTCGAATACTTGGAAAATAAGTAAAGCCAATAAAATAGCGCGAATCACTTATCAAGTGAACGACACCTATGATATTGAATCGACTCACGAAATATTTTCTCCGGCAGGAACCAATATTGATGCCGGCAAAAACATCATGCTAAACACCCATGGATTCGTTGGGTATTTTTCAAACAATCCCGATTATAGCTATAAACTAGCAATAGCGCATCCGGTAAATCTATGGGGCGCTACCTCTATGACGGACAGTGACAATAGCACAACAAAAGATGTTTTCACGATTTCAAGATATGCTGAATTAGTAGAAAACCCCATTATGTATGCCAAACCGGATTACACCACTTTCACTATAAATGGTATGGAAATCCTAATCGCAGTCTATTCTCCAAATGGAATTCACACCGCCGAAAGTATAAGCCCTGATATGAAGAAAATGATGACTGCCCAAAAGAATTTCTTGGGTAAATTCAACACCACTAAAAAATACAGCGTGCTGCTTTATTTATCAGATGTCAAAAAAGGAAATGACGCTCATGGTTTTGGTGCTTTAGAACACCCTACGGCAACCACTGTTGTAATGCCAGAAGCGATGCCCGCTAATGAATTAGCAGAACAGTTAAAGGATATCGTCTCTCATGAATTCTTTCATATTGTGACGCCGCTGAGCATCCATTCAAAAGAAATTCAGTATTTTGATTACAATACCCCAAAGATGTCCGAACACCTTTGGATGTACGAGGGAGTAACCGAGTATTTTGCCAATCTGTTCCAAATCAATCAGAGTCTTATAACGGAAGCCGATTTCTTAGAGAGAATTTCCGGCAAAATAACCAATGCGGCCGCTATGAACGACAGCATGCCGTTCACCGAAATGAGTGCGAAAGTATTAGTAAAACCCTTCAAAGAGCAGTACCTGAACGTATACGAAAAAGGCGCTTTAATAGGCATGTGCATGGACATTATCATCAGAGAAAAAAGCAATGGAGAAAAAGGAATTCTGAATTTGATGCAAAAATTATCCGAAGAATATGGTCCTAAAAAACCTTTTAACGATGCGGACCTTTTTGCGAAAATTACAGAATTCAGCAATCCAGAAGTTGGTGAATTTCTAAAAACCTATGTATCTGGACCAACACCAATTCCCTATGATACCTATTTAGCAAAAATGGGCATTGGAAAAAAAATAATTCAAGTACCCTCCAATGTCTTCCTAAAAGGTAGAATCCCCTACATCACCGTGAATCAGGAAAACAAAGAAATCATTGTGATTCCAGGCAAAGAACTAAACGAATTTTACAAAAGTCTGGACATTAAAGGCGGTGATATTATATTGGCTATAAATGGTAAAGAATACAACTTAGACAACATCTACGACATGATTACAATCAGTCAATCCTGGAAAGAAGGAGATCCAATTGCCATAAAAATAAAAAGAGAAGGACTGGAAAAAACTATCGATGGAAAAGTGAAACTGAGCTATGAAGATAAGGAAAGTTTTGAAGCAACCGATGCATCTAAAAACAAACTAAAAGAAGCCTGGTTAAAAGGTTAAATTATATTCCCAATAGCTCCAATTAATAGGGTATTTTATTTATTTTAGCAAAAAAATTAATTTCATGAAAAAGTTTGTTCTTGCTTTATTCTCTGTATTAGTAGTAGTTGCCTGCAACGAAAAAAAATCGGATACCAATTTACACATCATTGGAAACATTAAGGGTCTAAAAAAAGGGACATTATATATTCAAAAAGTAGTAGACACTTCGCTCATAGCCATTGATACCATTCAAATTGATGGTGATTCAAATTTCACAAGTGATTTAAAAATTGATTCTCCCGAAATGTATTATCTTTTTCTAGACAGAGGTGTTTCCAATTCAATGGATAACAATTTATTGTTTTTTGCCGAAGAAGGAAACATCAATATCCATACTAGTTTAGAACATTTTCTTTCAGATGTCAAAATAACAGGGTCTAAAAATCAAGCTAAATATGAGGAATACCGAAAAGTAATAGCCCGTTTCAATGATGAAAACCTGAGCTTATTGGAACAAAAATTCAAAGCAATTCAAGATAAGAATGCTCCAGCTACGGCTATCCTTGAAGAAAAGCAAAAACAAAACATTAAAAGAAGATATCTATTTGTAACTAATTTCGCCTTAAACAACCGGAACATGGAAATTGCTCCTTATCTGGCACTGACCGAAATTTCGGATATCAATTTGAAATATTTAGATACCGTTCAAAAATCGATGACACCAAAAGTGGCCAAATCTAAATATGGCAAAAGACTAATTGAATTGTATACCGAGCGTAAAAAAACAGAATAAGGCGGAACTAATAACTTATATAAAAAAGCCCTTAGATTTTAAAAATCTAAGGGCTTTTTTCGTACCACTAATAAATGCCAAAATAAAAGGGATTGATCCGCAAATTCTTCAAGTTCCAGAACTCCTGAAAACAAAAAAACCGTTCTTTTCAGAACGGTTTTTTGAGCCG
>Ga0114958_10000857_pt1 | contig 25222 bp, 16 predicted proteins | sample C_130208_EF_Meta_FD_89577 | JGI IMG/M metagenome (GOLD analysis project Ga0114958, IMG submission 89577) | Freshwater microbial communities from Lake Croche, Canada to study carbon cycling - C_130208_EF_MetaG | ecosystem: Environmental > Aquatic > Freshwater > Lake | place: Lake Croche, Canada... | reverse complement strand
GGTCCGCCCGACCTTCGTCCTCGACCACCTCCGCCAGCCCTGGACCGTCCCGATCGACGAGCGGGCCTGCAAGATGCCCGAGCACTGCGACGCCCACCACTGGACCGTCCAGCAGCGCATCGGCCGCATCGGGGAGGTGCTGCTGCAGTACTCGGTCCTGACGGCGGTCGAGCGCCAGATGGACTTCGCCCGGTTCGAGCCGACCTACCCCGCCTTCTTCACCGCGTGGTCGACGACCCACGAGGACCTCGACCGGTGCTGGCTGCCCGACGAGCTCGTCGGGCCCTGGCTCGAGGCCTTCGGCGACCACCCTGCCGCACGACCCACCCCGGAAGGAGCCCGACCATGACCACCGACCCACGGCCCGAGCACCCGTCGGACCCCAGCACCACCGCCGCCGTCCACCTGGGCCCCGGGCCCAGCCGGGCCAGCCGTCGCTGGCTCGAGCGCCCCGCCCGGCTGACCGTCGACGACCACCGGCGGTGGTGGGAGCGGACCAACCCCCGGTGGATCGAGCGCTTCAGCGATCCGAGCACCTGCCGCGCCGAGGTGCCCTCCGGCCTCGACCCCGCCCGCCATCGCGTGACGTGCTGCACGAGCCACGCCGAGGTCGACGAGCGCATCGACGCGATCGCCGACCTGCTCCTGCTCTACCCGTTCCTGCCGCCGGAGGAGCGGGCGACGCGCTACCGGCTCTTCGACGGCCAGTACCTGTTCTTGTTCATGGCCTGGCTGGAGTCGGCCCCGCGGCCGCGAGATCGCCGCCTTCCCGCGGAGGAGCGCTCGGTCCTCGAGCGCTGCTTCTTCGACCAGCCGACCTCCCGACGACCGACCCGCCGCCGGCCCGAGCGCCTCGGGTGGCTGCGGACCGTGACGGAGGCCGTCCTCCCCCCGCACCTGGCCTGGTGGCACGGCATCGGGAGCGACGAGATCGATCGCCACCTCGCCACCTTCCGAGGCGCGTCGGCAGCCGAGCCGGTCTCGGCGCTCGACCTCGAGGTCGTCGACCACCTCGACGAGATCGGCCTGCTGCTGGCGCTCGCCACCTTCGCCGGCCCGAAGCGCAGGGAGCGCATCGGGATCCCACCCGGGAGCGAGGCCCAGCTCGAGCACCTCCTGCGGGGATGGATGCGATCGAGCGCCGTCCCCACGGGGCGCGCCCTCGACCGGGCCGACCTCGAGCTCTTCCGCACCACGTTCGGACGGATCGACCCGTGGGATCGCGCCGAGCCATGACCCACCCGCGGCTGGCACGGTGCCGCCACCACCCACAGACCCCACCCCCGGACCAGGTCGGCCCGGAGCGACGAGCAGCGAGGAGGACCCATGGCGAAGACGTGGAAGACCCATCCCTGGACCGTCCGCATGGCGGCGGCCCCCGGCGTCCTGGCCCACGAGCGCCACGACCACGCCAACGGGGTCTGCGAGCTCGCCCGGCCGATGGCGCCGCGCGGTCGCTGGTGGTCGGACGACGGGAGGTGCCGGTGGGAGCCGAGCACCCTCCTCGAGCTGGGGCCGCACGGCGGGCACAGCTGTCGGTGGTGCGCGAGGCAGAACCGGCACTGGCGGCACCTCGCCAATGGCACCGAGCGCGCCAAGGTCCGCATGGCGGTGCGCCAGCTCGTGAAGGGCCTCCCGCCCGAGGAGTTCGAGGAGCTGCTGTGAGCCACGACGAGGCGCGCACCACGGGGGACGAAGGCCACGAGCACCGCGCGGTCGTGACACCCGCATGCATAGAATTGGATGACGAGGGAGCACCGCGCTTGATGAAGGCCCGGTCGCATGATCACTGAGGTACCCACATGATGCACCACCTGGCACCGGCGGCGACGCCCAGCTCTCCATTCTCCGTGGGCGCCCCTCTTGGGATCCCGAGGAGCCCTCATGGTGGCGGACCAGCCAGGTGGCGCTGGCGCGCCACGGCCGACGAGCACCTCGGCCACCACCACTTCTCCAGCGGGCACATACCCATGCTCCGGCCCGATGAGGGCCGGAGCGGGTTGTCCACCCGAAGGAGGAGCCATGCAGGAGCTCGACACCACCGTGGAGCCTCGCGCCCCGCGGCGTGAGCTGACTCACCAGTACCACCAAATTCAGGACGTAAGGCTCACCCCGGCCGAGGGTGCCGCCGCACTCCGGCTCGGCCACCGTCGCCGCGCCCATCGGGCCGCGTCCCGCCCCAGGGAGCACGATCCGCCCGACGTCCGACGGACCACCGCCGGGCGCGCCGCGCCCGATCGTCTCCCTGGACGATCCCCCGACCCCCTCACCCCTTAGACCAAGACGTCCACCGACGCAGCGACCACCGACGGCGCTGCGACCCATCCACGAAGGAACCACCAATGACCGCACAGATCATCCTGACCAACCAGCTCGGCATCGCCGTCGCCAGCGACACCACGACGACCATCGGCAAGAAGGCCCTCCAGACCACGAGCAAGATCGTGGCGCTGCCCTGGCCGCACCGCGTGGCGGTCCTCGACGCCGGCATGGTCTTCGTCGGCGGCCTCCAGGGCCGCTTCCTGCTCTCCGAGTGGGTGCTCAGCCTCGGCGACCCCCTCCCCACGCTCGGCGCCTATGTCGAGAGCTTCGCCACCTGGGTGGGCGAGCACGCCGACGACCTCATGGTCGACGATGCCGTGGCCATGCGCGACGTGGCCCGCGGCGAGCTCGTCGACCTGTGGAATATGGGCGAGTCCGAGTGGAGCGCGCTCGACCACGGCGACGCCGACCACCCCCTCGTCCTCGAGGCCGAGCAGCTGGCCGAGGCCCTGGCGATCGTCGACGGCTACTGCGAGCGCAACTTCACGCGCGACCCCTACTCGGACCTCGCCGGCGGTGGCCTCGAGGCCCTCGTCGAGGCCTCCGGCTTCGACCCCACGCCGCTGGTCGACGAGTTCCTCGACAACCTGCGCGAGGAGCTCCACGTGGACGGGGGCAGCCTGCGGAGCCGGCTCGGCGAGTTCGTGCTCGGCTCCCTCGTGCGCTTCGTCGGATCGAGCGACCTGCTCAAGATCAACTTCGCCGGCTATGGCGCCGACGAGATGTTCCCGGCCCACGCCGAGCTCAAGGTCCGCTCCATCTATGGCCGGAGGCTCCGGTCGGAGACGTGCGTCCACACCGTCAGCAAGCCCTGGCACAGCACGCAGTGGTTCCCCATCGCCCAGCAGGACGCCATGGCCGACATGCTGCGCGGGATGAGCACCGAGCGGCGGTCCGCCGTCTTCTCGATCGCCGCCAACCTGGTCGACGGCATGGAGAAGCTCGACGAGGAGGACAAGCAGCGCTTCCGCGACCAGCTCCACGAGGGCCTCGATGGCTACTTCGCCTCGCACTTCGAGCGCTACGCCGACAGCACCATCCGCTCGCTGAGCCTCCCGGCGCTGGCGTACTACGCCGACATGCTCGTCAAGATCCAGAGCATGCGCTCCGAGATCGATCGGGGCCCCGTCTCCGTGGGCGGCCCCATCGAGTGCCTCACCATCTCGCGCGCCCACGGCGTCGAGTGGTCCCGGCGGCTCTCGACCCACACCGACGACCGGACCGGCGAGGTCGAGATCGGCCGGTGATCGGTGGTCGGGGAGGGGTCGGTCGGCCACGCGGGGCGACCCCTCCCTGGTCCAGCGGCCCATGCACCTAAGCGAATGCGCCCTGCTAGACAGAGGAGCGACCCACCACCGACGAAGGCGAGGGCAGACGTGGCCATCTCACTCCCGGAGCACCTTCCGCGGCACCGGTTCCGCCACCCGGCGGAGTTCGAGGTCTACCAGTGCCTCCTCACGGGCCTGCGCGACGACTGGGTGATGATCCCGTCGCTCGAGATGCGGCTCGACGGCTCGTTCTCGGACCGCGAGATGGACATCCTGCTCCTCCACCGGAACCACGGCCTCGTCCTGATCGAGGTCAAGTCCTTCGCCATGCGGATCGAGGGCGGCCGCTTCTTCTACGAGGACGGAGCCCGGGTCGACAAGGACCCGATGGAGCAGCTCGAGGCCCAGCGGAGCTTCCTCGTCCGCCAGCTCAAGCACCTCGACCCCCACGTCTATGAGAAGGTCCGGCTGGCCATCGCCACGCCGGCGACCATCAAGGTCACCGGGGAGCTCCCGCGCCTGATCCGCAGCGAGCAGCTCCTCGACTCGGCCAAGCTGCGCGAGCCCGGCGACGCCATCGCCGACCTGGTCTTCTCCGACGCCTACACCGTCCCGCTGGGCCACGAGCTGTTCGAGCAGATCATCGGCCTCCTCGCCCCCAACGCCACGCTGGACGCCTCCCCCGCCGGCATCCGGGCCATCGCCCGGGCCCGCATGGAGCGCCGGCTCGAGACCGAGACCAAGGTGCTCGAGAGCCTCGACGAGAACCACCGGGTCCTCGTCACCGGAGGGGCGGGCAGCGGCAAGACCCGGCTGGCCGTCGCCTGGGCCCGCCGGGCCGCCGTCCGTGGCGAGCGGGTGCTCTCCACCTGCTACAACGATCCGCTCGGCATCTCGAGCGGCGAGGAGCTTGCCGGGTTCGAGGACATCACCGTGTCGCCCTTCCTGCGCTACCTCGAGACGGCCCCCGGCCTCCCGCCCCTGCCGGCCGGCGAGGAGGGCGAGTCCCCCCGCTCCTACTGGAAGCGGGTCGAGAACCACGCCGTCGAGCACTTCTCCGAGATCTCCGACGCCTTCGACACGATCATCGTCGACGAGGCCCAGGACTTCAGCCCCATCTGGCTGGCCATGCTCGAGGAGTTGCTCGACCCGGAGGGCCCGCGCCGCATCTTCATGGTCGGCGACCCCGGGCAGTCCATCCGGCGCACCGGGTTCCGGCTGCTGACCAACCGCGACGGCTGGATGCGGGCCGAGCTGGTGAGCAACAACCGCAACGCCCCGGCCATCGCCGCGCTGCTCCGCCAGAAGCTCGGCGGCGCGGCCTCGCCCAACGTCGAGCCCTATGCCACCGAGATCGTGCGGACCACGGTGGCGAGCGACGAGGAGGTCGTCGCCGCCGTCGAGGCGGCCCTCGGCCGACGTGGCGACGACCCGACGTGGGTGCTGACCACGACCTCGACCACCCGCGACCTGCTCCGCTGGCGCCTCGGCTTCGTCGAATGGGAGGGCCGGGAGCAGGGCACCGTCTGCGAGACCGTCTACCGGGTCAAGGGCCTCGAGGTCGACCGGGTCATCTTGGTGGTCGATGGCGAGAAGGACGAGGAACGGCTCCGACAGCTGCTCTACTCCGGCGTGAGCCGCGCCCTCGAGCACCTCGAGATCATCGGTCCGGACTCCGTCATCGCCCGGGTCTGAGCCCGCCGGCCGGCACGGACCCCCATCGAGGGGGCTCCTGCTGATGGGCAGGTCAGTGCGAGGCCCGACCCTCGCGGCCGTCGAGGAGATCCCGGACGTTGGGATCAGGCGCTTGGTCGGCAGGATCCAACGGCGCCACGAGGAGCGCTCGGAGCTTCGCCACCCGCTCGTCGTCCGGGCCGAGCAGCCGCACGACCACGCCGAGGACGACGTCGCCCTCGATGCTCCCGGCCGAGGCCATCTCGGCGAGGTCGAGCCAGTCCTTGGGTCGGTTGAAGAAGGCCTTGAAGACTGCCAGGTCCTCCCCGGAGAGGAAGGGCATGGACCGGCCCAGGAAGGGATGGTGCACGACCCGACGGGCTGCGTCCTCGTGGAAGGAGGTCGTGTTGAGGAACACGTCCACGGGCAGGTCCTCCCAGTAGAGGCGCCGCTGGCCGTCTCGCGCGAGCACGTCGACGTCGTGGTCGGTGACCTCGATGCCGTCGGGGAGCGCGGCGAGTACCTGCGCCAGCTCGTCGGCCCCGACGAACACGTTCAGATCGATGTCGTTGGTGGCACGGGGATCCCTCGTGCACCAGGCGAGCGCCAGCGCCCCGCCGAGCGCGTGCGCGATGTCAGCGTCGACCAGCGCGTCGTGCAGCTCGACGATCGCCGCGGTCATCGGCTTCATGGCACGACCATGGACGCGACGAGCGGGAAGGCGAGCTCTTGGCGGGCGGGCCGGGGGTAGGCATCCGCCAGGTCGAGCAGCGAGGCGAGGGCCTCGCCGCGACGGCGGTGCTCCGCCTCGTCGACCGCCACCAGCGACGCGTCGACCCGGAAGCCGGCCGCGGTGAGGATCCGCTGCAGGGTCACCACAGAGGGGATCGAGCGTCCTTCCTCGTAGGCCGAGAGGGTCGACGGCGAGGTCCCCGCCAGACGAGCGAGCTGCCGCCGGGAGATCCCCGCCTGGCTTCGGGCCTCGATGATCATCTGCGCTGCGTCCATCTCAAGATGATACCAAATCTAGTACCAGTTCGAGGGGCCATGGCTCTCAGGCCGTCCGCACCACCAACCGCTCGGTCAGGCCCGACACCCGCTGGACCGTGGTGGCGAGCGCGGCCGCCAGCACATCGTCGCTGCCGACGATCACGACCTCGTGCTTGGCCCGGGTGACCGCCGTGTAGAGCAGCTCCTTGGTCAGGATGCGGTTGGCGGTCGCCGGCAGGGACACGATCACCCGCTGGTACTCGCTGCCCTGGCTCTTGTGGATGGTGAACGACCAGGCCGGCGTCGCCTCGTCGATGACCCGCAGGGGCCGGTGGCGCGGGGCGTCGCCGCCGGGCAGGAAGTAGGCCTCGGGCCCGTCCGCGGTCTGGCAGACCACGCCCACGTCGCCGTTCGAGAGCCGCTCGGCGAGCTCCTTGGTCGCCGACTGCTCGTTCTTGAGCACCATCAGCGGCGTGCCCACCGGGAAGCGGCTGGGGACCTCGGCCGTCGTGGCCGTCCGGGCGAGGGCCTCCTCGACCTTGGCCCGCCACCACGCCACCGACCACTCCCCCTCGCGGTTCCCGCACAGGACCACCTGGTGGCCGAGCAGGTCGAGCGCCCCGTCGACGTCGCCGGCCTCGGCCTTGGTGCGGACCGCCATGGCTGATTCCAGCACGGCGCCGAGCTGCTCGGCCGGCGAGGTCGACCGCACGAGCTCGGCCGGGTGCGCGGCCAAGGCCGCCGCCACGTCGTCCATGCTCCCGGCGTTGATCGCCCGGGCGAGCTGCACGATGGCCTCGTTGCTGCGATGGCTGGTGACGAGCCGCGTGACGATGGGCTCGAGCGGAGAGCCCGGCGTGGCCCCGGCCTCGACGATGTCGCGGAGCACGGCCCCCACCTCGACCGAGACCAGCTGGTCCGGGTCGCCGACCAGGATCACGTGGCTCTCGCCCGCGCAGCGCAGCAGCTGGTCGAGCAGCGTCATCTCGAGCATCGAGACCTCGTCGACGATGACGAGGTCGCAGTGCAGCTCGACCCGAGACACCGACGCATCGGGGCGGATCTCGAGCAGCCGGTGGACGGATCCGGAGTTCGGGTCGATCAGGAGCTCCTCGGCGAACTCGATCATCCCTCGCTCCCCGAAGGCCTGGTCGAGTGCCTCGCGCATGCGCACCGCCGCCTTGGCTGTGGGAGCGCAGATCGCCACCCTGAAGGGTCGGCCTCGCTCCCGAGCCACCATGCCCATCGAGCGCAGCAACGTGGCGATGGCCGTCGTCTTTCCCGTCCCCGGTCCACCGGTGAGGACCGACACCGAACGAGTGACCGCCCGGTTCAGAAAGTCGGAGACCTGCGGACTCAGCCGGCCGGAATCGGCGAAGCCCTCGAGCTGTGCCGCCGCGGGCAGCGGCACGTCGTCAGCCCCGACGACCGACACATCCTCCACTGAGGCCAGGAGCCGGTTAGCGATGGCGCACTCAGCCGCCGCATACCGGCGGATGGTGATGTATCGACCCGTGCCGCCAGCAGTCGAGAGCACGATCGGTGGGCCACCCGGACCGACCGCATCAGACTCCAGGGCCTCGCGACCGACCAGGCGGGGGTCTGCCGTGATCAGCGCCTTGGAGAGTGCTTCGGCGTCGACGTGGCCACCGACGAACACGAGCTGCCCGTCGTCGTCCCGTGCAGTCCAGAGCTCCTCGAGCAGCCGACCGAAGACGGCGGGGTCGAGATCGACGGCCGCGTGGTTGTGACGCACGGCCTTGGCCAGGAGAAGGAGGGCCCGGTAGAGATCGGCGGAGACCTCGAGCTCGCCGGGGTCGAGGCGCATGGCGAGGCGGATCGAGGAGTCGGCGAGGAGTCGGTCGGTCTCGTCGAAGACCTCGCCGAGCTCGTCGACGTCGAAGTGGTCATTGCGCAGCATCAGGCCTCCCGCCGTCCGGCCAGGATGTCCGAGCAGCCGGTGACCACGTCAGCAGGGATGTCCCAGCGGGCCAGGCCATCTCCGGCTGTCGCCCCAGGCAGGGCGGCACCGCGGACGTAGTAGTAGCAGATGCCCCCGAGGTTCTTCTCCGGCGCGTAGCCGGGCATCCGGCGCGCGAGATAGCGATGGAGGGCGACCGAGTAGAGCAGGCTCTGAAGCGGGTAGCCCGACAGCGACATCTCCCCCACCAGTTGCTCGGGGTCGTAGGCGGTGGCCTCCTTGAGCAGGTTGGACTTGTAGTCGAGGACCACAAAGCGCGGGCTCGTCGGATCCCCGACCTGGGCCACGAGGTCGATGCTCCCGGTCAAGAAGCCCTGGAACAGCCGGGCTACCTGCTCGGGGGCGGAAGCCAACTCGGCGAAGAACCCGGCGTAGGAACCGTCGGCGTCGTGCTCGGCCACCAGCCGGGCGATAGCCGTCAGGCGGTCAGACTTCGGGCCCCGGCCCTCGAGGGGCAGGGTGAAGCGCATCTCGTTGGCCACCCGGTCGGCACCGAGGGCCGTGAGGTCGTCGAGGCTGAGCTCATCGAGCTGCGCACCGAGGCCATGACGGAGGATCGTGGCGAACTCGGCCGTGACGGCGGCCGGGTCGTCGAGGGTGATCCCGGCCCGCCGGTAGGCCTCGACCACCTCGGCCTCGAGACGGTCGGTCTCGCCAGAGTCGAAGACGCCGACCACCCGCTCGAAGACCTCGTGGATCGCCACGCCCACGATGTTGCCTGCGTGGCCGCCGAAGAGGCTGCTGCCGAGCTTGCGCCGAGCCGTCGCGTCGCCGGCCACGTCCTCTGCGAACACGCCGCCGTCATAGGCGGGACCGGCGCTGCCGGACTCCACGTCGACCTCCGCCGCAGATGGGCTGCTGCCGTGGACCTGGAGGGCGGAGTACGACCACCGTCGCAGCGACTCGTCGATGAAGGGCCGCTCGACCACATCGGTCGTCGAGATCTCGATTCGGCCCCCCCGGGCCAGCGCCGAGCTGCCAACCTCGAGTGGCTCGGGTCGGACGACCTCGATGTCGGGGGCACACGGGGCACCAGCCGCCGCGCAGATCGCCGCGATCTCGTCGAGTTCCGACCTCTCTGCCAAGAGCAGCGACTCGACCAGGAGCCTCCAGAGCGAAGTCTTCGAGATCCGGCTGCGTTCCCCTTTGCCCTTGTAGTCGTGCCGGTCAAGGTCCGAGATCCAAGCCACCATCTCCGATTTGGCGCGGGTCAGGCCGACGTAGATCAGCCGGGCGGCCTCGTCGGTGCGCTGGCGCTCCTCGTCGAGCGCCGACGGGCTGTCATCGCCCACCTTCTTTGCCGTGAGCCGGCCAAGATCGAACACCCGACCCTCCGGCGTCGAGAGCACGCCATCGAGGTCAGCGAAGTCCTTGCCGCCTGGCGCAGACTCGATGGACGGGATGAGGACCACCTCGAACTCGAGGCCCTTGGCCCCGTGCATGGTCATGATGGTCACGGCTCCGCCGTCGGACTCGACCCGACGGGCCAACGCGTCCCGGGCCTCCTCGTCCTCCTCGTTGGAGGTCATGCCGGCCTCGAGCCAGGCCAGCGCAACCGAGGCGGTCACGCCGCGCGAGTGAGCAGCGGCAAGCAACTCGAAGAGGTGGTCGATGTCGGTCCAGCTCCGCTCCGGGTCCTCGGAGCTCAAGATGGTATGCGTCGTGGCCGTATCGAGGGCTCGTCGGCAGAGCGCGCCGGGCCCGTGAGTCTCGAGGGTTCGAGCAAGGGAGGGAAGCGACTCGAGGTCGTGGTGGCGGAACCAGGTGGAACCCAGCAGTCCACCTCTTCGAGGGTTGGCTGGCTCCGAGAGCACCCAGAGCAGGCAGCGCAGCTGTAGTGCCGCTCGCGACTTGAAGACCTGCTCGGTCTTCGACGTCACCGCAGAGATGCCTGCCTTGCGTAGTGCGCTGCAGATCAGATCCGCCATGGTGTTGGTCCGGACAAGCACGGCGATCTCGTCGAGCGCCACGCCCGCGTCCCGATAGCCGGCCACCACCCCCACGAGATCCTCAGTGATCAAGGCTTTCGTGTCGTCAGGCGACGTCAGGCCGTCGGGGTTCCTCTCGTAGGGCAGGGTGGACGGCCGTCGACCGTCCGGGCCGAGGCGGGCCAGAGGGACGTGCTCGGTGAGGTCACGGATGATGACTCGGCCTCCCGTCACATCCTCCTGGCCGGCAGCCACAGGCGAGTAGCTAATCTCGGTCAGCGAGCGCGTGGCCGTCTGGAGCGGCGTTGAGTACGACCACCCCCTCGCCAGGCCTATGTCCTCGGCTTGGAACGACAGGCCGTCGAAGTAGGCGGAGATCGCCGGGTGCTGGCCGGCCAGGAACAGGGCATTGAGCCTGCCGAGCATGTCCGGGGCCGAGCGATAGTTACGGGTGAGCTGGTGGCTCAGCATCAGGTCATCCCCGCCGGCCTCCTGGCCGAGGAGATCCTGGAAGATGACGACGTCGCCCCCGCGGAAGGTGTAGATCGCCTGCTTGGGGTCGCCGACGATGACCACGGGAACTTTGCCGACGAAGGCTTCCTTGAAGATGGCCCACTGTGCGCTGTCGGTGTCCTGGAACTCATCGATGAGGACGAGGCCGAAGGTGTCGGCCAGGACCGAGGTCGAGCGGTCGCCACCGCGCACCGCATCCCAGTAGACGGCCGAGATCATGGCGTCGAAGGTCACCGATGCCTCGAGGCGCATCATCTCTGCCGAGCGATGCTCGGCCTCCTGCACGAGCTCGAGGAGCAGCTCGGCCTGCGCCCGTCGGTCGCTCTCGTCGATCTCGGGCAGCTCGGCCAGGGCCTTCGACGGCCCTCCGTCGTGCGCATCGAGGCCGCCGAGGCTCACTGCGGCTGCGGCGGTCGACCGGACGCGATCTCGGAGGAGCTTCGCCTTGAGGACGCCAGAGGCCCCTGCATCCTCCGGATCCTCGACGAGGAGGTGGAGGCGATCGCTGTCGGCGAGGGCAGCTCTGGTCACCGTCTCGTTGGCCGCCCGGTCGTAGATCGAGGCGCCCGAGGTGGCGGTCTCCCCGCTGCGGTCGCCCACCATGGCGGCGAAGGAGTGGATGGTGCGGGCATTGACGTCGTCAAGCCGCGACAGCACATCGGCCTGCCGTGCAAGCAGCCAGCGATGGCGCTCTCCGTCGGTCTGAGCCAGGGCGACCAAGGACTTCGACCACTCGTCGGCCGGCGTGATCTGTCCGCGCAGGATCCCGCCGACCTCGGCAACCCGTCCGCGCAGCCGGCTCTTGAGCTCACGGGCGGCCGAGCGCGAGAACGTGACCATCAGCAGAGCCGAGGGGTCATGACCCTCGTCCTCGAGCAGCCACCTCGTGGCCAGATGGGTGATCATCCAGGTCTTGCCGGTGCCGGCGGACGCCGAGACCAGCAGCACCCGGCGCTCGAGCGCGCTCAGGTCTCCGACGATGGGGTCGAATCCGGCCATCAGAGCCCTCCCTCGATGAGCGGCCACCGGGAGCGACCGAACTTGTCGCGCACCTTGTCGTCCTCGGCCTCGTCGATGCCGTCGCGCACCGCCGTCTCACGATCCTCGAAGCCGCGATGACGGATGCGCAGCGCCGAGCTGGCCATCCGTTGGTTGGCCGTCCCCCACCACCACGTCACGCCCATGCCGGCCTGGCCGATCTGGGCGGCGAGCGCGGCGAGCGCGGTCTCGCGCGTCAGCTCGCGATAGGTCATCGGAAACAGCAGCTGGTTGATGAGGGACTCCGACTCCCCCGGCGTGCCGCCGAACCCGCCTGACCACTGCGATGCAGCGGTGACTGACGCACCAGAGGCGAAGCCCGTCAAGGCCAGCGCCTCAGAGGTCCTCCGGAAGATCGGTAGCACCTCGTCATGCCCGCGTCGGTAGAGGTCAACGAGGACGGCGAGGTGCTCGATGGCCACCGCTGCTGGGAGGCTGGCGGGCGTCGCTCGCAGGTCGAAGATCGGATTGAGCCGGTAGGCACCCTTGGGCACGGCGTAGAACTTGTTGGTGGGAGCCACGGTCGGTTTCTCCGGGGCAAACAGGGTCTGGACCCGACACTCGGCGTCTGGGTTGGTCGCCCGCAGGGCGAGCAGCTCGATGAGCCGGCCGATGAGGTTGCCGGCATCGGCGTCCGCCTTGTTGGCCACCTTGGATCGCAAGTGGAGCACGCTGCGGATCGGTGTCGACCCGGAGATCGTCCGGCGGGGCTCGAAGCGCTCTGACGCGGACGAGTGTGCACTGAGCAGCGTCACCCGGCCGAGGTTGCCGAGGTCGATGGCCTGGAGCTCCGGGGCCTCGGCCGACGTGACCACCTCATGGTCGGAGAGGTCGAAGGCGAGGTTGAAGGCATAGAGGTCGAGCTGGGCTCGGAGGTTGGGATCGCGCCAGAACAGCGCGGGGACGTCCCCTGTCAGCTCTTCGCTGCGGCACAGCTCGTCGAAGACCGGTGCCCCCGCCGCGGAGAGCAGCGAGAGTCCATGGAGGTAGGTGGCCTCGTCCTGGACCTCGTCGAGGAGGTTGCTCCACTCCGGAAGCTCCATGAGCGCATCGACATAGGCCTCGCGGAGACGGTGCTTGGTGAGATGGCCGACCTCGAGGGATGGCCTGACAGCTGACGCCTCGAGGTCCCTCGGCACCAACACGTTCTCGGCCTGGCGGAGGTGTCGACCCACGGGGTCTCGGAAGAACTGTTGCAGCGCCGCAAGGCTGATCTCGTCGGTCTGGACGAATGCCTCGGACGGTCCCGCCGCCGGAGGCTCGTCGCCGAGGCGCAGGAGCCGGGCGTCGAAGCGGGGACGGCTGTGCACGCCCGAGAACCCGTGCCGCCGGGCCTGGTCGAACTGCTTGTCGAGCACCTCGGATGCGCTGCGGCCCTCGAGCGCCCCGACGGCATCGAGCAGTTCGCTGAGAGCGATGGCCGGGTCCGTCTTCGACCCCGTCGCCTCATCGGAAGCGTTCCAGGACACCAGCAGGGTCTCGGTGGCCGACAGCACGGCGGCGAGCAGGCCGCCGAGCACGCCGCGGCGCGGGTCAGGATCGCCCAGCGGGCGGCGAGCACCACCCCCCGATCCACCGGGGAGCAGGCTCATCACCTGGCTCGGCAGGCTAGCGGAAGGCAGCTTCTCCTCGTCGAGGCCGAGGATGCACACCACCTTGAAGGGGGCGTAGGCGAAGGCCTCGAGGCCGGCGATCACGATGCCACCTCGACCGAAGATCCTCGAGTACTGCCGAACCTGGGCCATCGATGACCAGAGCTCGAGCAACTGCTCGAAGCTGAGGGTGAGCGAGTCCAGGGCCTCGTCGGTCGACAGCGACGCCTCGAGGCGGAGGACCAGGCGCTCAAAGGAGTCGTCGTCTCCGTCGGGCGACGCCACGGCATCCATCCAGACCTCGAGCTGCTCGAGCCACACGCCAAGGCGGCGGCGCTCCGGCGTGGCGTCGGCATCGAGCGGAGGCCGCAAAGCGTCCGCCTCCTCGATGATGCGCAGTACCGGCTGGAGCGACCCGAAGAGCGCCAGATCGCCGGGCTCGCCGACGGGGTCGAGCGGAGCGGCCGACACCGAGCTTCGCTCGGCCACCTTGGGCGGGTAGAGCGTGGCCACGGCGACAGCGTCGCTGACACGCTCCCACGTGCCCATGTCCGACGGGAACCCGGCCGTGCCATCAGAGGGGTAGACGCCGAACCGGGCGCGCTGCTCTGCGGAGATCCCGAAGATCAGCTTGCCCTCGTCGGCTCGACGTGCGAGCTCCTGGGCCTGGTCGAAGTCGATGCGCAGCGTCCTGGCCACCGCCGGGAAGCTCAGGAGTTGGGCGATCTGGTCGCCGGTGGCATAGTTGCCGATCAGGCGCAGCAGGACGAGGGAGGCGCCGAGCCGGTTGCGCAGCCGCTCGGGAGTGACCTCGATCAGCTCATTGGGCAGGCGAGGTCCACCCTCGTCATCCCATGGCTGATACGACCAGTGGCGCTCGAGGGCGGCGGCGAAGCTCGTCGGGCTCGGGCTCACCACGAGGATCTCGTGAGGTTCGACACCCTCGGCGATCACCTCGAAGAGAGCGTCGCGCAGCTGCTCGACCTGCCGGCTGTCTCCGAAGCCGCCGAGCAGCCTGATCGACCGATCGTCCGCGACGGGGCTGAGGACCTGGCCATCGGCGAGGTGGCGCTGAAGCTGACCGAGCCGGTTGCCCGACTCGTGCGCCCTGCCGTCGAGGAAGACGTGCTCGGCATCGAGCCCGAGCCAGAGCGCCGTCGCCTCGTCGGCGTCGCGTCGCCACGAGGAGGTTGCCTCTGAGGTGGTCGTCGCCGATCCGTCCATCGCCCGGACCACCTCGATGCTGGGTACCGGCAGGAATGCCTTGATGGCCACCGAGGCCGAGAGTGCCTCGATCAGCTCGAGGAATCTGGGTCCACCAGGGACATTCGGAAGACCGAAGATGACGATCTGGCTCGGCAGGCCCTCCACGGCACCGCTGCGCAGCCGATCGAGGACCTCAGCGCGCTGGATCTGCGGACCGGCAGAGAAGGCATCGATGGCCTCCATCGCCTCGAGCACGGAGGAAGGGATCATCGACCGGTTGGCATCTTCGAGAAGGTGGGGACGCCAGCGGACGATCTCGTCGATCGCCTCGGCTCGGCGGCGGGCCTCGTCGAAGGAGCTCAAGCCGAGCGCCCCGAGGATCCGCAGCGACGTCGCCTCGGTGCTCCAGTCCCGCCACTCGTCACCGAGGGCCTGACGCTCGATCTCGACCACGAGGTCCTTGGGAAAGATCGATCGAAGGTTGGCCGTGATGCCACCGGATCCGGTCGAGTCGACCCGGCTGAGCTCCTGGTCAAGCCACTGGCGCAGGCTCATCGTCGGGACGACCGTCCACAGCGGCGCCAATGGGCCGCCGGGGGCGGAGAACACCGCCTCCCCGAAGGGCTCGAGCAGCTGGTCGAGATCCTCGCCGAAGGTGATCATGATGCTGCCGGCACTCATCACACCCTCCTCAGAACCATGCGTTGCATCTTGGCAGAGGCCTGTGACACCGATCCCGATCGATCCTCTCCTGCGAGACGTATCACCCTGCCGTGGCGGATGCGGATGCGGACGCGGATGCGGATGCGGATGCGGATGCGGATGCGGATGCCTCGATGCTGGTCGAGGTGGTCGAGCTGGGCACCGGTCACACATGGGTCGTAGCGTGATGCTGGCACCCTCCCGTCGAGCAACGTCCGGCGATCTGCATCTGACCGCAACACAGAGAGAGCATCTGCGATGGACCTTTTCGGCCTCACGATCCCAACCTGGGCACTCGACTGGTCCGGCTCAGCCATGGTGGCGATCAGCCTCTGGTTCCTCTGGCACAAGCGGCAGGGCTACTGGCACTGGTCGAATGCCTCCCTGGTCCCCTACTTTGCGCTGTTCCTCACCACCGGCCAGTTCATGCTCGCCGGCCTCCAGGTCTCCTACCTGATCTTCGGCATCCACGGTCTCCTGCTCTGGAGGCTCGAGCGCCTCCGCCGCCAGGACGGCCGTCAGTTCGCCCAGCGATCTTGGTATGCGGCGGGCTGGATCATCAGCCTCAGCATCTTCCTCTACACCGTGTCGGTCACCAGTTTCTCTGACTCGTGGACTTGGCTCGAGTTCGCCATCGTGTCGGCCTCGCTGCTCGCCAACATGGCCACCACCCGGACCTGGCTGTGGTCGTGGTACCTCTGGATCAGCGTCAACATCGCCCAAGCGGTCTACTTCAGCCACCTCCGCCTCTGGGGCCAGTTCGCTCTGCAGTTCGTCCTCGGAGCCATGAGCATCGAGGGCGCTCGGCGGTGGCGCCTTGAGCGCGAACGCGGAGCCATCCTCGCTGGACCCCTCGAAGCAATGAGCGAGGCATCGCCGAGGAAGGCACCATGACCACCGCCCTTGTCGTCGGGAAGTTCGCCCCGCTCCACCGGGGCCACCAGGACATGATCGAGGCGGCGGCCGAGATGAGCGACCACCTCGTGGTGCTCTGCTGGGCACGGCCCGACTTCGCCTTCGCCGACAGCGAGGCGCGCGCCGACTGGATCCGGACTCTCTACCCTGACACCACCGTCATCGCCCCGGCCGACCCTCCCGAGGATGACGCGCCCGGCGAGGTCCACCGGGACTTCTGCGCCGATGTCCTCGCCGCCGAGGGCATCTCGATCGACCTCGTCGTGAGCGCCGAGGACTACGGAGACCCCCTCGCCGAGCGCCTCGGCGCCATCCACCATCGACTCGACCGCACCGAGCGCGGCATCTCGGGAACCATGGTCCGGGCCGACCCCCACGGGTGCGCAGAGCACCTCGACCCGCTCGTCTATGCCAGCTTCGTCAAGAAGGTGGTCCTCCTCGGTGCGGAGTCGACCGGCAAGTCGACCCTCGCCAAGGCCCTCGCCGAGCGGTTCGAGACGACGTGGGTGCACGAGTACGGCCGGGAGCACTACGAGCTTCGAGGCGGCCGCCTCAACCTCGAGGACTATGTCGAGATCGCCCGCGTCCACCGCTCCCGCGAGGACGAGGCCGCACGCTCAGCCCGGGAGTGGCTCTTCGTCGACACCAACGCCCTGACCACGATGATGTTCTCCCACCTCTACGACCGAGACAGCCTCGACGAGCTCCGATGCCTCGCCAGCGAGTGCGCTGGCCGCTATGCACTCACCCTCGTCTGCGACGACGACATCGCCTTCGAGCAGGATGGATGGCGGGACACCGATGACTGGCGAGCCCGGATGCAGGGCCTGATCCTCGCCGACCTCGCGGTTCGGGAGATCCCCTACGTCGTGGTCTCGGGTGATCTCGAGCAACGACTGTCGACGGCGACGGCCGCCCTGGCTGGAGCGATCACCCCTTCGCTCCACCCTCCTCGGCATCATGGAAACCTCGGGCCCCGTGCGGAGGTTCCTCCGGTCCCATGATCATCGAGGTTCCTTGAGGGCGGCCACGAGATCAGGAACCGACGCCGAAGCCATCATCGAGATCAGGTTCGGATCGACCCGCCGGTGCAGCTGAGGGAGGATAATGCGCATCTCGGTGACGGCTCTCCAATCAACCGACGAGAATGATTCCCTGAAGCTCTCTGAGATGAGATGACACCTCACCGATGACCGGCGGAGCCCCTCCATCCTCTCACTCCCTCCAGTACTTCGTCGACACCCAGGACCACGCATCTGGTTCGTCTTCCCACAGCTCGCCGGCCTGAGATTGAGGCCCACGGCTCGGCACTTCAGCCTGGCGCCGGGCGACGAGGCCGTCGCCAACCTCGAGCAACCGGTGCTCGGGCCGGGGCTTCGCCTTGTCGGCGCCTCGCACCCGTGGCCTCGCTCAGGTCACCTTCAGCGTGAACGACTTCGTCACCGAGCCAGCCGAGTTGGTGGCCGTGATCGTGATCGTGGTCTTACCCTTGGCCGCAGCGGTCCCCTTGAGCAGCCCACGGGCCGAGAAGGTCACCCCGGCCGGCAGGGCGCCGGTCTCGGAGTAGGTGGCCGGCGGGTTGCCCGTCGAGGTGACCTGGAAGCTGCCCTGCACCCCATGGGCGAACGTGGCTCTGGCCGCCGACGTGAACTTCGGCGCCACGGCCAGTGCCAGCACCACCGTGGGCAGGTACCCCGATCCAAAGCCACTCACCACGACGGGGGTGCTGAGGGTCGTCGGAGCCAGGGTCGTGGCGATGGTGCCACCGCACGACGGATCGACCGAGACGGTGTAGGAGCCGGCTGCGAGGCCCCTCAGGGTGTAGTCGAACGGCTCTGTGTAGACGGCCGAGGAGGACATGGTCTGGTACGACTGCGAGGTCGTGGCCCGCGCCAGGGCGGGACCGCCGGAGCTCGGTCGTGCGGACACGCAGGCGCCGGAGAGCGAATGGCCCGTGACCCCGTCGATGACCGTCCCGGTCAGCGTGCTCCCATCGGCCCCGAGCGTGATGTCGATCCCCGTGGCGGAACCTCCCGCCGTGACCACCACCGAGCCGGCGTGGACCATACCGGCGGCCGAATCGAGCCCGCCCCCGATGCCAATCACGTAGGTGCCTGCCGGCACACCCGCCAAGGTGTAGGTGCCGTCGAGCGACGAGGTCGTCGTCGCCACCGCCGCACCGGTTGCATCGAAGGCCGTCACGTCGAAGGGCCCCTGACCGGCCAGGGCCCCGAGCAGCCGACCCGAGACCGAGCCACCCTCGACGAGCGTGGCATTGACGCCCGACGTGGTCGCCCCAGCCGTCACCACCACCGTCCCGGCCAGCGTCTGCGGCACGTCGTCCGTGTGCGTAGTGCCACAACCCGGCGCGATCCTGACCGCATAGGTGCCCGGATCGAGGCCTGTGGCGAGGTAGGTGCCGTTGCCCGACGTGGTGGCGGTGACCGCACCGAAGGCGGCGACCGTGGGCGTCAACGTGACGCAGACCCCCCCGATGCCCGTTCCACCCGACTGGGTGACCTTGCCCGACACGGCACCGAAGCCCGTGAGAGCGAGCGTGCCGGCCTTTGCAATCTTCACGGCTTTCACCACCACGGTCGTCGCCGCTGTCGCGAGGGTGCTGCTCGACGATCCCCCACACGTCGGGTCGGCTACCACCCGCCAGCCCCCAGCCGCGAGGCCCCCGAGAGAGTAGGTGCCATCCGACCCCGTGACGGTGGTCGATCCGACCACCCCGTCAACGCTCGTCGGCGTCACGCAGACCCCGGCGACCCCGGAGGCGGGCGATCCCGCCACGATGGTGCCCGTGATGCCGCCACCGGCCACGAGCGACACGGCGATGGTCGCACTCTTTCCCGCCGACACCGTGGCGGCGGCGACGATCGTGGTCGACGCATAGGTCGAGCGGCCCTCGCACGTCGGATTGACCGTGACGGAGTAGGAGCCCGCCGAGAGCAAGCCGATGCTCCACGAGCCATCGGCTGCAGTCGTGGCGCTTCCCTGTCCCATCACGCCGTGTCCTCCATAGGCCTCGACGCAGGCGCCCGGCACGCCGGCACCGCCAGCACCGGTCACCTTTCCCGAGAGGCTGGCCGGAGCCGCCAGCCCTGAGAGCGTCGGCACGGTGGTCGTCGCCCCCGACGTGACGGTGGCCGTGGTCACGCCACCACCATCGGCGGCCGAGCCACCATCGCCATGCAGCACGTCTCCGACGCAGTCGAACCCCAGGCTGTAGGTGCCAGGAGGCAGCCCGGTGATCGCGTAGCTCCCGTCCGCGCTGGTCGTCGCCTCGGTGGCGAACAGGAACCCGGTCGCCGCGCTGATGGCCTGCGTGGTCGCCGAGGTCGCCCGCACGCAGGCCGGGGCTCCACTCGGCCAGCCTGACGGCAGCGTCACCTTCCCGGTGATCCCACCGCCCGTGACGAGCACGAGGTTCGTCCCCGCGGTGGTCGCCCCAGCGGTCACGACGACGGGCGCCGCCATCACGGCCGGGGCGAAGGTCGAGGTGGTGCCCTGGCAGGCTGCGACGGTGATGCGGTAGGCACCAGGGCTGAGATTGTCGATCCGATACGCACCATCGCTGCCCGTCGGACTGGACGTGTTCCCTTGCCAGATGTAGGGGTTGCTGAACGTCCCCGCCATGGGCGTCGCTGACACGCACTGGCCGGAGATGCCTCCCTGCGACGACGAGATCACCCCAGCGATCGCGCCAGATGCCGGCACCGCAACCGCCACGCCGGCGGTGGTCCCACCGGCCCCGACCGTCACCGAGGTCGAGAGGCCGATGCCGAGCCCCCCGGCGGATGCAACCTGGCAGAAGGAACCAGAGGCGCCGGAGGCCTCGATCCGGTAGGAGCCGGCGGCCAGCCCCGTCAGGGTGAACGTCCCGTCCGATCCAGCGAGGACCGAATCGACGTTGGGGAACCCGGCCGAAGTGTCGAAGGCCACGACACAGGCACCCGCCAGAGCGTGACCCCCCGCCGTGACCGTGCCGGAGATGGTCGCCCCCGGGGCGATGGAAGCGGCCACGGCGGTCGTCGCTCCGGAGGTGACCCTCACCTGGCGGGAGAAGCCCACGGGGTACCCACGGCAGCTGATCGAGAGCTGCCACATCCCCGGTGCGAGGCCGGACGCCGAGAACGAGCCTGAGGGGTCGACCGAGAACGAGACCTCGGCGAGCGACGGGTCTGAGGACGAGGTCGCCCAGCCCGAGCAGTAGCTCGTCACGGCGGCGGAGGTCACCGCATCGGTGATCGTGCCGGAGAGCGACCCGGCACCGACCAGCGAGAGCACCGTGCCCGAGGTCATGTGCGCCGAGGTCACCGCGACCGGGGCGGAGGTCGACGTGGGAGCCAGCGTTGACGACACGGTGCCTCGGCACGTGGGGTCGGCGATCAGCCAGTAGGTGCCGGGGGCGACGGTGCTCGACGTCCACGACCCGTGCGCACCAGTGGTCGCCACCAAGGGGCCCTGGCCTTGGAACAGGCCCTGCCACCCATAGATGCAGACTCCGGCGCGACCCGTCCCGCCGACCGCCACCGTGCCGCTCAGCCCACCGTCCTTGATCGCCACCATCGTCGTCCGGCTCGTAGCCCCCTCGGTCACGACAAGCGACGTCCAGCCGGCAGACGGCTGATAGGTCGAGGTCTTCGACCCCCCGCAGCTGGGATCGATGTACACGGAATAGCGACCCGGTGCCAGACGGGCGAACGAGAAGGAGCCATCGGTAGCGGAGGCCGTGTCGGCTGGGCTGGGCAAACCGGGGTCGAGGGCATAGGCCGAGACGCACACCGCCGCCAGTGCCGCACTCGTGTCTGATCCGACCACCGTGCCGGCGATGGAGCCCATGCCGACGAGTGACACGTCGATCCCAGTTTTGGTGGAGTCGGCGGTCACAGAGAAGTACTGGTTGGATCCGTCGAGGTGGTAGCCGGCGCTGTAGGGACTCTGCACGGTGCCCCCACACGACGGGTCGGCAAGGACCGAGACGAATCCACCCGGCAGGCCGACCAGCGAGTAGGTCCCGTCGGCGGCGGTGACAGACGACACGCTGACCGACGGATAGCCGCTGGTTGAGGCTGTCACGCACACCCCGCCGATGCCCGCGCCGGTCGCGCGCCTGGTGATCGTCCCGGAGATCCCTGCGCCACTGGCCAGCGCCGCGTCGTGGCCGGTCAGGGCGTCGCCAGCGTTGACCGTCACCCACTGCGGGTCATAGGTCGTCACCAGGCTCGAGGGCACCGTCCCCCCGCAGGTGGGATCGAACTCGAGCACATAGGTGGAGGGCCGCAGGTTGGCGAGGGTGTAGGTCCCGTCGGCGGCCGTGGTCGCCGTTCCTGCCAGAGTCTGAGAGAAGGGGGTCGTGGCGGACACGCAGACCCCTCCGACGGCAGCACCGGTGCTGGCCGCCCGGACCGTGCCCGCGATCGAGCCAGTGGTCGGCGGGTTCCACACGCCATCGTGCCCCGCAGTCGTCTGGCCGGCGATGGCCGTCGCCGTGCCGATCGCCAGCGTGTAGGAGGGGAATGCCGAGTAGCACTGGGCGACGAGCGAGTACGTGCCCGCCGCCACCATGATCGAGTAGGTGCCGTCGGACTGCGTCCAGCCGAGCGCAGTTGCTCCCGTCGTGCTGGAGGTGGCGGCCACGACGCAGTAGTACTCCCCCGCCCCCGATGGGTCGGTAATGGTGCCCGTGATGAGGCCCGCTGGGGCGAGCGTGGCATCAGCGGTGGTCGTCGCCGACGCCGTCACGACCAGGTTCGAGAGCGTCGTCGGCGCCAAGGGGGTGGACTGGCACGACGGGTCGATCCTGGCGGAGTAGGCGCCTGCTGGCAGGAGTGGGAAGTCGTAGCCGCCGGACGAGTCGGTCGACGCGAACAAGGACGGCATCAAGATGCCAGCATGGCTGAAGCCTGGGCTCAAGTAGATGCAGGCCCCGACGACGGGTGTCCCTCCCGAGATCCTGACGGTCCCCGCGAGGCTGCCACCCCGCTGGAGCGAGAAGCCCTGGGTCGTCGTCTGGCCGGTGGTGGTGGTGATGGAGGCTGAGGCGCCGAGGAACGGCGAGCTGGAGGACCCACCACAGGAGGGATCGACGGTAACCCAACTTTGGTCGTTGGCGCTCGCTCCCGTCACCTCGTAGCGCCCATCCGCGCCAGTGGTCGCCGTGTGGGTGTCCCACGAGTACGATCCGTAGGCGCCGGTGACCGTGATGCACGCACCGGCGATCGCCGCTCCACCCACCGAGGCGACGACCTGGCCGCTGACCGTGGCCCCGACGCTGAGGGAGATGGCGAGACCGGAGATGCCCGCCGCGGAGGTCAGGATCACCGAGCTCGGCCAGGACTCCCCGGCGTAGCGGCTCGTGGTGGTCCCACCGCACGTCGGATCGACGATGGCCTGGTAGGAGTCCGCCTTCACGCCGCTGAACGAGAACGCCCCGCCGGCCCCAGTCGTGGCGCTGCTCTGCGCCCACCCGGTAGCGCTGGTGCCGAAGATGGTGAGGCAGATGCCCGCCAGTGGAGCCTGCGTGGTCCCGTCGACCACCGTTCCCGAGATGGTCCCCGCCACCGGGCCGCTGCCGGACGCTGCGGCTGCAGCGGTCGCCGATGATTGGGCAGGGGCGACCGGGGCCACGTCGACAGCCGACGCCGGGACCGACAGGACGCTGAGGCTGGCGGCGAGGCCAATGCAGAGGCCGGCGCTGACGCGTCGGAGCGGTCGCCTCGCGCGACTGGTGATCGACTCCATGGTGCACCCTCCTTGGTCCACGACAGCACTCGCCGTCGCCCGTGCCGACAAGGGGGTCGACAATGGCTGGAACCCTAGCAAGCCCTGATCGCAATTTGCAAGGATCTCTTGCTAACTCGCTCCCCGTGATCAGTCCTTCGACGGACGGTACGTTTGGCCCCGTGCCGTCACGTGCTGAGCCAGCTACCGGGCCCCCAGGTCGGCCGCGCGGCCCCCGCCGCTCCAAGGACGCCATCCGGACGCTCGTCCTCGACACCGGCGTCGAGATGCTGCGCGAGGAGGGCCTCGGCTCGGGAGCGGAGCGCATCACGCTCACCCGGGTCTTCTGCCGGCTCGAGGACCGTGGCGTCCGGCTCACCCATGCCTCGGTGCTCGGCCGGATCTGGTCCGACCAGCGCGCCTTCCAGTCGGACGTCATCACCGCAGTGGCGCGGGGCGACAGCAGCGACGAGGTGGAGAGCACCACCGAGGGCTTCGGCTCGCTCTTCGCCGCGATGGACCTCTCGTCGGCCGCCGGGCGCCGCCAAGGCGTGTCGGACCTGTGCCGGATGGTGGGAGAGATCAGCCTCGACGAGCTGACCGACTCGGCCAGCTGGCCCATCTGGGTCGGCATCTGGGCCATCGCCGCCTCGGGTGGCTCCGGCGAGACCTCGGCCGCCACGCGGTCCGCCATCACCGCCAGCTACGAGAACCTGACGACGAGCTACATGGGGCTCTACGGGTGGGCCATCGACCACCTCGGCCTTCGCCTGCGGCACCCCCTCACCCTCCGCCAGATGACCATCGCGATCTCCGCCCTCGTCGAGGGGTGCGCCCTGCGCGACCAGGTGGACCGCGACTCGGTGCGGCGGATCCCCCGTCCGACGGGCGTCCATGGCGAGCTCGAGGAGTGGACCTTGTTCGGCATCGGCCTCGAGGCCCTCGTCTGGCAGTTCGTCGAGCTCATCCCCCGCTGGAAGCCGCCGTCCGGCTGACCGAGGCCCGGCCCCTCCGCGGGACGCTGATCCTGGAGCGCCGTGGTGCGCGCCGGCGGCATCCTCCTTCGGTGCACCGGGACGCTCGTTCGACGCGTCACACTCGGCTGCCACGATGGGGCCCATGAGACGACCACCGCGACACCAGAGGGCAACAACATACCTCGGCACTGCGCTGCGCCTCGTGGCCTTGTAGCGCTGCGGCACCCCTCGGACGAGATCGTCCCCGGCAGGACCCTGCCCCACCCATCGCCACCACCCCCTCACGAGAGGAGCCCCCATGGACGCCACTGCCTTCCCCTTCCCCGACCCCGCCCACCAGATGGCCGACACCTGGCACCGCCGGCTCTGCCCGGTCACCGACTGGCTGGTGCTCTCCGGCGACCTCCACCACGACCCCGTGCGGGCCGAGCGGCAGGTTGCCGGCTGGGCCGTCGCCGGCATCACCCACGTCATCGACGTGCGCGAGGAGTGGAGCGACGAGGCGCTCGTCGCCGACCTCGCCCCGCAGATCACCTACCACCACCTCGGCACCCACGACGCCGGCCACCGGCAGGCCGACGAGTGGTTCGACGCCGGGCTGGCGGCGAACCGCGCCGCCAGGGCCGACGGTGCCTGCCGCCTGCTCGTCCACTGCCACATGGGCGTGAACCGGGGGCCCTCGATGGGGTTCCGCCTGCTGCTCGACGAGGGCTGGGAGCCCGTCGCCGCCCTCGAGGTCATCCGGGTGGCGCGCCCCATCGCGGCGGTGCTCTACGCCGACGACGCCCTCCGGCACCACCTCGGCCGCATCGGGGCTGAGACGACCGAGGGGGCCTCTCATCTCGCCGACGTGGCGGGCTGGCTCGACGACCACCCGATCGACGTGGAGGGCATCATCCGACGGATCCACCGCACCGCTGTCGGCTGAGGCGAGCTCAGCCCCGCCGAGCGGCGCGCTCAGCCGAAGAGCCGACCCCAGAAGGACCGCCGGTGGCGGGCCTTGCTCGCCGCACCACGTGGCTGGCGTGACGCACCTCGCGGACGGGTCGCGGGGCGTGGGCCTTAGGCGGCTTGACCAAGCCGCCCGCTGACAGGCGTGGGGCCCGCCCGATGCTCCCCAGCGAGGCGCGGGTGCTCTCGGCAGCCCTCCCATGCGATGTCCCATGCCACTCCCCCTCGGATCGCCGACCGGGCCGACCTTTCGGAGCAGATATGACGAATCGCTCAGGCCTCGTCGACGTCGAGGTCCTCGAGGATCGACCGCAGCTGGCGGCCCATGTCGCGGGGGTTCCCACTGATGGTGCCGACGAGCTCGCCTTCGATGTCGATGTCATCGCCTGGCTGGTAGAGCGAGACGTTCATCCCGCGGCCCCCCCGCCGAGCGATG
>Ga0114958_10000856_pt1 | contig 25247 bp, 21 predicted proteins | sample C_130208_EF_Meta_FD_89577 | JGI IMG/M metagenome (GOLD analysis project Ga0114958, IMG submission 89577) | Freshwater microbial communities from Lake Croche, Canada to study carbon cycling - C_130208_EF_MetaG | ecosystem: Environmental > Aquatic > Freshwater > Lake | place: Lake Croche, Canada... | reverse complement strand
CCCTTTTTTAAGGGCTTTTTGTACCATTATGGCATTACCCTATTTAGTAAAACACATTTATAGCTACGGCACTGAAGAAGTGATTCGTAGAGGCAAGAAAATTTTTGCGCTCAAAAATATTGAATTAGCAAAATTTGATCCTTTAATTGGAAGTATTCATTGCCGTGTAAAAGATGATGGCTACAGTACTTATTATAAAGTCACTATTGAAAATTTTAAAAGCGCCGCTACTTTGTCATTGCGTTGCGGCTGTCCTTATAACTTATCAGAAGTATGCCGCCACAAAGCAGCAGCCTTATTTTATATCCAAGACTTATTGGATAAAAATTTACTAGACTATAAGCCAGCTTCCTATAAGACTACCCATACTCAACTAAGAACAAAGACCTTAGATTTAAAAATGATTCGAATGCTTTGTTCAAAAACTATATTCGAAAAAGCTGAACAAACTTTAAAATCGGTAAGGCCTCATATTCTAGAAAGTGAAAATGAAAAAGTAGTTGCAGAAATAGAAGAAAAAGGAAAAACCTTTCATATAATTATTCAAAAAAATGATGAACGTTTTTTTGATACTTCTTGTGACTGTTTAACTGAGACTGAATTTCCGCTCTGTGTGCATAAAACCATGTTACTGCTTCAATTATTTTTACTCAAGGGTGCAGACTATTTTGATACCATTCGTAATTGGGACAGAGAAAAGAATAAACTTCTTGCTTTATATGGCTATACTTTAGATGACTATATTGAAGACAAGTTTGAATTTATTTATCACGATGGCAAGCCTTTTTTAAAAGTATTAGACGAAAAAATTCAAAAAGTGAATGGCACTAAATCTATTGCCATTAAAAGGCCTAGTTCCAATGACTGGGATATTGAAGAGCAGGAATCTGCTTCTAATGATCAAGTGGTTATTAAAGAGCGTTTTGGCATAGTCATGCAACATCAGCCCACAGTCTATCCCTATATTAGTTTTAATGTAGTGAAGGGAGAAGTGAATGAAGAGGGCACTTCTTTTTTAGGCAAAGTAGAAAAAATAGACCTTGTAAAATTTATTACTCCTAATTTAATTAAGGAAGAAGATAAAATTTTATTACAGTTAGTCAAAAAATTACAACCTGCAGAACTCTCTAAGTTTTTGAATAAAAATTCTCCCTTCCAAGGCTTGTGGGATAATATTGTACATACCGATGAAGAAAGTTTACCCGATGAGACCAAGGAACTAATGCAAGAATACTTACATCCAAAAATTGAAAAAGTTTGGAGAGATTTATCGGAACATCCTTTTAGTTTTTATTTACCACATAATAAACCTTTTACCACGGCCAATTTGCAAAAGGCAGAACTAGTCTTTAACCCCATTCAGCCTAGCTTTAGAGTAGAAAAAGAAGAAGATAGATATATTATTTATGCTGAAGTGAATTTGCCAGAAGGAAAAATGCCACTAGAAGACAATCATGCAAAGTCTAATTTTATTTTCCAATACCACCATCAGTTTTTTGTGTGGAAACAAAGAGACGATTTATTATGGGTAGAAAAATTTATGCCAACTGGTTTTCATGAAATAAATTTAGAGAAGTGGCCTAATTATTTACAAACTACTTTACTGCCCTTATCTAAGCAGTATCAGGTTTCTTTAGACAATGTTACACAGGAGAAATTAAAAGGAGTGAAGCCTCAACTACAAATTTTATTAAAAGAAAACGGGGACTATTTATTTTTTGAACCCTTGTATGCCTACAAAGATATAATTGTCAATAAAGAGGATGGTCCTTCTGTGATTCAACAAGTGGGCGATAAAATAGTTATACTAGAAAGAGACCTTGCTGCAGAAAGACAATTAATGAATATCATTGAACAATTGCATTCTGGATTCATTCGTCCTAATGAAGGTAATGTGCTTGCTTTAAAGGGTGCTGAAGTTTTAAAAAATAATTGGTTCTTCTTATTTATAGATACGTTAAAGGATAAACAAATTCCATTATTTGGAACAGAATACTTAAAACAATTTAAATTCAATACTGCTAAACCTTCTACGCGTTTATATATAAGTAGTAATACCGATTGGTTTGACGCAAAAGTGGAAATTTCTTTTGGTGAACAAAAAGTATCTATTCAAGATATTAAAACGATGTTGTCTAATAAACAACAATTTGTTCCTTTGAAAGATGGAAGTTTAGGCGTACTTCCAGAAAAATGGTTGAATAAATATACATTATTATTTAAAGTAGGAGAGGGTAAGGCAGATACGCTTAAATTAAGCAAGTATCATTTCTCTATTTTAGATGAACTCTATCAACAAAGAGACGAGGAAGAACTTATTTTCCAATTAGAAGGTAAATATGAAAAAATTAGAGAACGTTATGCGATAGCTGATGTTACACCCCCTGAACATTTGATGCCTATTTTAAGGCCATATCAAATTAGTGGTTTTCAGTGGTTGAATTATTTACACGATGTACAGTGGGGTGGGATCTTGGCAGATGATATGGGACTAGGAAAAACCATTCAAACCCTTTCTTTCTTACAACATTTGAAAGAAAAAAATGGCAAATTAGTAGCCTTAGTGGTTTGTCCTACTACCCTTTTATATAACTGGCAGAATGAATTAAAAAAATTCACTCCAAGTTTAACTTATCATATACATCATGGTGGTACAAGAAAGAAGCAATTACTGGCCAATGATAAAATTGAGGTTATTATTACTACCTACGGCACATTAAGAAGTGATATTAAAATGTTTGTGGAAGTGAATTTTGATTATGTGATTTTAGATGAAAGTCAAGCCATTAAAAATCCAGCATCGAAAGTGACTAAGGCTGCATGCTTATTAAAAGCCACTAATAAATTATGTTTAAGTGGAACCCCACTTCAAAATAATACATTTGATATTTACGCGCAGATGAATTTCTTAAATCCAGGTATGTTGGGTACAGTAGAATACTTCAAGCATAATTTCTCTATGCCTATTGATAAGTTTGATGAGCAAGAACAAAAAGAACATTTAAGAAAATTTGTATTCCCTTTTATATTAAGAAGAACCAAGGAACAAGTGGCGAAGGACTTGCCAGCAAAACAAGAAATGGTATTGTATTGCGAAATGGGTGATGCACAAAGAAAAATTTATGAGGCCTATAGGAATGACTACCGTGATAAACTTATTGGCATGGTGGAAGAAAAAGGCATTCAAAAATCACAGCTTTCAATATTACAAGGCCTAATGAAATTGAGACAAATTTGCGATAGTCCTGCTATTTTAAAAGACGAAGCTTATCCAAATGAATCTGTAAAATTAGAAGAACTAACTCGTGAAATAGCAGAAAACATTGGTGGTCATAAGGCGCTCGTATTCTCCCAATTTTTAGGTATGTTGGCTTTAATTAAAGAGCAGTTGAAAAAATTAGGTATTGATCACGAATATTTTGATGGTAGTAGTACCATTCAAGAAAGAGAACGTGCCATTGAACGTTTCCAAAACGATGATAATTGCAGAGTATTTTTAATTTCTCTGAAAGCGGGAGGGGTGGGTTTAAACTTAACGGCTGCAGACTATGTATATATAGTAGATCCTTGGTGGAACCCTGCAGTAGAACAACAAGCCATTGATAGAACACACCGTATTGGTCAAACAAAAAATATATTCGCCTATCGTATGATTTGTAACGATACAGTTGAAGATAAAATATTGAAATTGCAAGAGAGAAAAAGATCCTTGGCTAAAGAGTTAATATCTGATGAAGTCGGCTTTGTGAAATCTTTAACCAAAGATGATATTGCTTATTTATTTAGCTAGTATTTATTAACTTCTTTTTTTATCAAACTTATTTAAGTTCTGCTGCTGCTAAATTTGCTTTTGGATTTTTTAAAAATTCATTCTTACATTCTGTAGAACAAAATCCCAAAACTTGATTGTCATAATGTGCTGTATCGCTAATACCGGCAGTTACAGGCATGCCACAAGTAGGATCCTTTTTATTATTGACTAAACTTACTGCATAGGTTTTTTCGGAAGCAGTATCCATTTTAGCAACATGATTGGTGTCATTATTGTTTATAATTGCTTTATCATTTGTTTGACCACATGATAAATTTAATACTGATAGCATTACTAGTAAAGTTCCAATTTGTATTTTCATAGGATTTTATTTAACTTATATAAGATTCAAAAATACGAATCAATCAGGCGATAAAAAACTAACACTCATTCATTTTTACCCAAATCAGGGCAGCTCTGGGTGCTCCTAAGCAAATTATAGACCTATTGAGGGCTTATTGTCTATTTTATTATCTATTTTTATGCTCTCATTCCTATACAAAAGGAAACTATTTATGAAACAGGAGCAAATACATATTTTAATAACAAGTGCATGCAAAGCACCTGTTCCTGTATTGAATGGACCAAGCCCGCGACGTGGATTCTGATAGGACGAGCAATTGGCCCTTGCCCCTATCAGTGGAAAAAACCCAAAAAAGAATTCAAATTCCGCCGCAATAGTAATTTCCTAAAATTTAAAGATCCTTGGAACAAAAAATTATAGTACGTGTAGCCCATAGCGAAGACGCCTTATTTGCAAATACAATTACTGATGAAATGGCTTCATCAGCAAAGGCACGTGGCACTGGTATTGCAAAACGTAGCCCAGACTATGTTGCTAAAAAAATACATGAAGGTGAATCGGTCATTGCTTATACTGAAGACGGCATATGGGTAGGCTTTTGTTATATTGAAGCTTGGCAGCATGGACAGTTTGTTGCGAATAGTGGTTTGATTGTAGCGCCTGCTTTTCGTAAAACAGGTATTGCTAAAAAAATTAAGCAAACTATTTTTCAATTGTCAAGAGAAAAATATCCAACGGCAAAAATATTTGGTCTAACAACTGGCTTAGCAGTAATGAAAATAAATAGTGAATTAGGCTATGAGCCAGTAACCTATAGTGAACTTACCGATGATGAAGAATTTTGGGCTGGCTGTAAGAGTTGCGTGAATTATGATATATTAATGAGTAAGGAAAGAAAGAATTGCATGTGTACTGCTATGTTATATGAACCAAAACCAGAAGAAGCTATTGAAGAATTGGTTGCAGATTTCTCTAAGAATTCAAAATTATATGAACGTTTTATGAAAATTAAGCAAAGCAAATTATTAAACTGGTTTAGAAAATAAAAGAAAATGGAAAAAGTAGTTTTAGGTTTTAGTGGCGGATTAGACACCACTTATTGTGTTAAATATTTAACAGAAGACAAAGGTTTAGAAGTGCATAGTGTCGTAGTGAATACCGGAGGCTTTAGTGACGAAGAATTAAAAAAGATTGAAGCGCATGCCTATGCATTAGGCGTTAAATCGCACACTACAGTAGATGCAGTGAAGGGCTATTATGATAGTATTATCAAATATTTAATTTATGGTAATGTTTTAAAAAATAATACCTATCCTTTAAGTGTAAGTGCTGAGCGTTTAAGTCAGGCATTACATATTGCAGCGCATGTAAAAAAATTAGGTGCTAACAAAGTTGCACATGGAAGCACCGGAGCCGGAAATGATCAAGTGCGTTTTGACATGATTTTTCAAATTATGATTCCAGGCGTTGAAATTTTAACACCTATACGCGATTTACAATTAAGTAGAGAAGCAGAAATTACTTATTTGAAAGAAAAAGGTGTGCAGATGAATTTTGAAAAAGCAGCTTACTCCATTAATAAAGGTTTATGGGGTACGAGCGTAGGTGGCAAAGAAACATTGCAGTCAAAGGGCATATTGCCTGAATCAGCATGGCCAACACCCATGACCAAAGAAGGTGAGCAGGAAGAGATGGTGATTGATTTTGAAAAAGGAGAGATTCAATCAGTTAACAATAAAACCTTTAAACACCCTACTGAAGCTATTCAGTATATACAATCTATCGCTGGCGCTTATGGGATTGGTAGAGATATACATGTGGGAGACACTATTATTGGAATTAAAGGTCGTGTTGGTTTTGAAGCTGCTGGTCCAATGGTAATTTTAAAAGCACATCATGCTTTAGAAAAACATGTTTTAACGAAGTGGCAACTTTCATGGAAAGACCAATTAGCTCAGTTTTATGGTAATTGGTTGCATGAGGGTCAAATACTTGATCCTGTGATGCGCGATATAGAAGCTTACTTCACTAGTACCCAAGAACAAGTAACAGGAACTGTATCTATTCAACTTCATCCTTATCGTTTTCAAATTATAGGTATTGAATCTGACAATGATTTAATGAGTGCTAAGTTTGGGAAATATGGAGAAATGAATACAGGTTGGACGGGCAATGATGTAAGAGGATTCACTAAAATATTTGGAAACCAGGTAAGTATTTTTCATCAAATAAAAGAATCGAATAAAAAATAAAAGAATAAGTAGAAATAAAACTAAACAAAACGTAAGGTATTATCGATTAAATATAAAATAACGAAGATGCAAAAATTAAATATAGGAATTGTGGGTGGCGCAGGCTATACGGGGGGTGAATTAGTTCGTATATTATTGCATCATCCAAATGTTGAAATAAAATTTCTGCATAGTACTAGTAGTGCAGGACAATTGGTAAGCTCGGTTCATACCGATTTATTAGGCGATACCAATTTAGTCTTTACAAACAAGATTCAAGACACTATTGATATTTTATTTTTATGTCTGGGACATGGAGAAGCGGTAAAATTTTTAGCATCAAATACTATTTCCGCAAAAATAAAAATCATCGACCTGTCTCAAGATTTTAGATTAACAAGTAATACAATACAAGGAGACAGAAATTTTATTTACGGTTTGCCAGAATTAAATAAAGCAGCTATTCAATCTGCTAATAATATTGCGAACCCTGGTTGTTTTGCTACTGCTATTCAATTAGGTTTACTACCCTTGGCATCTAAAGGCTTATTGAAGGATGTATACACAACGGGTATAACTGGTTCCACCGGGGCGGGTCAAGCTTTAACAAATACCGGTCATTTTAGTTGGAGAGCCAATAATATCCAACCTTATAAGACTTTGGAGCATCAACACTTATATGAAATAAAACAAAGTTTGCATCAATTGCAAGGAAATAACAATACATCGGTTCATTTTGTACCCTGGAGAGGCGATTTCACAAGAGGTATTTTTGTAAGTAGTATTTTAGAAACCTCATTAAACTTGATGGAGCTAAACAAAATCTATACGGACTATTATACTGGTCATCCTTTCACACATATTTCATTTAACCCTATCGATTTAAAGCAAGTAGTCAACACTAATAAATGTTTAATTCATATTGAACAAAAAGAAAATAAAATAGTGATACATTCAGCTATTGATAATTTAATTAAAGGAGCGGTGGGACAGGCTGTTCAAAATATGAATTTAATGATGGGCTTAGAAGAAGCTACAGGCATTCAATTAAAAGCAAGTAATTTTTAAAATTAATAAAATGTCTTTATTTCAAGTTTATCCTTTACAACCTATTGCCATAACTAAGGCCTTGGGGTCTCATGTTTGGGATGATAAGGGTAGTGAATATTTAGATATGTATGGAGGCCATGCGGTAATTAGTATTGGTCATACTCAACCACATTGGGTAAAGCGAATTGAAGACCAATTACACGCTATGGCATTTTATTCTAATTCAGTCATTATGCCTATCCAAGAAGAATTGGCAGCTGCATTAAATAAAATGAGTGGTAAAAACGACTATCAATTATTTCTTTGCAATAGTGGTGCAGAAGCAAATGAAAATGCTTTAAAATTAGCCTCCTTCCATACGGGTAGAAAAAAAATAATTGCTTTTTCAAAAGCATTTCATGGACGTACTTCTTTAGCCGTAGCCGCCACTGATAATGCAAGTATTATAGCCCCAGTAAACGAATCAGATAATATAATTTTCTTACCCTTTAACGATGTAGCAGCTTTATCAAAATGCTTCGAAAATCAAGGAGATGAAATTGCAGCTGTTATTATTGAAGGTATTCAAGGAGTAGCAGGTATTTATGAAGCAAACAATATTTTTTTACAAACTATTCGTGCCCTATGTGATAAACATGGTGCAGTCTATATAGCGGATAGTGTTCAATGTGGTTATGGCCGTTCAGGTAAATTCTTTGCACATGATGAGGCAGGAGTGAATGCTGATATTTATTCTATGGCAAAAGGAATGGGTAATGGTTTTCCAATTGGAGGTATTTTAATTGCGCCCACTATTAAAGCAAAATTTGGGTTATTGGGCACCACTTTTGGAGGTAATCCATTAGCCTGCGCTGCTGCATTAGCCGTATTAGAAGTTATTGAAAAAGAACATTTAATAGAAGCCGCATCTGAAAAAGGAAACTACTTAATAGATGCCTTACAAAATACTGAAGGTGTGAAGACGGTGAGAGGTAGGGGCTTAATGATTGGTTTTGAAATGGAAGCGGGGCTGGAAAAAATTCGTCAAGTATTATTGAATGATTTTAAAATTTTCACAGGCGAGGCAAAGCCGAATGTAATAAGGCTACTACCTTCCTTAGCTATTTCAATAAAGGAGATTGATATTTTTTTAAATAAGTTGAATCAAGCTGTTCAACAATTGAAACAAACCCCTGCATAAATCATGAAACAGTTTATTTCAGTTAAAGATGTTCCACATATTAATGAATTGGCTAAAAAAGCCCTTGCTTATAAAGCATCTCCCTTTTTGGACAAAACATTAGGAGCGAATAAACGTATTGGCCTTTTATTTTTAAATCCAAGTTTAAGGACAAGATTAAGTACACAAGTAGCTGCGCAGCATTTAGGTATGGAACCTATTGTATATAATGTAGATAAAGAAGGCTGGTCTTTGGAATTTGCGGAAGGAGCTATAATGAATGGCACCACTGTTGAGCATATTAAAGACGCTGCACCTATTTTAGGAAATTATTTTGATATATTATGTATTCGTACATTTCCCACTTTAGTAGATAGAGAAATTGATTATAGTGAAAAAATTATTCATCAATTTATTAAGTATGCAGGTATACCCATTGTAAGTTTAGAGTCAGCTACCCTGCATCCATTACAATCTCTGACAGACCTTATTACTATTAAAGAATCAATGGCTTCAAACTTAAATATAAAAAATAAAAAACCTAAAATTGTATTAAGCTGGGCCCCACATATTAAATCTATTCCTCAATGTGTGGCCAATAGTTTTAGTGAATGGATGGGTGCTTGGGGAGAAGCCGACTTTGTGATAACACATCCTGATGGCTATACGCTTTCTTCGGAATTTACTAAAGGTGCTAGTTTTGAGCCTAACCAAGATCAAGCATTAAATGGGGCAGATTTTGTCTATATCAAAAATTGGAGTAGTTATGAACAGTATGGTAAAGTACTTTGTACAGATACTCAATGGATGATGACTAATAAAAAACTAGCCCTTACTAATGCTGCAAAAATAATGCATTGCTTACCCGTTAGAAGAAATGTAGAATTAAGTGATGAAATTTTAGATGGTACAAATAGTTTGGTAACAGCGCAAGCCTCCAATAGAGTATGGGCAGCCCAGGCAGTCTTGGCTGAAATTTTAAAAACAATCAATATTTAATTCAATTCGAAAAAATTGTTTAATAAAATATGGAATCATTATATGTAATTAAAATAGGTGGCAATATTGTTGACAATCCTGCATTGTTAACTACTTGCTTGCAATCTTTTGCGAAGGTAAAAGGACAAGCTATTTTAGTGCATGGTGGAGGTAAGATGGCAACAAGCATGGCTGAATCAATGGGAATCCAACAAACTATGATTGATGGCAGAAGACTAACAGATGAAGAGACTTTGAAAATAGTTACCATGGTTTATGCAGGCTATATTAATAAAAATATTGTAGCCCAATTACATGCATTGGGTGTGAATGCTATTGGTTTATCAGGTGTAGATGGTAATTTAATACGTGCACATAAAAGAATGCATGAAAGTATTGATTATGGTTTTGTTGGAGATATTGATGAAGTGAATACTAATTTGCTATTACAGTTATTTTCAACAAATACTAAACTAGTTGTGGCTCCTATTACCCATGATGGTAAAGGACAAGTTTTAAATACCAATGCAGATACTGTTGCGCAAAGTTTAGCCACTGCCTTAGCTTCTAGTTATAAAGTGCATTTAATTTATGGTTTTGAAAAAGAGGGTATATTAAAAAATGTCAATGACAATGGTTCAGTTATTGCGCATTTGAATAGACCTCTATATGCAACACTCAAAGAACAAAAAATGATATTCGATGGAATGATTCCTAAAATCGACAATGCTTATGCAGCACTTAACAATGGTGTACAATCTGTGATCATTGGGAAGGCTGAAAAAATGATTGAACTTATGAACGGTACCTCAGGTACTACAATCACCAACTAATGTCAATAAAAAATAACATACATAATACTAGTACAAGCGACTTACAAAAAGACGCCCTCGATTTATTAAAAGAATTAATTGCCATTCCTTCTTTTAGTAAAGAAGAGGATAAAACAGCTTTAGCACTTGTTCAGTTTTTTGAAAAGAGAAATATAAATGTAAACACCATTAAAAATAATATTTGGGTGGCTAATTTACATTTTGATGCAGCCAAACCTACTATATTATTGAATTCTCATCACGATACAGTAAGGCCTAATAAAGGCTACACCCATGAACCCTTCAATGCTTTTGAACAAGAGGGGAAATTATTTGGATTAGGCGCTAATGATGCAGGAGGATGCTTGGTAAGTTTAATAGCTTGCTTTTTACATTTTTATGCCTCACCCAATTTAACTTACAATATAATTTTTGTAGCGTCTGCAGAGGAAGAAATTTCTGGTCATGATGGAATTGAATTGGTATTGCCACAACTACCAAAAATTGATTTTGGAATTGTAGGTGAACCTACTAAAATGGATATGGCTATTGCAGAAAGAGGCCTACTTGTTTTAGATGTATTGGCTACTGGTAAAGCAGGACATGCAGCAAGAGAAGAAGGGGATAGTGCTTTATATAAAATACTACCTGCAATTGAATGGTTTAAAAATTATCAGTTTGAAAAAGTATCTGATTTATTAGGAAGGGTAAAAATGAGTGTTACCGTTATTGAAACAGACAATAAACAACATAATGTAGTGCCTTCGATTTGTAAAATGGTAGTAGATGTGCGTGTAAATGAACTCTATAGTTTTGAAGAAGTCTTAGCTACCATTCAAGAGAATGTACAAGCTGAAGTAAAACCAAGAAGCTTAAGGCTTCGTTCAACTAGCATTGGACTAGACCATGTATTAATACAAGCAGGTAAGGATTTAGGTAAAGCCTATTATGGCTCTGTGACTACATCTGATAAAGCCTTAATGCCTTTTTCAACTTTAAAAATGGGTCCTGGCGATTCAGCTAGATCTCATACTGCTGATGAATTTATATATATTAAAGAAGTAGAGGAAGGAATTCTAACGTATATTCAATTACTTGAAAAAATAGTATTCTCATGAGCAAGCTTTGGCAAAAAAATAATAAAGTATCTGAACTGGTGGAAAAATTTACCATTGGAAATGATCAGGCCATGGATATGTATTTGGCACCCTTTGATGTACTAGGTTCTATTGCACATACTACAATGTTATCAGAAGTAGGCTTATTAACAACAGCAGAACAAATAGCAATTAAAAAAGCCTTGGTAGCCATTTATGAAAAAATTCAAGTTGGTAGTTTTACATTAGCCCCGGGCGTTGAAGACATACATTCTCAAATTGAAATATTATTAACAGAGACATTGGGAGATACGGGTAAAAAAATTCATAGTGCCAGAAGTAGAAACGATCAAGTGCTTGTTGATATCAAATTATTTTTACGTGCAGAAATTATACATTTAACTGAATCTGTTCATTCTTTTTTTAAGGTACTACAAGCAAAAAGTGAAGCGCATAAAAATGATTTATTACCAGGATATACGCATCTACAATTGGCCATGCCTTCTTCCTTTGGTTTATGGCTTGGGGCATATGCTGAAAGTTTAGTAGATGATATGACCATTTTGCAGGCAGCTTATAAAGTAGTGAATAAAAATCCATTGGGATCGGCTGCTGGTTATGGTTCTTCTTTTCCTATTAATAGAACGCGTACTACTGAATTATTGGGTTTTGAGTCCTTGAATTATAATGTAGTGTATGCGCAAATGGGCCGTGGTAAAGCAGAAAGAGTCACGGCCATGGCCATGGCTAATATTGCAGATACTTTATCAAAACTTAGCATGGACGCTTCATTATTTATGAATCAAAATTTTGGATTCATCCAATTTCCTGAAGAACTCACTACAGGTTCTAGCATCATGCCGCATAAAAAAAATCCAGATGTATTTGAATTAATTAGGTCCTATTGTAATCGCCTAAAAGCCTTGCCGAATGAAATAATGATGATGACCACTAATTTACCTTCTGGTTATCACCGCGATTTACAATTATTAAAAGAACATTTATTTCCTGCTTTCAAAGAGCTTCGTAATTGCCTTGAAATGGCTTCCTTGATGATCCAAAATATGGAAGTTAAAAAAGACATATTAGATGATCCTAAATACCAATACTTATTTAGTGTAGAAGAAGTAAATAAGCTAGTCTTATCGGGTATGCCTTTCAGAGATGCTTATAAGCAAGTAGGTGCAAATATTGAATCTGGAAAATTCACCTATACAACCCATATAAACCATACGCATGAGGGTAGTATTGGTAATCTTTGTACCAGTCAAATTGCTGAAAGTATGGAAAAACTAGTGGCTGCCATGGAAATTGTTAAAGTAGCGCAACAAATTAAAGAATTATTGAAACTTTAAGCCAATAATTGAAAACCTAACTGTACTTTTGAACCTTCAAAGAAGAAAAATATACCATGAAAAAAACTGCTATTATTTTAAGTTTAGTTACCATGAGCATGAGTGTAATGGCTCAAACTAAAACAAGTCCTGTAAAACAAATAAAACTGGCTAATACTAAAATAGCCATGACAGCAACCCCGCCTTTATCCATCAAAAATGGTAAAGACAGTGCATCCTATGCTTTAGGTTACCGTATTGGACAAAGCTTAAAAGGTCAAGGGTTACAAGATATTAATATGGCCATATTTGTCAAAGCTTTGACAGAAGGATTTATTTCCAAATCAGCTATCCCAGATAGCTTAATAGATAATTGTATTAAAAACTACCAAGATAAAATGAGTCAAGAAAAAATCACAGCTAATCGTGCTGCAGGCGCAGCTTTTTTAGCTGAAAACGCAAAAAAACCAGGTGTTGTAAAATTAGCATCAGGCTTACAATATGAAGTAATTGTAGCTAGTCATGATACAACCAAACCCACTTTAAAAAGTAAAGTTAAAGTGCATTATCATGGAACTTTAATTGATGGAACTGTATTTGATAGTTCAGTGCAAAGAGGAGAACCTATCAGTTTCCCTTTAAATGGAGTTATCAAAGGTTGGCAAGATGCTTTACAGTTAATGACTTTGGGTAGCAAATGGAAATTATTTATTCCTTCTGAATTGGCTTATGGAGAGCGTTCAGCTGGTCCAGTGATTGGGCCAGGCTCTACTTTAATTTTTGAAGTAGAATTATTAGGCATAGAATAATAGACCTCCTATGAAAAAATTTGTATTGGCAGCCTTGGTGTCTGCTTACTTCTTTGCTTGTGCTCCAAATAATGTAACAATCGATTCTTCTATTGTAAAAATGATGGACAGTGCGGCGTGGTGGGTAGTTTCGCTTTATTAGAAAACGGTTCAGGTAAATTTACTATTGCGAATTTGTCCCATTATAAAGACAGTGCTTCTTCTCCATTAAATAGCTTTTTTATATTGCCTAGTTTAATAGCATTGGATAAAGGTATTATCAATCATAACCAAGCTTCATGGGTGTCCATGGATTCTACTGACTTTTATCAAAATATTATTAATCAAATTGGAAGACAAAGCATTATTAAAACTATTGATTCTATTCATTATGGAAAGGGAGTAGTGAGTGCTCAATTGGATCAATTCTGGAAGGACGGGTCTCTTAAAATTACTGCAGATGAGCAATTGGGATTAATCAAAAGAAGTTTCTTCAAAGAATTGCCTTTTCAAAAACGTTCTCAAGAAATTTTCAAAAAGATGATTTTGAAAGAAGATAATAGTAATTATAAGTTATCCTATATCACCTCCACCGACTCTGTATCCAATAACGCATGGGTACTTGGCTATGAAGAAGAAAATACACATATTTACTTTTTTGTTTTACATACAACAAGCAAAACAGCAGTAGCTTCTAATAATTCAGTTCTACTGTTAAAGAAAATATTATTACAACAGGGCTTTCTACAAGGGCTTCGTTAATAATTTAGGTATTCCTTCAATTAAATAATTATCTTTACGGTAGTTAATTATGGAACAGTATTGCAATTCTATTACGTCTTATAGTCGTTTAATAACACGCGAAGTAAAAGTGGGTAATCTCATTATAGGGGGAGGGCATCCTATTAGAGTGCAAACCATGACCACAACCGATACCATGGACACTGAGAAAACGGTGGAACAAGTTATTCGTTGTATTCAAGCTGGTGCGGAATTGGTAAGAATTACTGCTCCTAGTAAATTAGAGGCAGAAAATTTAGCCGCTATTAAAGCCTCTTTAGTGGCCAAGGGTTATACAACACCTTTAGTTGCCGATATTCATTTCACTCCTAATGCAGCTGAAATTGCTGCCACTATTGTAGAAAAAGTAAGGGTGAATCCGGGTAATTATGTTGACAAGAAAAAATTTGAACAAATTGAATATACAGACGAGGAATATATAGAAGAAATTGAACGTATACGAGAGAGATTTACCCCTTTAGTACTTATTTGTAAAAAACATGGAACGGCTATGCGCATTGGAACCAATCATGGTTCATTGAGCGACCGTATTATGAGTAGGTATGGAGATACTGCTATTGGTATGGTGGAAAGTGCGATGGAATTTTTACGTATTGCTAGAAACTTGGACTATCATCAGATTATTTTAAGCATGAAGTCAAGTAATCCGCAAGTAATGGTACAGGCTTATCGACTCCTCATTCAACAAATGCAAGCTGAATTCAATGAATGCTATCCTTTACATTTAGGAGTTACAGAAGCTGGAGATGGGGAAGATGGTAGAATTAAAAGTGCTGTGGGTATTGGTACTTTATTAGAAGATGGCATTGGAGATACCATAAGAGTTAGTTTAACAGAAGATCCTGAATTAGAAATACCCGTTTGTAAAGATTTAGTAAAAAGATATCCCGCAAATAGAATCAAAGGGGCTGATATGATTCCTAAAATTGACCAATTACCCTATAGCCCTTTCGAATATAAAAGAAGAGAAACAGTTCAAATTAGTACTATTGGCAGTAAGTCTGTACCAGTGGTAGTGGCTAATTATAAAAATAAAAAAGACTTAATACCATCGGATTTAAATGCCATTGGATATATATATGATGATGCCACTGATAAATGGAACATAACCGATGCGGCAGCTGATTTTATTTATAGCCCCAATGAATTATTATCTTTTGATTTACCAGGCACTTTAAGAGTGATAACAACACCTGCAATTTGGGAGACAGCCACAGACACCCAAAAATATTTACCCTTATTTAATTTTAAAACTTATTTCCAAGCAACTAAAAAAAGCGAAAGCATCAATTTTGTAGAAGTTGAATGCTATGAAAATAAAAATGGTATTAGAGATGAACAATTGCTTTCCATTGCCAAAGACTCAACGGTGGTATTTTGTTTAAGTAGTTCACTTTCACATGCTATGCCTGCTGTTAGAAGAATGATGATGCGTATGATGGAATTAAAAATTCAGTCTCCAGTTATTTTAATGACAGATAGTGCATGGCAAACCACAGATGAGCATTTAATTCATTTTGCTACAGAAACAGGGGCACTTTTTTTAGATGGATTTGGAGATGGCATTTGTATTGGTTTAGAGCTTAATACTGCACATGCACAAGTTTCAGGAAGAAATTATTATAATAATTATTCAACAGAACAATTTTTAAATTCAACGGCTTTTGGCATTTTACAAGCTACACGTACACGAATTTCAAAAACAGAATATATTTCTTGTCCAAGCTGTGGTAGAACCTTATTTGAATTACAAGAAACTACTGCAAAAATTAGAGCCGTAACAAGTCACTTAAAAGGGTTAAAAATTGCCATTATGGGTTGTATAGTAAATGGACCAGGCGAGATGGCCGATGCAGACTTTGGCTATGTAGGAAGTGGAATAGGTAAGATTACTTTATACAAAGGAAAGGAAGTAATGAAACGAAATATAGATAGTGCAGTGGCGGTTGACGAACTCATTGTTCTTTTAAAAGAACATAATGCTTGGATTGACCCTGTATAAACTTTCTGTTTATTTTCCTTTTTAATATTGATCATGTACCAACTTATTTATATTTTAGTTTATTTGTTCTCTCTTCTACCTTGGAGACTACTTTATTTTATTAGTGATTGTATTGCCTTTTTATTACAGCGAGTTTTTAAATATAGAGTGGCTATAGTAGAACAAAATTTAGCTATTGCCTTTCCTCTAAAATCTGTGAAAGAGAGACAGCAGATAGCCAATGAATTTTATCAACAGTTCACTGACTCCTTTATGGAAACATTTAAACTAATTTCTATTTCTGATAAAAGTTTTGAAAAAAGGTTTACTTCCAATGTAGAGGTTTTAAATAAATTATATGCAACTGGGCAGTCTGTTCAAATTATGGCTGGACACTTTTTTAATTGGGAGTTTGCGAATTGGGGGGCAGCAAGATATGGTAACTATCCTTTGATTGCAGTTTATATGCCATTGAGCAATCCCTATTTTAATAAAATAATATTAAAATTAAGAACGCGTTTTGGTAGTATTATGATTCCTGCTACTAATTTTAAAACTCAGTTTCATAAATATGCCAACCAAAAAGCCTATGCAATGGCCTTGGCTGCAGATCAAAATCCGGGCAATCCAATGTCGGCTTATTGGGTACCCTTTTTTGGAAAACTAACCCCTTTTGTAAAAGGTCCGGAGAAAGGTGCAATATTAAATAATACAGCGCAGGTTTTTGTACATTTTTATAGAGTAAAAAGAGGCTATTATCATTCTGAATATGAAGTTATGACTACCTCTCCTAATTATTTTAAAGATGGGCAATTGACTGCAATGTTTGTGAAAATATTAGAAGAGAAAATTAAGTTAAAGCCAGCAAATTACTTATGGAGTCATCGAAGATGGAGGTATGAATATGATGCAAAGCTGCATGAAAAACTTTTAGTTCAGTAAAAAATCATCATCACTCATAGGTTTTACCTTAGTGACTTCGAAACTAAATTTTTCTTTCAAACTTTCTACTGCCTCCCAGCCCCCTGCAACCACTCTTATATTGTGTATACCTTGTTTTTTTAAAAGACTTGCTGCAAGTGTACTGTTCTCTCCATTTTCTGTAATAATATAAATATTAAAATGCTCGTCTAATTCAGACAATGATCCAGGATCACCCATATCGGCTAAAGGTAAAGAAACTGAATTTTTAATATGATTTTTATCAAAATCGTTCTCTGATCTACAGTCTAAAACCATTAAGTATTCATCAAAAGGAATGTCCATAGCCAGTTCATCTACTTCCACTTCAATAATTAAGTCAACTCTTTTATTGCTTGACCAAGTGCCAAAGCCACCTTCTAAATAACCTTTAATACCTGTGAATTCGGCCTTTGTAAAATAAGCCAATGTTTCAGCGGCAATAGATTCTTCTAATATAAGTACAAGTGGACTATCTTTTTTTATGATGTCCATGGCAATGGCGTATTTTGCTGTAAGTGGCGTAATATGTATTGCATTAGGAACATAACCTAGCATGAATGCCTCGCTAGGCCTTGCATCAATAATGATGACAGATTCGTCTTCAATGATTCTAAGAAATTGGGCTAATTCTACTTGCATACTATCCAACAAGTTGTTCTACAAATTTATTGATTTGCTCTAAGCGGTTATAATCGACAGCATAATAAATAAATTTTCCTTCACGGATAGTAGTAACAATACTCGCTCTTCTTAAGATAGCTAAATGTTGTGAAGCCACAGATTGTTCTAGTCTTAACTTTACATAAATTTCTGTAACAGTTACTTTTTTATGTTCGTCAATTAATTTTACAATTTGTTGACGAAGCTTATGATTTAAAGCGCGTAAAATCATAGCGCCTTTTTTGCTGTGCAATAGGTCTACTTTCAATGGACTAGTACCATTCGCTAATTGGAGTTGTGGTAATGACTGATTCATGTTCTTTTTTTTTGGGGTTAAATTCTATTACAAAATTACCATTAATATTTAAAAATTGTTTATTTTAAGATATATATTATTTATATAATTATGTGTAAATCATTCAAAAGATTGCTTTTGTGCATGAAATATGCTATCAACCTAGATTCTCTTCTACAAACTAAATTTTAAATAAAAGGGCTAGCTTTTAAAGAAAAATTCTTTTAGATAAGAGGGGCTACTATAGGCAATGTCTTCAAACTTGTTGGCATGAAAGGCGGCTTCCCCTAACTGAATGCTATCCAATATATTATATGACTCCTCAACAAAAATGATGGCAGGATCCTCTACTAATGTCTTAGCCTTGGTGGCCGCCGACCCAATACATAATGTTGCTTCTTTTTCTATTAAATTAGCTAAATAAACATGATCAATTATAATGGCCTGTTCTGCAACAATGCAATTTAATTTGCTGTCATAGATAGCACCAAAGACTTCCATTCTTTTAGCATCAATCATAGCAAAAATTTGAACGTCTGCTTTTTTATCTATAAACCAAGGTTTTTTTGAAGCTGCATTGGCTAAAAGGACAAGTGTAGACAGTCCTATAATGGGTTTATTTAAAGCATAAGCAATGCCTTTGGCACTAGAAAGGCCCACTCTTAATCCGGTATAACTACCTGGGCCCATGGTTACTACAATGGCATCGATACTACTTAGGGAAATAGCTGTTTCAGTCACTAATTTTTGAATTGCCACCTGTAAAAAAGATGCATGTGTTTGAAAGACCTCATTTTCTTGAATAGCTACTAAGACACCATTTTGGCTCAAGGCAACCATGGCTTTTTCGCCAGCTGTATCAATATATAATAGGGTCGCCAATTTCTTTAAAATGTTTTGCAAAAATAGGTGGTGAATTGCGAGAAAAACAAGAAATTGCAATCTTAATTCTATATTATGTCAAAAGAAATCATTCAATCCAGTAAAGTGCCAGCACCTATTGGACCTTATAGTCAAGCAGTCATTGCTAATGGCTTTTTATTTGCTAGTGGGCAGATAGCTTTTAATCCTGCAACAGGTGAATTAGTCTTAACCGATATTCAAGCTGAGACAAGACAGGTCATGGAGAATATCAAGGCTATTTTAGAAGAAGCAAAGCTAAGTTTTGCCCATATTGTAAAAACTAGTATTTTTTTAAGTGATATGCAATTGTTTGCACAAGTCAATGAAGTTTATGGTAGTTATTTTACTTCAAATTTTCCAGCACGTGAAACAGTAGCTGTAAAAACATTACCACGTAATGTTAATATAGAGATAAGTATTACTGCGGTAACGACTTTATAATAAATTGATAACTTGTTTTTAGTACTAAATTTTCATGGGGCTTCATTAATTGAAGCCCTATTTTATTATTAAAACAATTGGGTATGCCACTCAAATTTTCTATGGCAATACTTTTTCTATCCGCAGGAGTATATAATTGTAAGTAAGGGTAATTCATGAGTGGCTGAACAATTAATTGATATTGTTCATTTTCCAGCACACAGGTATTTTCTGAAGCATCTACAATATAGCAATTGTCTAAATGAAGGTCTTCTATTTTTTTGTAGGTTTCAAATTCGTTCTCAGATAGTATTTTTCCAGTAGGTAGCAACATTTCATTATACTCAATTTTTCCATTTGCTTTCAATGTTATAAAACTGTCTTTTATATTCGAGTCTAATTTAAAATAAGGGTGCCATCCATCCATCATTGGAATAGTTGATTGACTTAAGTTGGTAATAATTGTTTCTACTGTGAGCTTATTATTTTTATGTAAATGCCATTTTATAACTAAGTTATAAGGGAAAGGGAATCCTTTATCCTTGCCTAGATACTGGTATTTTAAATTTACATAAGCGCCATGCGCATCTGTTTCACTCGACTGAATTGTAAATTTTGCATCATATAATATACCATGCAGTGCATGTTTTTCATGGTAAAACTTTTCTATTTTATAAGTCTTATCTTCTATAGTATATTCTCCATTTTCAAGCCTACATGAAAAGGGGCTCATTTTCCCCCCTCTAAATCCATTGTTTTCAAATCCTTCCCAACCTTTGGAAAAATCATTCCCTGCAACTAGCTGTAATTCTTTTGATAGGCCTTTTACCTGCCAGCTATTTAATAAGGCCCCCTTGGTAGCAATTTCTATAACAGACTGTGCTTTTGTATCAATTAAACGGACCATTTCAAAGCTGTCGATATAGGTAATTTGAATTTCAAAAGACATAGTAAATTGTTTGAATGGAAAATTAAAACTATTCTATTAACTTTGAATTGTAATAAATAAAATATGTATAAAAATTTATTTTTCGCTTTTCTATTTATCTCTTTAGCCAGTTTTGGTCAAAAAGTAAATAAGTATGATAGCACCCTTAAAATGGGTAAAGCAGGTTACCGTATTACTTGTATGAATAGAAATTTAGATCATAATACTTTAAATATTCGACCCATTGGTTTTAAGGCAGAAGTAAGAGAAGCTAATCTTGAATTAAAGGGTAGAGTGGTATCTACCGAAATAGATGACTTAAATAATGACGGATTTCCTGATATTATCATTTTTATTGTAGATGCCAATGATAAAGTAAGTCTTTTTAGTATTGCCTCAAGAGAAAATGAAAGGATCGAGCCAATTTATTTTCCCGATATTACCAATGATATGCAATTAAGCAAGGGCTATAGAGGAAAGGATGAATATAAGTTGGTAGAAGGGGTGCTATTTAGAAAATTTCCCATTTTTGAATCTGATACTAGTATAAAAAAACCTACTAATAAGGTAAGACAAATTATGTACCGTGTAATTTCAGGAGATCAAGGTACATGGCGATTTAAATCTTTCAAAACTTTTGAAATGTTGGCAGATTAATTTTACATCCCTTTTGTAATAACAATTTTCCCAACTGCTTTTTCATTGCCCATTTCATCTCTTACAAAAACAAGGTAAATACCTGTGGCTACTTTATTGCCTGTTAACGACTTCCCATTCCAAATTGCCTGACCACCTAAGGCGCGCGTTTCAAATACTAAGTTTCCGCTTATATCTGTAATTTTTACTAAAGCATTTTCTACCAAATCTCTAAAAGCAATGGGGCCATTATAATTAGGAGGGGCGGGGTTAGGAAAAATTTTAATTTGGCCTTGCGCCTTAGATCCTTCAGTAGCAAAGCCTCTATAGCTTACTATTTCATTTGCTGTATTAAAAAAAACATCTCCTAATTCTGGCGCAATAAGTATTTGTAAAATGGTGTCGTTGGGAAGGGGGCTATTATTTTTGGTAAAATGTTCAATGATTGAATTTCCATCTGCACTTAAAAGCCAGGCTCCATTTTGTGTACCTACCCATTTTCTATTGGCTCCATCTACAGCAATACAGTTTACCGACTCTCTTTGTAATAATAAGCCTATAAATCCGTTCGTGTTTTTTATAGTAGGTAAATAAGCATCGCATGCTTCTTTACTAATATCTCCGCAATTAAAAATGCCAATGCCATTGTCGGTACCCACCCAAATAGAACCTGCATTGTCTAAGGCCACACTTAGAACATTATTACTAGGTAAATTTCCTGAAGACTTAGCCGTATTTAATTGTTTCCAAATTGCAGTACCAAAATACTTATTGGATTGATATACGTATAAACCTTGATTCGCAGGTCCAGGTATCCAAGCTTGCCCTTGCTTATTAACAACCATTTTTTTTAAACCATTTTTTAAATAGTTCATAGGAAATGGAATACTTGTCCATTTATTATCTTGTTTTTGTATAAGACCTTGTCCATCTTGAAGTCCCCAGCATATACCATCAGTAGAAAATTGTATTTGAGTATAATTTCCATTACTTGTGTTAGGGTAAATGGTTTCAATACTATTTCCATTTATAGTATAATGTAAAAGCGTATTGGTTGATGCTAGCCACCAGCTTGCATCTAAGGGATCTATTGCTGCATTGTTAATGACTGGTAAGTTGGTACCTGTTAGTTTAGTATAATTTTTCCAACCCGCATCACTATAGCTACTGAAGCCTGCTATTTTTTCACCATAGGGAGCTAATAAATAATCTCTATTTATAAAACTACTCCCTCTTATTTTTTCAGTAGGACCTCCTAACGAAATATTTTTGGTTTCTGTATTTTTTACAATTAATCCGTTAAGACTATCGGCTATCCAGATAGTATTTTGTTCTATTGTCAAATCTATTGGCTTTGCTAAGTATGTTTTATCAAGGATATTCGTAAGCGTTTTATTCGTATTTAAATTTACTAAACTTCCGTTAACGCCATCTGATTGAATAATATATAAGCCCTCTTTATGTGCAAATACTTTATTGATTGAATCATTACTTGTTTGGTAAATAGGCGTAATTATTGGTAATTGATAAATATTTTTATTACCTATAGCGTATACGGTATTATTAAAACTGCTTAATGACTTAATATTTGTATATCCATTTATTTTTATCCACTGATTACTCGTTATATAATTATTTTTTAAAGCTGTACAAAACAAGCCCTCCTCTGTTAATGCATATAAGCTATCTGCTGTATTAATTGTTTGAAAGGTTGCGCTGGCCTGTTTTGTATTATTGACAAACCAAGTATCTTTAATTTCATATTTTATTAAATCAACTACTACGATACCAAAATTGGTTGATAGCAATGCCCATGAACCTAGTATCTGAATAGAATTTATTTTTTTATTTGCATATACTTTAGATAAATAAATATCGGCAATAGAAAAAATGGCATCTCCTTTAACGATGTCAATATTGCTATTATTATATGCAATTATTAATTGAGAAGATGTTGGATCCCAGGCTATAGCTGTAATTTCTATATCGTGCAAGCCATTTGATTTTCCTAGAAAATTTATATTATTTTTTGCATCAATGCTAAAAACTTGATTAGGGGTAGCCCCATAAAGTAAATCACCTTTTACAATATGAAGAACGCTTTTATTATTGTAATGTTCTCTCCACTGTCCAAGTGGCACTGTTGGGTTTTGTGTAAATGCATGCAGATACATTATCAAGCACAAAAAAATTAATAAACATTTTTTATTCATGTTTTTAATTAAGTGAAGTGTAAAGCCCTTCTTGAATTTTAGATCTTAAGTTTAGTTCACTAAAAACTTTATTATCTCTAGTAGGGTATACTCTATTAGATAGAAAAATAAATAATAATTGTTTTTCAGGATCGGCCCAAACACAAGTACCTGTAAATCCAGTATGACCAAACGTACTAGGGGAGGCACTTAAACAAGGGTAGGGGTCTTTGGCGCTTGCATTATTTTTTTCTGGTTTATCAAATCCTAAACCACGTCTACTATTACTAGTATTATATGCAGTGAATGCATCAACCGTATTTTGATTAAAATAAGTATTGCCCTTCCAACTGCCCTTATTTAATAACATGAGATATAATTTTGCTAAATCGCTTGCATTACTAAATAAACCTGCATGACCCGCAATACCTCCCATGACGGAGGCACCTTCATCATGCACAGCGCCTTGTATTAATTCGTGACGATAATAATTATCTACTTCAGAGGCCGCAATATTTTGTAAGTTGGTTTTAGTTAGGGGTAAAAATCCGGTAGACTTCATCTCTAAGGGTGCATAAAATTGTTGCGTAGCATAATCTTGTAAACTCATCCCTGTTACTTGTTCCACAATTAGACCTAAGAAAATAAAATCGTTATCACTATATACGTATTTTCCAGGCTCAGTCACAGGGCTTCTTAAAATTTTATTTTTAATGGTATCTGCCCAACTATCTAATAAATATTTAGAAGGTGTAATCATTTTATGATGCTTATTGTCGGGCAGTTCAGTAATTAGGCCATCTAGATAGCTACCAGTGGGCGTGAGTAAAGCTTCATAGAATTTTATATAAGGGTATAATCCAGCTTGATGTAAGAGCAAGTCTTTTAAAGTAATTTTTGCTTTATCATTACCTTGTACCCAGGGTAGATAATCGCCAATAGTCTTGTTTATATCTACTTTTCCTTGTTCTACTAATTTCATAATAGATACTGTTGTAGCACTTACTTTGGTAACAGATGCTAAATCGTAATAAGTGTCTAAGCTTACAGGTGCAGAACCTTCCCCTGCTGTATAACCATATGCTTTATTAAAAATAATTTTATTATTCTTAGCTACTAATACCTGACAGCCTGGTATTGCTTTTTTATTAATAGCGTCTAGTACCAATGAATCAATAAATGTTAAATTGGGTTGCGCTGCTTCTGATAAAATAGGAGTACTTGATGTTAATAAATGACTTCCTGTTCCAAATGGTAAGTCTTTGCTTACTGTAACAGGTAGTTCGCCTGTAGCTTGTATTTTACCTTCAATCCAATGAAGTACAGCTTCTTGTGTAAAGGCATTGTCTTCGTAGGCTAATAATATATTTTGAATTTTACTAAAATCACCCACGGCATAGGGGTTACCAAAAATTAAATGAAACCAATTACTAGGATGTGCTTCATTTAAAAATTGAAGCATTAGACTAGGTATTTCAAAATGATTAGCCGGTCTGCGATTATAATTATGTAAACCCACAATGACTTGATCAAACTGAGTCACGGATTTTTTTACTGTTTCAAGGGCGCTGCTATCTTTGGCATTGATATAAAATATTTGAAAACCGTATTTTTCTGTAAGTGTTTTGGTAAGCAAATTAGGCTTTGCAAGATTTAAGGCAATATAGGCTGTCTTTTTTTGAACTGCCATACTATTTTGTGCGCTAGGTTTTACAAAACTAAGTGACTGCGCTGCCATTTGAGATTTAAGGACTGCAACCGATTTATTTAGATCTGCAATAATATTAGTGGTGTCTATAGGTTGAAAATTACTTAAGCCGTATTTATATTTCGCTGCTAATATTTTTTTAACTCTTTGGTCAATATCTTTTTTACTGATACGTTTTTCTTTAATGGCTAATTTT
>Ga0114958_10000855_pt1 | contig 25265 bp, 18 predicted proteins | sample C_130208_EF_Meta_FD_89577 | JGI IMG/M metagenome (GOLD analysis project Ga0114958, IMG submission 89577) | Freshwater microbial communities from Lake Croche, Canada to study carbon cycling - C_130208_EF_MetaG | ecosystem: Environmental > Aquatic > Freshwater > Lake | place: Lake Croche, Canada... | reverse complement strand
TGGCGGCCAAGGCGGCGGCGGCAACGGCGGCGGCGGCCAGCCAGCAAGCGCTGGCGGCGGCGGCGGCGGCTTTTACAGCGGCGGCGGCGGCGGCTATGGCGGCCAAGGCGGCGGCGCTGGCGGCGACCCGGGCTACGGCAAGCCCGGCGGCGGCGGTGGAAATTCTTACCAACAAACTGGTGGCGGTTACGGTGGTGGTGCACAAGCGGGTGGTAATAATGCATCGGGGTTTGGATGCGGCGGCGGAGGAGGTGGTGGATTTGTATCCAGCACAGGTACTTCTACTGCAGGAGGTGCTGGGTCGGGTGGATATGTATTCTTTCAGTATGTATACTTAACTTAGTGGTCTCTTAAACAATCACGACATCATCCACCCATCCCGCACCTTGGGAAATCAGCTCCTCCTGATCTTCGACCGACACGATCTCGACATCCGTCGCATCCTCATTGTCTTCCAGGGACACCCATACCCTGGTCCCGTTGTAGAACGTACATGGGAACGAGACAATACGCACCCAGTTCTCTCCGTTCTGAAGACAGAGGATACATTCATCCTCGGCCTTCTGGCGGGAATAGGTGGCCATACGGCAGTTCAGGATATCGTTATCACGGATAGTAAACACGAAGAAGAGAGGAGACGGCATCATTTTGCTACTATATCTCAACCAACAATCATGATTCGTTTTCGTTAAAACGGATCATGAGGGTTTTACGGTGTTTTAGGTCATACAAAGATGAACGTTAACAATCTGTCGGAGTCTCATATCAATGCTGAACTGCTTGCTCGCCATTCCAGGACGTCAGGGACGCTGGAGTCTCGTCGTCAGCGTCTCCAGCGGTTCCTGGAATTCGAGGATCAGAAGAAGCGTCGGAACGAGTATGTCGAGCAGATGAGGGAGGTCGACGAGTGGGGCGATGGGTGCCCTTGTAAGGAGCAAGAGCCGACGCAGGAGGAGCGGGTTGCCAGGGTTCTTATGAATCTTCAGGATGACGCCGAGCGGTCGGAGTATTATATCAACCATCTCATTCCTCGTGTGAAGGCTTTGGAGGATATGGTCCATAGCATGGAGAAAAGGATCACGGAGCTGGAGACTGCGGATATGCCTCCTCTAGCACCTGTTCTCCAAGACTCAAATCCCAATTGGGTGTATGACGAGACGATCACCTCGCCGTATGCCTGGCACTGTACCGAGTTCAACTAATCAGAGGCGCTCTTGTACCGCTTGGTGAGTTCCTTCAAAATATAAATATACTGCCAGATTGCCTGCTTACTGGGTTCAGACAGAACGTCCCAGCAGCTCCTAATTTTTGCCACAATATCGGGAGTATCGGTATACTCCGCTGTAACATATGTCAGGAAGAACGACTCGTCACGAGCCGTAATCTTTTCGTCATACTTGAGTGTCACATACTCATGGAACGAATCAATGACCATGCTAGGATTGGTGCGCTGGAGCATCGACACATATGTCTGGAACACCTTGAAATCTTGGTCATCGGGGAACATTTCAGCAAGCTCGCCGACGACCTCCGACAACTGGTGGAAGAAACTCTTGAGATAGGTAGAAGCGGTAGCCGACATTGTATATTAATACAAGAAATCTGTAAATTAGTTTAGTTATTTACGAGCTGTAGGGTTGAATTCGGCTTCACGCATGGCCTGCATGGATTCCATCCGGGATGTTACATCGTTATTTCGGCCCGATTTGCTTCCTCCCTCGCCGTCTACTGTCCCCACAGGGTTAAGGACCTCCTGTCCCGACGTCTTGATCTCGCCGTCGAGATACGAGTAACGGAGCTGATCTTCGGCCACCTTGGTCGTTCCGTCAAAGCTGGAGAATCCGCTGGACATCCCGGATTCATTGAAGGACCAGAAAAGCGGTTCGGCAGGGGCCGTTGGGGCGACACGGGGGGTAGGGATTTCACGGCGGCTCTCGACCGGCTTAGACAAGTGGGCAAAGATATTGGACTTTCCGACTACAAGTTGTTTGCTCTGGGGAAACAGGAGGGTGGGGACACTCTTGAGATCGGGAGGTAGGAATTGGCGGGGCGTGGTGAGAACATCGACAAAGCGGAAGAGGGAAGCTTTGTTGAGGGCCTGGATCGTTCCTACCACCTCCTTACAGTTTGGACACTTGTCGCTGTAGAAGAGAACGGGGACATAGGCGTTTGTGGACATTAAATTTCATGTAGATAAAAACGAATACTTCAATAACGAACAGATGTCAGAAGCAATTCAAATGGAAATGATTCCCTCCAAGTCTACTCAGTTTGGTGGGTTCGGGATGACATTCCAGATCCGTGGCGTCCCTATCCAGTTTGTGAATGCGATCCGCCGGATCATGCTCAACGAAATGCCGGTGGTGGAAATCACCGATGTCCAAATCACAGACAATACGACTCTGATGCCTCACGAACTTATGCGGCACCGGACGGAGATGCTGCCGGTCAACGTCCGCCCGACAGAGGAGGATGTGATTCGTGATACTCGGATTGAACTGCGGTTTCCTCAAGTGACGGAGCCCACGATTGTCACCACGGACGATTTCGTAGTGAGCGGGTCTCGGTCGGATATCCTGATGAAGGGCAGGGATCTGGGGACACCCCTCTACTTTCTGAAACTCAAGGCTGGTGAATCCGTCCATCTCACTGCTCGCCTTACGATCAATCCCAAAGCTTCGCATGTCTGTGTAGCAACCTACAATATCCATGTAGACGAAGAGAAGGCGGCGCTGTTGCGAGAGGAGCATCCAGACAAGCAGACGTTTGATGTGTTCCACAAGCAGCGTGTAGTCTACAGGAACGAGAAGGGGCGGGCGGACTGGTTCGATTTCACGGTAGAAAGTATTGGTGTAATCCCTGCTCGTGATCTCATTCGTGAAGCCGTGGGGATCCTGCGGGCCAAGACGATCGCATGGGTCAAGGCGGGCAAGGACTCGATTGTCCGTGAGCCGGAACCCAATGTCTACCACGTTGTTTCGGTGGTGGAAGGACATACGATTGGAGCCCTGGCGCAGATTGTAGCGTATGAGCTTCCAGATCTGTGCAGTGTTGTGAATTACGATGTCCCGCATCCTCTGCGCCCCGAGATGAAGTTCCGGTTCTTGACGACGAAGACGCCGGAGGAAGTTCTAGAAACGGTTGGCAAGACGATCGTGGAGTTGTGTGACCGCACAATTTCTGGTATTGATAAGTAAGGTAAAAGGATGGCAACTGCCGAAGAATTGGTATTCCAGAAATCAGATTACCAAATCATCGAAGAATTTGAGTTTGAAGAAGAGGTTCAGCGACCTGAAGCTATCCGCTTTTTTACCTATGAAGAACAGGCTTCTGATTTCATTGAGAAACTCTTGCCCCAGACTGGCAGGATCGCAAAGGCGGCGATTCGGAAAGCCGAGTATGAAGTGGACTCGTTCACCGTTCTTCACAAGCGGGTGGTAGAAGAGACGGCGGAAGGATATACCCACCAGACATATACTCGTCCCGCTGCGCTTCCATGGGTGCATTACAAGAACACGAACCCGATCCAACATACAGATTATGCGTGGAGCCAGAAATGGGCGCCACTGTTTGCCGATGCGTCCCGTCTCAGCCCGAATTACTACCTTGTGCTCCTTGACTCCCTACCGAAGTCTGCGATCTATTATGCGGCTGGAGATGGTGTCCCCGTGTATACGAACGGCAAGGTTCAGATTGAAGATCACCAGTTTCTTGATCGGTTTCCGTATACTAAAACGAAGCATCGTGAGGATGGAACGTATACGACAACCACGGTGTATCGTGAAGACACGCAGGATATTGCGAAGTTCACGAATTATATTGTAGACAATCCTCCCATCACTCCTCCTAATCCGCTGGCTGATCATCCGTTCCTTTCGGTACACCCTGATCCAATGGTCATTGATTCTACGGAACCTCTGCCGGAACTCCTGCCGACACTCGACGCAATTTTCACCCATGCTGTTCCCGAAACGTCGAAACCGTATACGGAAGGATTGCGATACCTCAAGATTTATGATGTGAAATTGCGTGACGTTCCCGACAAGTTATGGACATCTAAATTCCCACCAGAAGCGGCAGTAGATGAAATGCCGCCTCCCCAGGATATTCGGTTTCCGGAAGGACAGGCAGATGCGCCGTCCAAAAATATCCTGGACGCATACAAATCCCGCTGGTTTCCTGCCCTCTCATCCCGCAAGTGGCTGAATTCCCAGATTGATGGGGGCACACTCGTAGCACGTATGCTCTTATCGCAGGCTGGTGGAGTGGGGGTAGCTGCTATCCCTCCTCCCGTCGTATTCCCTGACTCGGGAGTCATCGAAGGAACAGCGGATGATTGCCTGCCGCCCGAGATCACCGAGTTCTCCGATTTCCTGACAAGGGGGATTTATCGTGCGCCAAAGTGTGCGAACTGTGGAGCGGTAGGTCACCAAGGCAAATCGTGCCCCGACAAGGCCGTGAAGTTAGACTACAAGCCGGGTCATGGATGTTTCCCCATGTCGTTCATCCACAATGAACGGTCGGATGCACCGTATGCGAACAAGGCACCGTGGACGCCCGGGACAGATGACCAGATCCTCAAAGATCACCAGATAACTCTCCAGAAATTCAAAGAGTATTTTGTTCCTGAATACACGAAGGTCAGTCCTGCCACACCCGCTCAGTCGCATAACGAGACTCGCCTAATGATAGTATCCATCTTGGATGACGAGACCAAGACTCCGGAAGATCAGCTGTATGAGATTGAAGCTCTGGTAAAAGATGCGCCGCTGGAGAACCATGTATACGCCGACAAGGATACGGGAGCGTTCTTAGTATGTGAGCACGAGCTGGAGATTCTGCGTGGATCGTATGCGAAAGATCCCAGGGCGTTCCTGAAGAAATGGTGTGCCCGTGAATCGGGATTTTATGTGTGTCAGTATTCGGGCGAACGGATCTCGGAAATCCTGGAAGCCCAGGATGAATTTGACGAGCAGGGACGGGTTACCAATCGCCGTGATCAGATTGGAGAGAAAGAGAAAGACAAGCATCTGACATTTGCAGAGTCTTTGAAAGGGCTTCAGGCAGAGTTCAAGACTGCGAATCCTGGCGAGGATATCATGTATCTCCTTCTTTCCCTCATCCAAGTAATTCCAGAAGATGGACAGCTCAAAGTGTACCTAGATTACGTCCGGCGGGAATCTGATAAATTACGGTCACGTATCGCAGGAAAGAAACTGTCAAGCAAGCAGACGTCGGATGTCGATATGGCTCTCGCAATTTTTGGGTTCAATGCCGTGATTCTTCTTCTTCAAACACACCGCCCGCAACTCATTCCTCGCCGGTCGTTTGGGTCGAAACCGCTAGTGTTGCGTGGATTCCCGAGGGATACCGACGATATCAATGATTCCCCCCTCGTCGATTCGCTACTGAATGCTCTTATCCAGACATTTGAATCGTATCCTTCAACGTTCCGTGGTGCCTCGGTGATCTTTCTACGGACGCTCTTGAATGATAAGAAAGCGACTCGCAGGGTTGTTCTGTCATCTCTGAAAGGTCAGTTCGCCAAAGAGTTTGCGACGCAGCTGTCCGATGCAAAAGATAGTTTGGAAGCTGTGGCTGTAGGATACGTTCCCGTCCAGTCCTTTGTTCCGTCTCCTGTTCTTCCTAAGAAATCAGTCGCATACTTGCCCCCGACTGATTCGGTGATGACAGTTCCTGAGATGCGGTATACGTGTATGATCAATACTCCCTGGCTTATTCCGTCGACTCGGTTCTCCTTTGTCCAGGAACCGTTTATGATTACAGAACCACTCAAACCGTCCAGGAAAGCACGGGCTGTAGAAGCACTCGCACCGCCGACCGGAGTTCCCATTGTAAAAGCGGACGTTGCCCGTCGCCTGAAAATTGGCGGAACCACAAAATTGGCAGTGGACGCCAAGAACAACGATACTCCGGGTATTCTGCTCAATCTACTTCTGCGCTCACTGACAATTGTGGCGGAGGAAACAGTGGCGGGTGAAGCCCTGCGTAGATATATTGGAGATGTACGTGAAGCTGTGACGCTGGCGGAAGGAAACCCATCGGACCTGCGTGATCTGTTCAAGGGATACATCTACGAACTCAGCCAGAAACTCTCGGAGAACCAGGCAGTCCTTACCCAGTTTGAGCGGTCTTACAAGATCGATATGGCCGTGCGTGCGTTGGTGTCCACTGCTGCCGAGAATCGCAAGGCGGTAGATGCTCACAAAGCCCGTGAACGTGACGAGTTCCGGTTACGTCTCCGTCGCCTACCTGACGCCCTGCGTGATATTACGACAAAACTCATTGATCTGGGTCTGGCGCCGTACCTGATTACCAAGGATGATCGTGAATCGTTCACGAAAGAGATACAGGCACGGCTGGGCGAGGACGATCAGGAGCCCGATCCTGCCCCCGCAACGGATGGCCCAGAAGATGCGGGAGATATTCCAGAAGAGGGACTAAATGCTGAGCGGGATCTGGGAGCGGACGGTGAAGTTCCTATGGTCGGGGAACAAGAATTGGAAGTAGATCGTGGAGATTACGGGGATCGTAGGGCTAGGACAGCGGATGGGGAAGAAGCTCATGACGGAGCGACCTACGAAGAAGAATAACAAAATGTCGGAGTAGTATAAACTATAAATGGACTTTCTACCTTCTAGCGAACCCGCCTGGATGAAGAGCATTACGAGTGCGAACGTGTGCAAGTATTTCTACTTGATGTTTGGATTGGTTGCTCTCCTCGCCGGCTTCGTCGTTCTATCTGACGTGTTTGTGATTGTATCGTCCAAGGGCCGCACGGGCTGGGGCTTACTTGTCCGCAGCATCCTGGCATTTGCGATCCCAGTGATCAACGCCCTATTCCTCTACATTCTTTGCTCCCGATCTATTCTCTCCAAGTAGTAAGTTGAATCATAATGAACCTTGGTTGGGTTCTGTTTGAAGCTCATCAGTTTATCTTTGTCTTATTTCTGGCTGCATTCCTTATGCGCCCTGAACTGCGACGTGTCCTGATCCTCCTATTTATTCCTGTGTTCCTGTTTCATATCAGTGGGTATGGTTGTCCATTCACTCGGCTGGAACGGTATTACCACGGTCAGGACGTGACCATTATGGATCCTTTCCTGAACATTGTGGGACTACCGATCAATCGATACAACCGGGAAACGTTCCAGGGATATTTCAGTTCTCTCCTGCTGTTCGTAATGGTTTTAACAGTAATGATCTACCCATCCAAATGACGGTGACCAAAAGCTTTTTCGTGAATCACACCCGCAAGTTCATTGTTCCCACTGAACTTGATGCTGTGTTTAATATTTCCAAGAATCTGAGGGAGACGATACGCCTGTATCACTGGTCCCTGGAGGATCACATTGAGTTGGTGGACTCTGACGATGTATCGCACGCTCGTGGGGTCCAGCTGATTGTCTTGGAGAATTATCACCTGCCAACTTGGATTGATGATCTACACTATTTCATCGCCGAAGGGTCGCCCGAGTGGAAGGCCGTGACGCTTTGCGACTACGATACACGTGGGCCTTTCGGCGTGTAGACCTGTGACGGCGACCGGCTTTCTTGGTGCGATGACGTCCACCAGGCATGTACGGTCCCTGTGCACGAGCAGGCATCTCCCCTCTACGCAGTGGTGACTTCACGACAGAATCAGGATTGATCCGAAAGGCAGACTTGCTTGTCCGAAGTTTCTTACCGGTAGGATCGTAGAACTCAGGGATAGGGGGTCCGACACGGGCACGGGGAACAAATACGGTGGGGACAACGGGTTTCACCGGAATAGCGACATGCTCTGCTCTGAATCCTCTGGGAGGAACACCAGGCGACCAATCCATTCTGCGATTGGACGGGGCTACGGCCGAACTCCTCTTGGCAATGGGCTGGGCGATTTCTCGAGGGCGGGCGGGGAGGGGGGAGTCGTCCATATCATCAGGAAAAAGCATTTCAGGGGATCCCGACATTCACTCTTATACATGCCTTAGATTTCCATTTCGTCGACCACATAGTTGCGGTCTTTGTAAAGTTTTAGACGGGCCTGGAACTGGCGGCGGAAGGTGGAGTCGACTATATCAACAATGAGGGGATGAATTGTACGCACTGAACGTTCAGTCCGCAGAATGCGTCCAACAATTTGATCGATATCGGGTCGGGGAGTGGCCATCACGAGAGTGTTCAGAGTGGCGACGTCGAAGCCTTCTTTACACATGGAATAGGTGGCGATCAAGACCCGTTTGGACGCACAGAACTCGGCTCGCTTGGAAGCAGCAACGCCCTGGGATAAGATAGCTGCTTTCTCTGGATCAAGTTTAGCCCAGATATCTTTGCAGTGCTGGACTCGGTCGGAGAGAACAAGGATTTGACGACCAGGATCTTGATCAAGAATATCGCCGATGATCTTCACGAGCATATCTGTTCTGGGCACAAACTCTGCCAGTTTATTCACCATGCCTGCGACGTTCATGACCCCCTGATTGTTCAGGAGAATGCGGTTGAAGTTTACGTCGGTCGGATCGTGGCGGTACATTTCGACATGGACAGCCTCGTCCACTTTATCGCCAGATTCGGAGCGGTAGAGGATTGGGCCGAGAAACCATTCAATGACATACATGAGTCCATCCTTGCGGTCAGGGGTGGCGGATAACCCCAGCATATGTTTGGAGGTGATTTTCTGGAAGGCTTGGACAAAGACTTCGGAGGCAATATGGTGGCACTCATCTATCACAGTGAGACCGAATCCTCTGAACACTTCCTTGGGATACTCTTTCATGGAAATGGACTGGATCATCGCAATCACGATATCCTTGTCCACATCAATCGTTTCGCCCTGTAGGTGTCCTATGGTCACACCTGGGAGAAAGGCCTTGATTCGGTCTTCCCACTGATCCTTGAGAAATGTATTGTGTACTATGATCAGAGTTTTCATCTTCAGCTGGGAGGCAATGTAGAGGGCGCACACCGTCTTGCCTCCACCGGTCTGGAGACAGATCATGCCGTCGTGCGGCTCGGGTTTCAGGTAGGAATCCACCACTTCAATTTGGGCAGGGCGCACGGATCCAGAAAACGCCCATCGGTCGCTGGAGGTGGCCACAATATCGAGCGGAGCGGGACCCCACTTAGAAATGCCGAACTGTTTGGGTACGTAGACGAAGTTCTCGGTTTCCCCGAACACGGTGTATTTCTTGACATACTGGGGTTTCACAAAGACAGAGGGGATGTAGGGTTTCACAGTGAGTTCTTTCCTGAGTTTATCCACGTCTTCTATCAAGGTCTTGGGAACTTTATACCCATTGCGAGTGATACTGAATGACATGATGCGTTCGGCCGCACTTGATTCAATACATTCGTTTTTTCCTCATGGAAGTATAAATTGAACAATGTATGAATTCTATGCGGAGTATCTGGGTTCCCTACTGTTCTATGGCACGGTAGCGTTCAGCGGTAATCCGCTCTACGTCATAGCCGCACTGGCGTTTGCGATTGCGGCGGTCGGCAAGATGTCGTTTGGGCATTTCAATCCGGGCATCTCGGTCTGGTCTTACCTTTCCGGCAAGATGTCGACCAACATGTTCATGATCTACCTGGCTGCACAGGTCTCGGCCGCTGCCACAGTATGGGTGGTGGGAACTCTCATATAAAAACGGATCCAGAAGTTATCTAGAAAACGGATAGTGTCCGGCCTACAACTACAACTACAAACACAAGAATGACGACTCGCAAGCGTATCCTGCCTCCTGCCCTCCCATCAACCGAATCACGTCTGGACGAACTCCGCGGTTTCGTTGCCCTCTTGGCCGACCGCTTCATTGATTATGATTATTATGACGTCTACGATTCCGTGTTCCGCCAGAGGGTGGATGAAATCGTCGATACGATAAAGTTTGACGCAGACTCCCAGCACATCGAGGAGTTCGGTGAATATATTCGGGCCACCAAGTCTACCAAGGCTCGTGATTTCATGAAGTTCTTCCAGATGATCATCGCTCATTTCAGCGCCTAGAATCTCGGTCTCAAAAAAGGTAAAACGGATCGCCAGTTTTTTAATTGGTAAGAAGGTATACCAAGAAAGAAGAAGATGTCCATCCCTGCCATCCAGATCCGCATTATCCGTGACAATACCAACTCGCTGAAGGACGAGATCTTCACTATCACCAAGGGCATGCACAACGACTGGCGTCTCAATCACAAGTCTGCGTTCTCCCAGTCGAACTCCACGATGTTCGTAAAGAAGATTGATCATGTGATCAACTACGTCTACGCCTCCTTCGACCTGCTGAAGATCGACAATGAGCCGTACCAGTTCATTCAGCTGGATGCCCCTTGCTATCCGGTTACGCTGGTTCCTCGTGCCGATATTCTGTGCGGCAGCGATACTCTCCACAAGCTCGTGCGAGTTGTTGAGCAGGTGCTCGACAACTGGCCGACTTCGTGCCATCCGTGGTCTCCGTAGAATCAATCTACTTGGACCGCTTCCCGATCTGGACAAAGGTGTCCAGGACAAAGAGCATAAATACACCCGTGAAAATGTAGAGCAGGAGATCGTGCGTCGACGTTTCTCCAACAGCACTGCTACGCTCCATTTTTCGCACTAGGCGGTCGAGGCGAACATCCCAGTCCCCACGAGCATCGCTGGAAGGTTGGGGCGGAGCATAAGCGAATCCGTACGTTCCTGGAACAGTAGGGGTCTTGTAATCACGAACACTGAACGGCTCAATCTGATTACTTCCCGACCGTGTTCCGCTGATTCGAGCAGGGGCGTAATTGTTCGTGTCGTCGTCAGTTTCGGTAATCGGGAGGGTGCGAGTAAGAGTCTTGATTGCGTCTGCGTTATCCTCCAGTGCAGCTTCGGTGCGGCGAGTAGGCGAATTATACACCTTATTCTCGTCCTTAATCTTTCCCTTTTTGCCATACGACCCACCGAAGGCTTCATCTAAGGATGCGTAGGACGCCATTGTAGTTTCACGTGTAGAAAAAATCAGCGATAAAGTAATAATGGCCCTCTCTAAGAATCTTCAGTATATCGTTGCTGGATTTTTCGTGCTGTATATTGTATTCTTCACCCGCCCCGCCCCGACAGCCGTTGTGAATATGCTTGCGTCGCCTGTTGCCCAGCTTGCCGCTCTCGCCGCTGTAGTTTATGTCGGTGCGTGTGTTTCGCTGCTCGTAGCTGTTGTTGCTGCACTGGCCGTAGTCCTCTCGATCCCCAATCGTGAATACGCTGGCAAGGAGGATGACAAGACGATGGAGAAGCCGAAACCGAAGCCGAAGGTGAAGGAGGGTCTAGATGAGGACAAGAAGGAAAAGAAGGAAAAGAATCCGGTTGTGGGTGGAGTAGCGGATCTGTCCAAGCTTGCGATGGCGGAGGGTAGCAAGAAGAAGACGGCTGATTCGGGTGACTCGAAGGACAAGGATCCGGAAGCGGCCGGAGATAAGGCGGTAGCAAAGGTTGAGACGAAAGGCAGCGAATCGTTCTGCCTACAGAATGCCGCCCCCTTTTAATGTGATACTTGAATAATAAGAATGTTGCTTGAATCCATCAACGGTAGTAAACTGTTTGCGGGACTTATGATGATATTCCTGAATATCGGAAGTAGGTTCATCACAATTGATCTCTCGGAAACACAGAAAGAGTATCTTACAAATTCCATCCTTCGCCAGGTCCTCATTTTTGCGGTGGCTTTCGTAGGAACTCGTGATCTGATTATTTCGTTGGTCCTCACTGCGGTGTTCACTGTATTGGTAGACGGACTCCTGAACGACAAGAGCCCGATCGGAGTTCTGCCCAAGAGTATGCGCCCGAAAGTGAGTAAACTGAATGAGACGAACGGACCATTCGGATTTCTCCGAGTGATGTCTGGTGTCCCCGAATCGGTCGAGAATCCGGCATACGATGTACGTGAACCGACGATTGGAACGACGTGAGGAGCGAGAAGGAGCGACGTAAGGAGCGACGGTGTTTACTTTACGACGAATTTGTATGATCCATCTATAATAAAGATGTCCGGGAACGGCCGTCCTCCTGTGCGCGCAGCACCGAATACAGGAGGTTCTACTTCAGACGTATACATTTCGGGACATATTGTCCCATCCGAATGTTCTACACACGACCTTGGCTCACCCACATCTCGTTTTCGGGAACTTCACCTTTCAGGACAGACTCTTTACCTAGGAGGAACACCTATCAGTGTAGATGACAATGGATTTGTCATCGCAACAAACGCAGCGGGGACGTCTGCTTTTGCGGGAGACGACGTGACCGAAAATTTCACGGTAGCAGTGGGAGAGGGTGATGTCCCTATTCTGTGGAGTGCAAATGCCAGCTCATGGTCGGAGGCTGGAGGTGTTCTTCCTACTATCGCAACCGATGTTGCGTGGAATGGATCTACGTGGGTTGCTGTCGGAACTGGATCCAACACGGTAGTGCTTAGTTCAGACGGACGTTCGTGGATCGCTCCCGTGACCCCGCCGAATTCACGTGTGAGGATGAACGGGGTTGCCTGGAACGGAGCCAAGTGGGTAGTTGTAGGTGGCGATGCTTTATCGCCGTATAACTGTATTTGGTACAGTTCCGATGCTCACACCTGGACTGCAGTGCCAGCTACATTTACTGGTTATGGAAGCCAGGGAAATGCGATTGCCTCGGACGGATCGATATTTGTAACGGTTGGATCCGGAACAGATACTATGTTTTGGAGTGCGGACGGAGTCACGTGGAACGTAATGACTTCCGGTGCATTCACGGGAAGCGGTTCACGCATCGCCCATAACGGAACTCGGTGGATTGCGACTGGAACAGATTCTCCGTCTACTCCTCGTGTGATTACCAGCACAGACGGACTGACATGGACAACTGTAACAATCCCGTATGCCGATCCGACGACATACGCACATACGGTGATGTGGAACGGGACATACTGGCTACTTGTTGGCAGTGATCAGGGTGTATACCAGAGCTTTGATGGAATTACATGGACGAAGATTTCAACTATTGTCTCCAGCTTTGAGAATCAACCTATCCGTATCGCATGGAATGGGACCTATTGGATTGCTACGGGACGTGGTCTTCCGCCGTCACTTGGGACGTTTCTCTACAGTTCAGATGCGATTACCTGGACACCTGGAGGAGGAGTTACATTTGGCACGTCAGGAAACCAGCTTGCCTCCCGTCGTGTATTACCGATACGTGGAACGGTATTGCGTGGACTCCAAGGACCGTCTGGACTCCAGGGGATTGGTGTAGCTGCTAGTTTTATCAGGGGATCGTTGTCGTTCGAGGCGTCTCGTGCGATGACTCCAGTTGTTGGGAGTGTGATTCCATTCGATAACACAGATGTCTACTTTGGATCTGAGATCACAGTGGTAAGTCCTGGTGTATTTCGGTTGAGTCCTGGTGCTAACGGAAGTGTAACATACCGGTTGGTCGCATGTGTTCCTACTTGGACAACAATAACCGGTTATCCAGTCGTAAGCTTTCAATGGTATAATGGTGAAACCCCAATCGGAGGAGCCCAGACGTCCTATACTGGAAAGCTCGGAACAAACGGTGGAACCAGTGGTTCCCCAGCAGAGGCAGTTATCACTGTCACCGAAACGACGACTGTTACGTTTCAACTCGCTGGAATTAAAGAGAATTCTGGAGTTATTTATTATTTGGGAGGTTTCGCTGATTTTGAGTCTGGTGGATCAGGGACGTTTCCGTGGTATGATATTCAGGTCATTGGGGGCGCAGCACCTGTGACTAGTTTGATTGGTGCCACGGGACCAGCTGGGCAAGCAGGAGTTATAGGACCCGCCGGAGTCGCTGGAGGTGTAGGTGCAACTGGGCCGCAAGGAGCCACCGGAATTACGGGGACAGAATTCATTGCTAGAAATGGATTACCAAACTACGCATTGGGCGTTCCGGGCGACAGCTATTTTGACATTAATGCGAGTCTTATCTACGGCCCCAAGTCGGGAACGACTCTCACATACAACGCAATCAGCAATACACAGTATCAGTGGTCACCGGCGAGCGAGGCAGGTCCTTGGACTTCTGCTGCAACCAACGCCAATGGATCTCAGATGATTGCCGCACAGTCTCCTGGAGATTTGTACATTGGAACCTATACCGATACTTGGACTCTCGCAGCTCAGGATATAGGGGGGAACTGGGCGGGAGTCGCATCGTCCTCAGACGGAACTGTTCTATATGCGGCCCCAGCAAGTGATACACAGGGTAATCAGCAGTTTCTCTACAAATATTCGGGGACGTGGGTACAATTACCTCAATATGGAAACTGGACGTCCGTTGCGTGTTCATCCGACGGGGCGGTCGTTTTAGCGACACAGGGTGTACAGCAAGGTGGTGGGCTGGGTAGTTTGTTTGTAAGTGTTGATGGTGGAAATACAGCAGGAATAGCGCCTGGAACAATTACAGGAATATGGACATCTGCTGCTGTATCGGGGGACGGCACTATCTTGATAGCAGGTCAGCTGAGCGATAATTCCCAGCCTTCGGGGTACCCTGGTCAGATTTGGACGAGCACAGATTCAGGCACAACATGGTCTACGACTCTCAGCCCCCAGTATGGCTGGAACTCTGTTGCGATGAACAGTACCGGAAGCCTGATGGCAGCTGCGTCCTCCAACCCGGCGTATCCTATTCACACAAGCAGGGATTACGGAGCAACGTGGAATGCTACAACACAATATGGGACCCAGGTCGCAGTGTCTGCCGACGGATCAGTTATTCTAGCTGCGTCCTCGAACGGACTTTATCTGAGCTTTGATGGTGGTATAACATGGAACTTTCAGACGGATTTCACTGCGGGAACGTCGGGAACACTTGCGCTTTCGTCGGATGGAATGAGGAGTGTGGCCGCATTGTCCCTCGGAGTGTTTGTAAACGCCAGTCCTTGGCCGTTCGTAGCAAGTGTTCAGGGTGTGACTGGATTGGTTGGACCTATGGGTATCATGGGAGACCAGGGACCAAGTGGTCCTCAGGGACCAACCGGTGTCGTTGGACATGACGGAACGAGTATTCGTACAGGGTATGGTGCTCCCACGGTGATCACAAATGTCGGAGATACCTATATTGACTTATCGGAGGGTGGCCTATACGGTCCTCTAACTCTATCGAATACTCTAAGCTATGGCACTATCAACTGGGCAACTGATAAAAATACCATAACAACATGGTCTGATGTGACAGCCGGAAGCAATGGATATGCTGTCAACAATACGTTTGTGTATTCAGTGAATGTATCAGCTGGGGTCCCAACAAGCACGCTGCTAACAAACCAGCCTAACGGAACATTTGGTCTGTGGGTTTCTGTTGCCTCGTCGGCTGATCGGTCGGTCGTCTACCTTGGCGGAAACGGTCCTGGACCAATGTATTACTCGCTGGATGCTGGAAGCAACTGGGCGGCCACGGATGCTCCCACCGGATACTGGGACACGATTGCGTGTTCCTCAGACGGCCTGACTGCGATTGCTACAGTGGGTCCTCAAGGAGGCAGTGCAGCTGATTTCGGAATCTATATCACCAGAAATGTGTCGAACTGGACAGCGATTACAGATCCCAGTTTGATTGTTTATGGAAACCAGGGGTTCCGTTCGGCCTGCTCATCGAATGCTCAGGTGATGATGTTGGGACAGATTGTTCTATCAACTGGCGATGGTGGATCAGTGTTTGTCAGCTCCAATGCGGGGTCTACATGGTTTGATGCGGGTCTGGCGGGAGTAGGGACTTCTTGGTATTCTGTCGCATGTTCCGCAGATGGCTCGGGACTTCTGCTGGCGGCGGGAACAGCGGGTCTTGCTTCAAGTAGGTCGCAGGGTGCGACGTGGGATCTACTTACAACATACGGGACGCTAACACATGTAGGGTGCTCTTCTGATGGCCAGTACATTGTCGCTACCGACAACATCGGCGATGTAATTGTCAGCTACGATGGAGGAGTTTCATGGTCGGTTCAGACGTCCTTGCCATTAACAACGTGGACTTCGGCACGTGCGTTTCCAGACGGCACTGGGTTCTTGATTACAAATAATCCTGGATACATCTACTCTGGTGTGCCTACCCAGGTTCCGACCCCGATCTGGAACTACGACTTCGGTCTGAAGCCTGTCTCTATTCGCTCTGGGGCAGGTGCACCGACTTCCAACATCGGCATCATTGGCGATTCGTATGTGGATGTCACGAACGGAAATCTGTGGGGTCCCAAACTTGCTCAGACGTATACGCCCGACGTGACTGCCGAAGTATGGACGTCTACAATTAGTGCCTCGTGGTCGGGAGTATTCACTGCGAGTGAAGGGGCAGTTGTATGGGGTATTGCCAACCCTGGAAACGTGTATAGAAACGGAGTCTCCAACTCCAACTTTGCGGCCGGAAATTATACAGCAGTATGTGGATCCACAGATGGTTCGGTAGTTTACGTTTCCCCTTCTTCTGGGTTTATTTCTGCAACACAGGGGTATAATTGGTATCTGGGAGACGTGTCGGATGCGTGGACGGCAATGGCGTGTTCGTATGCTGGAGATGTGGCGTTTGCGGCAGGTGCAAATCTATATCTGTCCCCCAACTATGGCAGTAACTGGATCACGCTGTCAGATGCCTCTATAACTGGTCTTGGTCCTTGGACGTCAATCACATGCACGTCCAATGCGGGGATTGTGTTTGCCGCAAAGGCAAACGGAAATCTGTTCAAGAACACATCGGGGGGAATCGGTGCATGGAGCAGTCTTGCGCGTTCAGACATAATATCAGTCGCAATTGCGGGTGATGGATCAATCGTCTATGCTGCCCAAAATTATGTTGGTGCTGGACCTCTATATGTAAGTTCAAATCTGGGAGGCACATGGACAAGTTATGCGGTCGGAGCACAAACATGGTCAAGTGTTTCTACAAATTCTAATGGAAGTATTGTAGCCGCAACCGTATCGGGAGGGTATGTCTACACAAGCCAGGATTCAGGTGTGACAATGTGTGCCCAGCTTTTCGTCTCTGGATGGAATGCGGTGTCGGTGACTTCCGATGGACTGCATATGGCAGTGACCGATCTGTCTGGTAGATTCTTACGGACAGGTGTCCCTACCCAGGTCCCAAACCCGGTATGGAATCTGGGAATCACGATTCTGGGTCCTACAGGTCCTTCTGGGGGTCCGACGGGTGCAACAGGTCCGCAGGGCGAGCCGGGATCACCGGGCGGTGCGACAGGTCCACAGGGTCCACAGGGTATCATTGGTCCGCAGGGTATTCAGGGACCAATCGGCAGGACGGGCAATCAGGGACCCACTGGACCACAGGGATCCACAGGTGCAACGGGGGTAGAAGGACCGACGGGACCTCAGGGAACTGTCCTGAACTTTGTGGGGCCTTGGACACCAGCATCCTACTCTGCGAACACAGTTGTCGTGTCTCTCTGCGACGCAAATACCTACGTAAGCACGTTAATTACTTCAAATTACACCGACCCTTCCGTAGATCCGACCGAGTGGGCCCTGTTTGTGACCTCGGGTGCGACCGGAGTTCAGGGAGAAGTAGGAGCCACTGGAGTGCAGGGTGATATGGGTGCGACAGGTGTAGACGGGCCTACGGGCGTAGACGGTCCTACAGGACCTACTGGTTCACAGGGTGCTACGGGACCTACTGGTGCGGGTGTCACGGGTGCTACCGGAGTTCGTGGTTTGTCTGGACTATCTGGTCCCACCGGACAGACTGGCCCTCGGGGAGCCACAGGACTGCGTGGAATCCAGGGTCCTAAAGGTGATCCAGGCGGCGCTACCGGTGTCCGGGGTCCAACTGGTCCTATGGGTGCCACTGGCGTTGTGATTGTTACAACCGAGAACTTTTTAGTAGCTACCGGATACGGTGCTTACGATATTGCTTACTCGTACGAAGGAAGCAACTGGATCGGAACAGACAGTAATGTCTTCAGTGGAAACAGTGGAGCTGGATACGCTTGGGGTGTGGCCTGGAACGGAAACATGTGGGTAGCCACAGGCAATGGATCAAACACGCTGGCATACTCATCGGACGGCAAGACGTGGCAGGGTGCCGTCTCCTCTCCGTTCTCCGACTTTGCATGGGGTGTGGCGTGGAACGGAAACATGTGGGTCGCCACGGGTGGCCAGCCCGAGATTCCGGCAGAGTGCTCGATCGCTTACTCTTACGACGGTATGAACTGGACAGCGGTGGATACGTCTTCTTCCCTGATCTTCTCGTATGGCGGTTTCGGAGTTGCGTGGGGAGGATCTTACTGGGTGGCCGTGGGTGGAGGCTCCAACACGTTTGCTACGAGTTACGATGGTATCAACTGGACTGCCCAGCCGTCCAATGCGATTTTTGGTGACGCCGGAGTCCAGGCGATCGCTTACAACGGTAATCTGTGGGTTGCGGTCGGAAATAATGGAGGCGCTGGAACATCAACGATCGCTTACTCGTCCGACGGATCCAACTGGGTGAGTGCCGACGCCTCGGCCAACATCTTTTCAAGCTGGGGCAATACGGTGGCATGGAACGGCAGCATCTGGGTTGCGGGCGGAACGAGTATCAGTGGGAACTGCCTAGCCTACAGCACAGACGGAATGTCGTGGTCACTTCCATGCAGTCAGCCGTTCAACTTTGACTGCTGGAGCGTGGCGTGGAACGGACAGCAGTGGACGGCGGTGGGCGACTCCAATGCTACGATTGCCAAGAGCATCAACGGAGATGATTGGGATGTTATCTCCAATGCCCTGTTCACGGACGGGTATGCGGTCGCTGCCCGTCGTACTCTTTTCCGCACGCCACCTCCTGCTTTCATGGGAGGACCTGTTGGCTCAATTCTGTATACAACGCCGAGTGGAACAGTGGCGGGCGCAGCGGGGTTCACCTACAATACGAGCGGAGGGATTGTGACGCTTTCGGGTGATTTCCTGCCTGCTGTAGCAGATACCTACAACCTCGGATCAGCCGACAAGCCGTGGCACCATCTGTATGTGGGTGCCGGAACCGTCTACATTGGCGACGTAGCAATTTCCAGCGCATCTGGAAACATCTCCTTCACCAATATCTCAACGGGTCAGTCGGCATTCACGGGTGGAACCACATCGTTGGTGACGGAGAACTTTGTGGTGGCCGTGGGGTTCACGGAAGTTGGTATGTATACCGCAGGCTGGAGCCCCGATGGAATCAACTGGAACGGCACAACAGTATCTGCCGGAGCATTCTCGGCGGCTGGGTATGGAGTTGCATGGAACGGAGCAATGTGGGTTGCTGTAGGATGGAGCCCAGGATACTCCATCGCATACAGCTCTAACGGACAGACATGGGTAGGTGCAGACGGCAGCGGATCTCCTTTCATCTTCGATTACGAGGGCGGCCTGGATGTGGCCACTAACGGTCAGGAATGGGTGGCGGTAGGTATGGACGGCTCAAATTCCATCGCATACAGCTCCAACGGTATTCAGTGGCAGGGTCTGGGCGGATCGGCGTTCGGTGCGTATCCAGGATACGGAACGTGCGTGGCCTGGGGCAACAACATGTGGGTGGCTGGTGGAACTGGAAACTGTACGATCGCAACATCGCCCGACGGTCTCAACTGGACGGCCGTAGATTCGTCCGCCGGATACATCTTCCCAGGAGGGATGGGAGGGGTTGGGTGGGCCTACGATATCGCATACAACGGGACGCACTGGGTTGTAGTTGGAGATGGTGCGAACGGAACTGTAGCCTACTCCACCGACGCCAAGAATTGGCAGTTTGCGGACAACGGAGGAAGTCCGTTCTTTGAGTACGGTGCTATCTCTGTTGCGTGGAATGGCGTGCAGTGGATGGTGGGCGGTCAGACGACATCGGGACACGTGCTATACACCAGCTCCGACAGCTCCAACTGGACAGCTGTCGGTGAAACCACTCAGGATAATATATATGCATCCGTCTACGGCATTGACTGGAACGGAAGCGTGTGGACCATCACAGGATACGTTGATGTCTCTGAAGGGGGGTACTACATGGCTTACTCGTCCAATGGATCAAACTTTACGCTCATCAACAACCCGCTCCAGCTAAGCGTAGATTACGATGGTCCTCCACCGAGTTACTTCCCTTCGGCTATCACCCTTGCGTCTCGTCGTGTCCTGCCTTACGTCGGTGTATCGCCAACTCCCCCGGCCCCTGCGCCCCTTCTGACCGAGAACTTCATGGTAGCCGCAGGATACGGCAGTGCTGATCTCACCTATTCTTACGATGGTCTCAAGTGGTATGTGGCGGATACCAACAACATCTTTGGAGACTCAGAAGACGGGTATGCCTGGAGCGTAGCCTGGAGTGGAAATATGTGGGTAGCAACAGGCGAAGGATCCAATACGCTCGCATACAGTTCCGACGGCATTCGGTGGATGGGTGTCCAGAATTCGCCGTTCACAAGTGCGGGCTGGTCGGCTGCGTGGAACGGTCAGATGTGGGTGGCGGGAGGTCGGGGATGCAATACGCTCGCCTACTCCCTCGACGGTATCAATTGGACGGGAGCCGACGCCTCGTCAAATATATTTGACAGTGGTGGACCGGGTCCTGGTGGAGCCTACGTCGTGGCATGGAATGGTTCTTACTGGCTGGCGGGTGGAGGGTATGCGACAAGCAACATATTCGCCTACTCTTACGACGGATCCAACTGGACAAAAGTAGAGACGAATGTGTTTGCAACCGAGTGCCAGGGTCTCACGTGGAACGGCCGGTTCTGGGTGGCGGCAGGGTCAAGCGGAGAAGGAGCAGGTGGGTCCAACTTCGCATACTCCACAGACGGAATCACCTGGACGGAGGGGATATCAAGTGCTCTCTTCACACAGTGGGCGAACGGCGTGCAGTGGAACGGTCAGATGTATGTGGGATGCGGAACAGGCAACACGGGAACACTCGCATACTCCTACAACGGATCCAACTGGTTCCCTGCCTCTAACAATCCGTTCACGGTTGTAGGAGGAGCAAGTTGCTGGAGTGTGGCGTGGAATGGAGCCGTGTGGGTCGCAGCGGGCGACCAAGATCTGTCGGACGGAGCTCAGTCCATGGCATACAGCTACGACGGAATAAACTGGACGACACTCGCCAATCCTCTAGCCAACGCATATGCCGTAGCATCCCGCCGTGTCCTGCCGTATGTGGGAACTACCCCGATTGTTACGCCGAAGACAGAGGTGGTGACCGAGAACTTTACGGTGGTCGGGGGGGTCGGTACTTCCAACTCCAATTCTCTCGGATACTCGTATGACGGCATCACCTGGCAGAAGGCTACCTCCAACACCTTCATCCCTGCCGTCTTAGGCCTTGCGTGGAACGGGACAATGTGGTTGGGAGCCGTCGGATTTTCGGCTAGTCACATCATATACAGCTCCAATGGAACTCATTGGGAATACTCATCTGGTCAACCCAATTTCAACGAGGGCGGCGCAAGTGGTGTCGCATGGAACGGGTCAATGTGGGTAGCAACTGGATCAGGGACGACGGATGGCGGGTATACTACTCTAGCATACAGCCCCGACGGATCCAACTGGACATCGGTCGCAGACAGCGGGATCTTAATGGGCGGTTCAGCCCTTCGTGCAGCCTGGAACGGAACAGTGTGGGTCGCTACAGGCAATCTGGGGTTCGCATACAGCTACGATTCTTCCAATTGGTTGCCTGTTCTGAATAGTCCAACAAGCAACGCCCGTGGAATTGCTTGGAACGGATCATACTTTGTGGCTACGGGCGGAGGACCATCCACCATCTGCACGAGTTCAGACGGAATCACGTGGACGGGAGTGGATGCGTCGGACAATATATTCTATGCTGCAGCCGGACAATTACCCTTCGGCGGATGGGGAGTTGCGTGGAACGGTGCGATGTGGGTCGCAGTGGGGGCTGACGGCTTGTCAACTGTAAAAGCGGTGTACAGTTACGACGGTTCAACATGGAGTGAAAGCGATCTGGGAACGGTTGCACAGTATGGAGTGGAGTTTGGAGTCACTTGGAACGGCAGTGTCTGGATCGCATCAGGTGCGGACGTGAGTGGACATACGGTCGCATACAGCTCGAACGGAGTGAACTGGACGGAAGCGCCCAGTTCATCAAATGTATTTGTGGGATCTGGAGGAAACGCAACAGGTCTGTGTCTTGCCTCCCGCCGTGTCCTGCCGTATACCGACCACACCCCTCCCAAACTCCCAAGCGGAATCGCCAACAATCTGACGTGGGAGGGGACGCCACCTGAAATCGGATACCAGGCAGTTATCTCCAATATCAGCCCTTACCTCACTTCGAATGCGATAATTCAATACAATACTCAGGTCGGTGTAACCAATCTAGGCGATGCCCTGGACTGCTGGGTGTTCAGTGCCGCACCAAGCGACATGAGTGGCGGATCAATCACCTTCTACAACCAAAGCAACCCTGCGTATCCCGAAGACTTCCCGATCGGATGGTCGGTCCAGAAGTATCAGGCGGCAACTGGATTCCTTCCGAGCATCTCAAACTTCCACGTGGACACCAGTGGGGTTGGGTATGTGGATCTGGTGTGGGGCGAGGGCAATACAGTGGTTGAACGGTCAGTGACCGCATACCGTAGCAATGGACCACCAGGCCCTAGCAATGCGATCGTAACAAATCTCATGGCGGAAAGTTGTACGGTGACTGGAAGTGGTAATGTTGAGTACATCATAGAACTCTACCTGACCAACGAGTATGGGCGTGCAACTCAAACAATCTCAGCCACGATGCCATTCCCTGTTCCGACAATCACAAATCTATTTGTAAGCTATTATGTCAATTCCAATGCGTATTTGATATGGACGGAATCCAATGTGGACACCCGTAGTGTCACAACAGAATGGATCTCTGGAGATGGTGGTTCAAACACTCCAACTGTAGCAGATCTCACGGCGGGAAGCTGCACGATTACTGGGGTATACAATGACCATTACAACGTAATCATAACCGTATCCAACGCATATGCTAGCGCAAGTGCTGCGGTCGTCACCAGTATCCCCTGCTTCCTTGGATTCGTGAAGCTCCAGACTCGTGGGGGACCCGTCGCAGCCGAGGATGTGACGCTGGGGATGGAGATGCTCCAGCCCGATGGGTCTTACAGCACGGTCATGAAAACTGCGTCTCGTGTGGTGACCGAGCATACCCGCCCAGCAGATGCTCGTCTCTTCGCCGACCCTTCCGAGAAGATGGTGGTGACATCATGGCACAAGATCCGCTTTTCTGACGAGACGGAGGAGAAGAAGGCAGACGAACATCCTCGTCTCCACGAAGTCTTCCGTGAACTACCGTTCCCAGTCTACCATTTCCACCTGGAACATTACACCCACAAGATCCTGATCCACGATACGGACATCATTGCCGAGAGCTTTGTCCCAGAGAATCCTGCTTAAACAGAAAAGAACTAAATAAGTAAATGATCCCCGTGGTGGTGATTAATTTGCCGCACCGCAAGGATCGACTTGAAAATATCATGAAAGATTGGCCGGAAGCCCAAGTGGTTCCAGGGGTCATTCACGAGATGCCACATACGGGATGTGGACTCGCACACATTGGAGCAATACGCAAGGGTTTGGAAACTTCCCCCGTGTGTCTTGTTCTGGAAGACGATGCTCAGTTGGTTGTTCCCAGAGCAGAGGTGGAAGACTTCATAAAGAATCTGAAACCTGGTGGATGGGATGTTATTTCGCTGGGGACGCAGCATGATAATACAGATCCGGAAGCGAGGGATGTTGACACTCTAAAATTCTGTAAGAAAGACGGAATGGTGCAGTGCGAACCCACATCCCGACTCGTGAGCACGCACGCATGTATTTGGTCTGTGTCTGCCCTGCCTTTGTTGGAAGAGTATGAAGACGCCCTAGAAAAGGGAGCGTTCTTACCCATTGATCGCCTAATTTTCAATAATCGGTGGCATCCCGACGACAAGAGTTCATGGGAACCTTGTCTGGAACTTGCTTTGAAAGGGGTGAAACCTCCTCCACTTGCCTGGAACGTTCCTCGGTCATGGTCGACTCTCCGGATGATGTTTGTACAATTATTCGGAAATCTGTCAGATCACACATACAAAGTGAACTTGGACAATACCGAGAATAACAATGAACTGTTCGGGGTATTTGAAGGTCCGTCGACGGAAGAGCCGAGGGAACCGACGAATCTTGACGTGGTATTTGTGTGAACTAATTAACTCTTGATAATAACAGTGGGACATGGCGAGCTACAATAGTTCGGACGTGACGGATATGATCCGGTCCAAGCGTGTCTTTTTAGGAACATACTGTCCACCTTCTTCGTCGTGTGGTGGAGGAGGTGGAAATGGAGAAACCGGTCCGTCTGGAGCACAAGGACCTACTGGACCGGTCGGACCAGCAGGCAATACGGTGCTGAACGGCGTGGGCCCCCCCGATGCGTCCGTCGGGAGCAACGGGGATTTTTACCTGGATACGTCGGAATACGTAATGTACGGTCCAAAGTATTCATCTTACTATTCGTCGTGGACGTATATGAACGGGAGTCTGTTTCTTGGAGGGAATCCCGCATACTCTCAGGTTCTTCCTGCTTCCAATGTGGTGTCCAATATATACGTCAACCCTGTCCAGACATTGAACGTTCAGTTTGCGGCATACGATAACCAGTACGTTCTTCCGAAGCTGGTAGTGAGCAACCTGACAACGAATGCCAGCATGGTGGTTACTCTCGACCTCTCAACGAAATACGGATTCACGTATGGAAACCAGTACCAACTGATTTATTCATGTATTTCCGGGGATACCTTGATGGACGTGCGCTTTCAGAGCAATGGTCAGCAGGTGGTGTGGACCAATAATCCATGGTTTATGGAAGCGAGTTTGGTGGGCGCTACAGGTGTATCGGGTGGAGGCGGAAGCGGGAATGGTTCTACAGGACCTACTGGCGCTTCGGGACTCAGCGGTCCTACCGGTCCCACCGGTCCTACTGGAGCTAGCGGGTTGTCGGGGCCTACAGGACCTACCGGTGCTTCGGGACTCAGCGGTCCTACGGGACCAACTGGAGCTAGCGGGTTGTCGGGACCTACAGGACCTACCGGCGCTTCAGGACTCAGTGGTCCTACGGGACCGACTGGAGCAAGTGGGTTGTCGGGACCTACAGGACCTACCGGTGCTTCGGGACTCAGCGGTCCCACGGGACCAACTGGAGCTAGCGGGTTGTCGGGACCTACAGGACCTACCGGCGCTTCGGGACTCAGCGGTCCCACCGGTCCTACAGGAGCTAGCGGGTTGTCGGGACCTACAGG
>Ga0114958_10000854_pt1 | contig 25265 bp, 21 predicted proteins | sample C_130208_EF_Meta_FD_89577 | JGI IMG/M metagenome (GOLD analysis project Ga0114958, IMG submission 89577) | Freshwater microbial communities from Lake Croche, Canada to study carbon cycling - C_130208_EF_MetaG | ecosystem: Environmental > Aquatic > Freshwater > Lake | place: Lake Croche, Canada... | reverse complement strand
TCTTAATCATCAGTACAATCAGTGAAATTTGCCTGAGAGGAATGGGATTGCAGTCAGTCAGGCCATCTCGCTGCGCTCGGTTGTGGTTCTCATTTTCCTGTCCAGTTTTATTTGAGAGCGGCGACCGGAGATCGCCGCCACCCTGCTATTGCCACGGCTGGCAGGGCGGGCCATAGATGTTGCGTGCACCCTGCCCGCCCTATGACCTTTCGCGCCCTGCTGCCAGCCCTTGCCCTGCCGATTGTTCTAACGGATTCGATTCGCGCGGAGGCATTTTCCTTCGATCAGCTGCGCGAGACGGCCCGGGCGACGGCCGCCGCGCCCTATGCTCCACCTCATCAGGAGTTGGACGCCTATTGGAAAAACCTGAGTTACGACCAGCACCGCGACATCCGTTTCAAGATGGATTGCGGGTTGTGGGCCAATGACCAGCTGCCGTTTTCGATCGATTTTTTCCACCCGGGATGGACCGCCAAAAAGATGGTGGCGATCCACGAGGTGGTGAAGGGAAAATCCACGCCGCTCAAGTTTGACCTCGGGTTGTTCGACTACGGCAAACAAAAGGTCCCGGTCGGCACACCGCCACCACCGGGCTACGCCGGCTGGCGGGCACGTTGCCACCTGAACTCGCCGGATTACATGGACGAGTTCCTGGTGTTCCTGGGCGCGAGCTACCTGCGGGCGATCCCGGCGAACTCGCCGTATGGCTTGTCAGCCCGCGGCCTCTCGATCAACAGCGGCCTGCCGGGCGTGCCCGAAGAGTTTCCCGACTTCACCGCGTTCTACCTCGAACGACCGGCTAAGGACACCCCATCCCTCAAAGCCTGGGCGCTGCTGGATGGCGAGAGCGTGGCCGGCGCCTACCAGTTCACGATCACCCCCGGCAAGGAAACCGTCATGGACATCGACGCGGAAATCACCCTCCGCCGGCCGGTGCGTCAACTTGGCCTGGCACCGTTCTCGACGATGTTCTGGTTTGGCGAGGGGACCCACCCGCGGCCCCTGGACTTCCGCCCGGAAGTCCACGACAGCGACGGCCTGCTGATGGAGTTGGACAGCGGCAACCTCCACTATCGGCCGTTAGAGCACACCCACAACCAATTCCGCCACTGCGTGTTCAGCATGGAAAAACCGCGCTCGTGGTCGCTGCTCCAGCGCGACCGGTCGTTCGCGTCCTATCAGGACAGCGAAGCCCGCTACCACGAGCGCCCGAGCGTGCGCGTCGAGCCCGTGCAGGGCTTCGACCACGGCAAACTCCACCTGATCGAAATGCCCACCCTCGATGAGACCAATGACAATGCGATCCTGTTTTGGGATCCCGAGCCGGGTCTGGAAGTCGGCAAGCCGTTCCGGTTCCACTACCGCCTCCACTGGCTGCGCGACCCGGCTCCCTCCGGCCTCTTCGCCGTGCGCGCGACCCGCTCGGGCACCCCGGTGCAAAAGCCCGACCAGATCCTCATGGCCATCGACTTCGCCAAGCCGCTCAACCCGGAACTCAAAGTCGGCGACCCCAAATGGGACGACATCTCAGGCTTCAAGCCGGTGGTCACCCTCAACCAGAAAGCCGTCAAACTCATCCATGTCGGCCTGACTGACCTGAGCATGCCCAATGTGGATGACCTGCCCGCCGGGCTGGGCCGCAGCCCGTTGCTGCACATGCCTCAGGTCCTGCGCGCGTTCTTCGTGGTCGAGCCACCCAAAGACCTGCCGCAAATCGACATGACCTGCGAACTCCAGGACGCCACGGGCAAGGCGGTCTCCGAGCGCTGGGTGTACCTGTGGATGAAACCGAATTGATGGGTGTGAGCCATGGTGGGATGCTGGGTTTGGCTGTTGCGGACTACGGAACCGCCTTCAGGGAGCCGAGACGGGATCACCGAAGAACCCGCCTGAAGGCGCTCATACATACCTCCTCCACTCCGGATCCGCGGGTTGCGACTTTTTTGCGCCGATAACTAGAATAATTCTTGATATTGGCTTGGTCGCTCGTAGGTTGCCGCCGAGATGGTCAGCGAAGCTCCAAATCCGCCAGTTGAAATCGCGATCCCCGATGAGATCCGCGGGCTGCGCATGACGCGCCAGCGCCAGCACATCTATCGGATGCTGATTGAGCACCGCGATCATCCGACGGCCAATGACGTGTTCATGCGCATCAAGGACACGCTACCCAACCTTTCGCTGGCGACGGTTTACACCTGCCTGGATGCGATGGTGAAGCACGGGATCATCCGCCAGGTGAACTTCGACCGCGGACCGTCGCGCTTCTGCCCGAACCTAGCCGAGCACGGGCATTTTCACGATGAAACCACCGGCATCATCCACGATGTGACGTTCCGGCCCGGCGTGCGCCTCGAGGACGTGTTGGAGCTGCCGCCGGGTGTCATCATCAAGAATGTCGAGTTCACCCTGCGCGGCCAAATGGCCTGAGCTTTACTTTTGCGTCCATCACCAAGCATCCCATTTCCTCTCCTCGATCCCTTCCCACACCATGAGCCTGCACATCCAAGACCTCCACGCCACCCTCGAAGACGGCACCGAAATCCTCAAAGGAGTCACCCTCGACATCCCGAAAGGAGAAATCCATGCCATCATGGGCCCGAACGGCTCCGGCAAATCCACCCTCTCCAAAGTGATTGCCGGCCATGAGAGTTATGTGGTCACGGGCGGCTCCGTCACCCTCGATGGCCAGGAAATCTTCGGGCTGTCCATCGACGAGCGGTCGCGCGCCGGAATCTTCCTGGCGTTCCAATACCCATCGGAAGTGCCCGGGGTCTCCAATGCCAACTTCATCCGCGCCGCGCTCCAAGCCCGTCTGCCCAAGGGCGAGGACATCGACGCGGTGGCCTATTACAAGAGCCTCTATCAAAAAATGGACGTTTTGGAGATCGACCGGAAATTCACCGCCCGCGCCGTCAATGAAGGGTTTTCCGGCGGCGAGAAGAAGCGCAACGAGATCCTCCAGCTGATGATGCTCGAACCCAAGTATGCCATCCTTGATGAAACTGACTCCGGCCTCGATATCGATGCGCTCAAGATCGTCGCCCATGGGGTGAACGCCATGCGCTCACCCGAGCGCGGGTTCCTGCTCATCACCCACTACCAGCGGTTGCTCGACTATATCAAACCCGACTATGTCCACGTGATGGCCGAAGGCCGCATTGTCCGCTCCGGCGGCCCCGAGCTCGCCCACGAACTCGAGAAACACGGCTACGACTTCCTCAAGGAAGCCGCCTTCGCTTAAATGAATTTCTGTTTTCAGCTTTCAGCTTTTATTCAAAGTTATGTCCTACGATGCCACCAACGTTCTTGACCTGGAAACCCGCGAGGCGATCGATATCGACCGCACGACGGGGGATTTCACCTTTCCGGAACGCAACAAGTTCGACGCCGGCACCGGCCTGAGTTCCAGGACCGTCGATTATATTTCCGACGTCAAGAGCGATCCTGACTGGGTCCGCGAGTTTCGCCACAAGGCGCTGCAGGTGTTTTTGGACAAGCCGATGCCCACCAACTGGGCGACCAAGGATTTGGATGCCATCAACTTCGACAAGATCCGCTATTATCTATCCGACGGGGAGAAGCCCAAGCGGTCGTGGGCCGACGTGCCCGCCGACGTGCTCGAAACCTTCGAGCGGCTGGGCATCCCCCAACAGGAACGCGCGTTCCTCGCCGGGGTGGAAGCCCAGTTCGACTCGGAAGCCGCCTATTCCAACGTCAAGGAAGAGCTCACCAAACAAGGGGTGATCTTTTGCAACTCCACCGAAGGCCTCAAGGAGCACGAGGAGATCTTCCGCCCGTGGTTCGGCAAGGTCATCCCGACCGGTGACAATAAATTCTCGGCACTCAACAGCGCGGTGTTCTCTGGCGGATCATTCATCTATATCCCGAAGGGCGTGAAGCTCAAACAACCGTTGCAGGCGTATTTCCGCATCAACTCCGAGAACTTCGGCCAATTCGAGCGGACCCTCATCATCGCGGACGAAGGTGCCGAGCTGATGTATATGGAAGGCTGCACCGCGCCCAAGTTTGAAACCGCCACCCTGCATTCCGCGGTGGTGGAACTCGTCGCGCTCAAGGGCGCCAAGATCCAGTATGTCACCGTGCAGAACTGGAGCAGCAATGTCTTCAATTTAGTCACCAAGCGCGGCGTGGCGATGGAAGACGCTGAAGTGCGCTGGATCGATTGCAACATCGGCTCGCGCCTGACGATGAAGTATCCCGGCGTGGTGATGAAGGGCCGCCGCGCCCGCGGCGAAGTCATTTCCATCGCCCTGGCCAACACCGGCCAGCACCAGGACACCGGGGCGAAGATGATCCACGCCGCCGACGAAACCACGTCCAACATCGTCTCCAAGTCGATTTCCGTCGGCCAGGGGCGCTCCACGTATCGAGGCCAAGTGTTGATCCCCAAGCACCTCAAGGGCTGCAAGAACAACACCGAATGCGACGCGTTGCTCATCAACAGCAACTCGCGCACCGACACCTATCCGGCCATCACCGTGAAGGGCAACCAACACGCGACCCAGCACGAGGCATCGGTCTCCCAAGTGTCCGATGAGATGCTCTTCTACCTGCAACAGCGCGGCCTCAACCAAGGACAGGCGATGTCGCTGGCCGTCAACGGCTTCATCAACGACCTCGTGCGCGAGTTTCCCATGGAATATTCCGTGGAACTCAAGCGCCTCATCGACTTGGAGATGGAAGGGTCTGTCGGTTGATCGGACCTATGGGATCTATCAGACCTATGCGATTCATCAGACATTTTCACACTTTGCCATGACTACTACCGCCCCGCAAACCGCTGCCATCTTCCCAGCCTGGTTCGCTGCACGCCAGCAAGATGCCTGGGACCGCTACCTCGCCACCCCCGCCCCGAAACGCGGCGATGAGACCTGGCGATTCTCGAACATGAAGCAACTCGACTTCAACGGCTTTTCCAGGAGCGCGGGCGTCGCGCCCGCCGCCGGGTTGTTGGAACGCTCGATCGGTCTGGACGCTCCGGCGGCCAAGTTCGTGTTCGTCAATGACGAGTTGATTCATGCGGAATCCAATCTGCCCGCCGGGGTGATTTGCCTGCCGCTGGCGGAGGCGCTGGTGACCCACGGCGACCTGGTGGCGGCGCATTTCATGCGCCAGGACACCCGCCTGGGATCGGCCAAGTTCGCCGCACTGCACGAAGCCTCGGTTTCCAATGGGCTGTTCGTCCACACCGGCGACAACGTGGAAATTGCCGGCGCAATCGAAGTTCATCACTGGCTCGCGGGATCTAACACCCTGGTTTTCCCCCATACCCTGGTGGTCACCGGTACCCACTCCAAGGTCCGCGTGATCGACATCTTCCGTTCTGCCGACGACCTCAGCCCAGGCCTGGCGATTGCCTTCAACGACCTGGCCGCCGGGCCGAATTCGAAACTCGACTATGTGGCCATCCAGGCGCTCAACGAGGTGTCCCGCATCATCCAGATCAATGAGACCTCAACCGCGCGCGACGCGTCGGCCAAAGGTTTTATCCTCAACACCGGCGCTGCCTGGGCCCGTAACGAGTCACTCTCGCGCCTCGAAGGGCCGGGTTCGCGCTCGGACATGCTCTCGGTGTCGGTTCCCGCCCACGAGCAGGAATACGACCAGCGCACCTTCCAGCACCACGTGTCCGAAGGTGCCTACTCCGACCTGCTGTATAAAAACTCGTTGTATGACAACGCGAAGACCATCTTCTCGGGGCTCATCTTCGTGGACCAGGCGGCGCACCATACCGACGCCTATCAAACGTGCCGCAATCTGATGATGAGCGACACCTGCGAGGCCAACTCGATGCCCGGCCTGGAAATCAACGCAGACCAGGTCAAATGTTCGCATGGCAGCACCTCGTCGCAAATCCAGGATGAAGAGATCTTCTATCTGCGCGCCCGCGGCATCAACCCGGTGAGCGCCCGCCAACTCATTGCCCGCGGGTTCTCGGTGGATGTCATCGAACGCCTCAACCACCCCGCCACCGAGGCACTGGTGCTGGGTTTCCTCGATCAGAAATTCGCCCACCTCGCCAGCGGCGGAGCCTAACGATTAGGCGCTCGTGTTCCACCACCGCGGTTGGGTGGCGGGTTTCCATTTGATATTGCAGCCGCTGCTCGGGTAAGGCCGGACCAGAGTGGGTTCGCCGGCGAGCAGGCGCCGGACGACTTCGCGCAGATCGCCGCCGTGCGCCGGCTGGCCGCCGCGCGGGCGCGAGTCATCGAATTGGCCGGAGTAAAACAGTCGCCCGGTGTCATCGAGCAGGAAGAAATCCGGGGTGCAGGCCGCGCCGTAAGCCTTGGCAACGTCCTGGGATTCGTCGATCAGATAGGGAAAGTCCCAGCGGTGTGTGGCCGCAAATGCCGACATCTGCGCGGGCCCGTCCTCGGGAAATCTGCCAGCGTCGTTCGAGTTGATCGCCACGGTGTGGATTCCCAGCGGGGCGATTTCGCGGGCCAGCTCACCGAGGGCGTCTGCCAGGTGGACCACGAACGGGCAGTGGTTGCAGGCGAACACGATCACCAACCCGCCGGGGCCAATGACAGCGGCGCGCGGCGCCAGCTTGCCGGAGGCGTCAGGCAGCACAAAATCGGGAGCGGCTTCACCGAGAGGCAGGCGAAAAGAAGACAGAACTTCAGACATATGCGCAGCCTATCATACATCCCGTGTCCGCCAAATGCTTTTCCTTCCGCTGCCACGCAGTGGGGTGCATGACAAAAAATCAAGGAGCGGCGCAATCCGTCCGCCGAGGTCCATGGAAAGCCAATGAAACGCGAGAATCGCTCGGCCTGGTCCCCTCATGGGCCAGGGCGATCAGACATCGCCCCTGCTTGATTTTTCCTGCGCCCCAGGCCGTGTTTCAGCCTTGGACAGCACAGGCATTCCGGCCCATACTTGCTCGGCCATGCCAAACCTCCTGTCCTCGGCGGAGCTGCTCCGTTATTCGCGCCACTTGTTGATTCCCGAAATCGGTGAGTCTGGACAATTGCGTTTGAAAAACTCGGCGGTGCTGCTCATTGGTGCTGGAGCGCTCGGCTCGCCCGCCGCGCTCTACCTGGCCGCAGCGGGGGTCGGCCGGCTCGGACTGGTGGACGCCGATGTGGTGGAGTTGTCCAATCTGCAACGGCAGATTCTCCATGGCGAGTCGTGGCTCGGCCAACCGAAGCTCGACAGCGCCGCAGCTCGCTTGCGTGAGGTCAACCCGCACGTGCAGGTGGAGTTGCACCGCGGGCGCTTCACGCCGGACAATGCGCTGGAGATTGTCAGCGGCTATGACATCTTGGTCGATGGCTCGGACAATTTTCCGACGCGGTTTCTGACCAACGACAGCGCGTTTTGGCTGCGCAAGCCGCTGGTTTACGGGGCGATTCACCGTTTTGCCGGGCAGACCGGGGTGTTTGCCCCGCATCTCGGCGGGCCGTGTTTCCGCTGCATGCTGCCGCAGTTGCCCGCTCTGGGCAGCATCCCGTCGTGCCAGGAAGCCGGCGTGCTGGGTGTGCTGCCCGGCATCATCGGCTCGCTCCAGGCGCTCGAAACCCTCAAGCTGATTTTGGGCATCGGCACGGTGCCATTGGGCAAGCTCACAGTTTGCGATGCGCTGCAGAGTGAATTCCGCAGCCTCAAACTCCACCGCGACCCGCAATGCCGCTTGTGCGGCGATCACCCCGACATCCTCAGCGTGGCCAATGCCGAAACCACCGCCGCCGCCACCTGCAATTCTCCCTCAAATATCATGGACTCCATCACCACCACCGAACTCCGCGCGCTGCTTGGCGACAATTTCACCGGCCTGCTCATCGACGTGCGCGAGCCCGACGAACACGCCATCGCCCACATCGAGGGCGCGCGCCTGATCCCATTGAAAACCCTGCCTGCAATGATCGGCGAGCTGCCGCTTGACCGCGATATCTACATCCACTGCAAGTCCGGCATGCGCTCAGCCAGGGCCGTGGGCATGCTGCAGGAGCGCGGCTTCACCCGCGTCCAAAACGTCGCCGGCGGCATCGACGCCTGGCTGGAGCACGGATGTCATGACTGAACTTAGGTAGCAACCTCAGAGCCAGAGGGGGGGCAGTCGATCCCCGCCTTTGATTGTTAGGCAACCTGGTCCAACCACGCGTCGTCTGAATCACCCAGGGCACATATAAAGCGGATTTGATTGGAAAAAACATTCGCGACATCACATCAAGCGGCAACGGGTTTTTCGCAGAGGCGGTGAGTCGCGGTTTGGTGGGTCTCAGGTCAGAGGACGAAACCTGGTCTAGCAGTCCATACGACCACTGCGCCGAGTGCTTTGTTGCAGTGGGCAGGCATTTGAATGGGCTCATTGAGCTCATTGGTGGAATCAGAACAAACCGCCGAGAAGGCACTTGCATGCCCCACTCACCGGAGGGGTGGTGGCTTCACCAGACGGTATGAACTTCTCCCGTTCCATCGGTCCAATCCGCGTGGCTGCCCGCCGCCGCTGAAAATCCCACTTGGCGCTTGGAAGCGGCGTGCGCATCCTGCAGAATGCCCGACATGCGCACGAAAGCGGTTTCCTTGTTGCGGGAATTGACCGACGCCCACTCGGTGTCCGGGCATGAGGATGAAGTTCGGGCGATTTTTGTCGATGAACTCGAGGACTGCGGCGAGTTGTCCACCGATCGCAACGGCTCGGTGTTCTGCGCGATGGCGGGCGATGGCCCCCGCGTGATGGTCGCCGGCCACATGGATGAAGTCGGCTTCCTCGTCCAGAACATCACCCCGGATGGGTTTCTCCAGTTCGTCGCTGTTGGCGGCTGGTGGGAGCACAACCTGTTATCCCAGCGCGTCGAAATCCTCACCTGCCGCGGCGATAAAATCCTCGGCGTGGTCTCGTCGCGCCCGCCGCATTTTCTCTCGGACGCTCAGCGCCGCCAAGTCATGACCCTCGACCAGATGGTCATCGATGTCGGAGCGGACTCCCGCCGCCATGCCTGCGAGACGCTGGGCATTGGCTTGGGCGATCCGATCGCACCCTGTGCGGCCTTCACCCCGCTGGTGCGCGAGGATTATTTCATGGCCAAGGCCTTTGACAACCGCGTCGGCATGGCCGGGGTAATCCAAGCCGGGCAAATCCTCGCCCAGTCGACGCACCCCAACCGCCTCATTCTCTGCGGCACCGTCCAGGAGGAGGTCGGCCTGCGCGGCGCGAAAACCGCCGCGGCCTGCGCCCAGCCGGATGTGGCCATCGTGCTGGAATGCCCGCCAGCGGATGACACGCCGGGTTATTCTCGCTCCGAGTGCCAGGGGATGTTAGGCGGTGGGGTACAAATCCGGCTGTTCGATCCCACGGCGATTGCCAATCCCCGCTTGGCGAGGCTGGCCATTGCAGTCGCACGCGCCGAGGGCATCGCCCATCAGGTCACCGTGCGCCGCAGCGGCGGCACCGATGCCGGCTCATTCCATCTGGCGAATCACGGCGTGCCCAGTATCGTGCTGGGGGTTCCGGCGCGCTATATTCACTCGCACAATGCCATCATCGATCTCAACGACTACCTGCAGATGCTCGCGCTGGTCGTTGCGCTGGTGCGGCGGCTTGATCAGGAAACGGTGGATGGGCTGGTGGCCTATCTGTGAGGTCATTTGGCTGGCACTGATCGCTCTTTTGCGGTGCTTTATCCTCAGGAAAAGACCACCCTCGTTGTCTGATTGATGGGTTTCCTTGGTTCTCGCCGAAGCGGGGATTCTACCGGCGGCTGCCGAGCTCCCTCCCCTGACCGCCCCCCCTTGGTTGGGCCGCTTCGCCCTATTTGCCAACACCCACGATCTGTCGACCGTGGATTCGGAAGGTGGCCAGATTAACGTCACCCCGATGGGCGACAAGCATGAGCCCGTCGCCGCCCAGCTCGCCATCCCCATCCCATTCGCCGTCGATGTGAAGTGAGCCGCGCTCGCGAGCCCATCTAGCAACCCCGACGTGCCACGCCGCTTGCCGACGCTCCCGAGCCGCTTGGCGTAGCGCCTCCTCGGCACCAGCGGACCCATTCCCCGCCATCCTTCGCACCGCAGGGTCAGACCGCCACCGAGTCACCTTTTTGTTCGAGTGAACATCTTTTCGCTTGCGCTTTGCCTTCGTCTGCCCCATGCTGAATCCCTCACCACCCCACACTCCCATGGCCGCCAAAGCATCACCCGAAGAATCCGCCTCTGAAAAACTCCAGGACGCCCGCAAACGCAATCTGGACCTCGCTATCGCCCATATCCAAAAGGAGTTTGGCGAAGGGGCCATCCTGCGCCTCGGCGACGACCGTTGCGTCGATGTCGACGTCATCCCCACCGGTAACCTGCTCATCGACCGCGCCCTGGGCGTCGGCGGTTTCCCGCGGGGCCGCATCATCGAAGTCTTCGGTCCGGAATCCTCCGGCAAGACCACCCTCACCCTCACCGTCATCGCCCAAGCCCAAAAACGCGGCGGGCTGGCCGCCTTTATTGATGTCGAACACGCGCTGGACCCGCAATACGCCCGCAAGCTCGGCGTCAACCTCGACGACCTGCTGGTCTCCCAGCCATCATCGGGCGAAGAAGCCCTCCAAATCTGCGAGGCCTTGGTCCGCTCCAATGCCATTGACGTCATCGTCTTGGACTCGGTCGCCGCGCTCGTCACCAAGCAGGAACTCGACGGTGAAATCGGCGACACCACTGTGGGCGCGCAAGCCCGCCTGATGAGTGCCGCCATGCGCAAACTCACCGCCCTGATCTCCAAGGCCCGCACGGTCTGCATCTTCACCAACCAAATCCGCGAGAAAATCGGCGTGATGTTCGGCAACCCCGAAACCACCCCCGGCGGCCGCGCCCTCAAGTTCTACTCGTCGATCCGCGTCGATATCCGCCGGATCGGCCAAATCAAGGCCACCGATGGCACCGTCACCGGCAACCGCACCAAAGTCAAAATCGTCAAAAACAAGGTCGCCGCACCCTTCACCGAGGCTGAGTTTGACATCATGTATAACGAGGGGATTTCCTCCACCGGCTCGCTGCTCGACCTCGCCCTGGAAATGGAAATCGTCCAGAAACGCGGCTCCTGGTTCTCCTACAACGGAACCCAGCTCGCCCAAGGCCGCGATGCCGCCAAGGAGCTCATCAAGGGCGATGCCGCCCTCTATCAGGACCTCGAAACCAAAGTCAAGGAAGGCCTCGAAGCCAAAAAGAAAAAGTAAAACTCTCAAGCAAGACGGCTCGACGAGAATACCTTGAGTCCATTGCGTCCCATAGGTCCCATAGGTCCCATACCCGCCCTCAGGCGGGTGGGGCGTAGCTGGCAAGCGGTTTGACCAGATTGGTGGGCAGGGGAAACACCCGCTCGAAGATGCCGGGGACGACTTGCTGGGACTGGGCATAGGCGTCGCGGATCATTTCGAGCTTGGCGTCGAGGTTGTCGATGTAATGGAGGGCAAAGGCCTCGGGGGTGCGCGGCAGCACCGGCGAGCCGAACTCATACTCGCCGTGGTGGCTGCCGATGAGATGCAGGAGGTGCAGCCGGGTTTCCTCGGCGGCGGGCTTGAGCGCGGCCCAGGCGGCGGCGGGTGGTGACTCTAACAATTCTCGCCACAGCTTGTTGACCAGTTCGATGCCGAGCGGGATATGCCCTAACAGCTCCCCGTGGGTGCTGAGGATCTGGGTGAAGCCGTGCTCCGGATAGGCGTTCTCCCACAGCTTGCCGCTGTCGTGTAGCAATGCCGCGGTGAGCAGCAGGTCGCGGTTGAGCTCGGGATAGACCGGACACAGCGCGTCAGCGGCGCGCATCATCTGCGCGACGTGCTCGACCAAGCCGCCGCGGCGGGCGTGGTGGTTGCGCTTGGCGGCGGCGGTGCGGCGGAAGCGCTCGCCCAGCTGGGTGAGAAACCGCTCGCAGAGCGCGAGCAGGCGGGGATCGGTGAGGGATTGGCAGAGCTGTTGGATGGTGGCGAAGTCTCGGTCCTGTTTGGCGCGGATGACGGGATCGCCGGCATAGAACGCGTCCAGCGCGTTGGCGTCGGGCTGGTGGAACGCGAGGTCGCGCGCTTCGATGCCGTAGGAGGTTTGGGTCCATCGTCCTTCGAGGCGCAAGACGGCGGCCTCGGCGAGCGCATCCGCATCCGGATAGACCGGCGAGTCCGACCAGACCTTGAGGTGGAAGTTGCCCGTGGAATCCGCGAACGCGAGTTCGAGGTAGGGTTTGTCCGTCTTGGTTTTGCGGGTGGCGCGGCTTTGGAGCTGGGCGTGCACGGCAGCCACCACGGGCGAGTCTCCGGCTTGTTCCTTGAGGGCGGCAATGGTGATCGGAGTCATCGCGCGGCATTATGAAACAACCGTGGCGGGGCGGCAAGAAATTGCCGTTTTGCAGAAGGAATTGACATGAATGCATCGAACAAATGTACTGTATTGGCGAAACAGATCACCGTGCGCAGGGTGGGGGGGCAATGCCTTAAAGCGGCGCGTGAGCATTCAAAGGAGCGCGGCATTCCTGTGAATGCGGTGTGGGTCGAGGCGCTGGAGCGCGGGTTGGGGGTGAGTGAAGACAAGCCGCGCAACGGGCTGGAGGCCTTGGCGGGGGATTCCGACTTCGGCGCGGAGTGGACCGGCTATTTGGAGGAGTTGCGCCAAGTCAACCCGGAGGATTGGAAATGACGGTGGTGCTCGATACCAACGCCTACTCCGACTGGCGCAAGGATGGCCGATGGAATGAAATCATCTCCACGGCCGACCGGGTGCTGGTTCCGGCGGTGGTGCTGGGCGAGCTGCGCGCGGAATTTCTCCGTGGCCAGCCAGGTGCTGAAAACGAACGCAAACTCGTTAGATATGTGAGCCATCCGGCCGTCGAGGTCGTTCCAGTGGTGGAAGCGAGTTCGCGCGGGTATGCCCAGTTCAAGCACCAGCTGCGGCTGGCGGGCAAACCGATCCCTGAGAACGATGTCTGGATCGCGGCGCTGGCGGTGGAACACGCCGCGCTGCTACTCACCTCCGACGCGCACTTCGAGCACTTGCCGCAGGTGGCGCGGGCGGTGGTGACGGGGGAGGCGTGAAACGAGAAAATCCACGCAGGCAGTCGACTGCCTGCGTGTTGGCGTGTCAGAACGCGGCGTGGACGCCGACGGATAGAATCCAGGTCGGGGCAAGCTGATAGCCGTTCAAGTCCTGATACAGGGGGACTTGCACAAACGCATAGGTGGAGACGCTTTTCGTCAGCTCGACGGTCACTCCGGGACTCAGATAGACCAGTGAACCGCCCGAATTGAAATGGTCGGATTGACCGCCAAGATCGCGGCTCGCGATCTTGGCGTTAACTTGCAGCTGGGGAATCACGCGTTGGACGCCCGTGTAGCGCACCCCGGCGCTGAGGTTTTCAGCGGTGCCCGGCTGGTAGTCCGAGCGATAGTTGAGGGCGGCTTGGGCGGATGCCTGGCCGAAGTATCCCCAGTCCCTGGCCAAGGTGTCATAGTAATAAATGCCGACCAGCATGCCGGTGGTGCCGGTGCCCGGTTGCAACCCGCGATCCAGCGGGTCACTGCTGCGGAAGGTGTCGGTGAACGATCCACTCGGCAGACTCAGGCCAAACTTGACTCCCAGATTGTGGTTGGCCGCAAACCCCTGGTAACCCGCCACCAGACTGGTGTCACCGATACTCGAGGTGTTGGAGGTGTCGTAGCTGTGATGATCCTCGCCGAATGTGGCATGCTCGCGGACGATGTAAGGCACCTGAAGCAGCACGCTCCAGTCCGGGTTGATCACGTAGGCCAGGTCGAGAGTGACGTAGTTGCTGTGGGTATAGTCCTCGAGTTCCTGCCCGTCCGGAACGTCGCTGGCGGAAATCCTGCGCGTGCCACCGCGCAGCTGGTGTTGATTGATATACGTGTCAACCAGGTCCATTTTGAATCCCGGCTCGCTGGAGTATCCCTGGATCGCCCATTCCGGGTTGAGCAGACAGCCGCAGGAGGCGCAGCCCGCAGCATGCGGAGCAGGCGCGATTGCTGTTAGAGTTAGGAGCGCGATGAGGCGAGTCGTGGTGGATCTGGAAAAGGCAGGCATGCCCGGCGAATCTGCCACAGGCGGCTGACGGCGCAATTGTTTTTTTGGGAGCAGCGCCTTGCGAGGTCCCGTTAGAAATCCAGATAGATCTCGGTCCGGCGGTTGGCGCGGCGGCCGGCTGGATTGTCCTGGCCGGATTCGGTGAGGTTGGGGCGGCGTGGCTGGCTGGAGCCCTTGGCGAGCGTGACGATCTGGCGGGCGCTCACCCCGGTGTGGATGAGGAAATCCCGGACGCCATCGGCGCGGCGCGACGACAGGCCGTGGTTGTAGGGGTCGGTTCCCAGCGCATCGGTGTGGCCGCTGAGAGTGATTTTTTTGCCGGGATCGGCGCGCAGGATACGTGCGACGATTTCGAGTTGCCGACTGGTGCGTGGATTCATCTGGTCTTCGTCGAACTCGAAATACAGAGCCAGGGTTTCCCCGCCGCCGGGGTTTTTGACCAGCGGCGAGTAATAGACATCCCCGCCGGTAACGCGCCGCGCGTAATCGGCGAGCAGCTCGTCGAGGTTGATCTCGGTGACCAAGCCATGAGCCGGGGCGGGTGGTCGCTTGAGGGTCAGCGAGAATTGGGCGCTTTGGGAGCCGTCCACGGTTTCCACATTGGCCAGGTAACCTGCGGTATCCTGCCGCTGGAACATCGCGCGCAACGGCTTGGATTTGCGCAGGTGATAGCCGCCATCTTCAAAGAGGATGCACAGCCCGGCGATCTTGGCATCCGAGACCGTAGTCGGATCCACCCAGCTGCGCGCGTGTTGAAAGTCCTGTTTGAGCACGGCTTGCAGAAAAGTGTCAGCCACCCCCAGCATATCGGCCAGCCCCTGCTGCGCAACCGGGACGCCGGGTGCAGGCGGCAGGGTGATTTTTTCGACGCGCCAGTTTTGGCCGTCACGCCCCAGCTCGAGGAAGATCTGGTCGCGGCCTGGTTCCTGGCCGTCTAAGTCGAGCGCCCAGCGGGTGCGGCCATTCAATTCGAGTTCGCCGACTTCACGCACGCCATGGGGTGGGCGCAGCCGCAGGTGGGAGGCGGCCAGCGCCTTGAGGCGTTCAGTGGTTTGCGGGTCGAGTGCCTCTTGGCCGATCAGACGTTCCAAGGCCGCCAGATCGCCGGATTCGAGTGCCTGGCCGATCCGGGCAACCAGCGCGGCTGGGTTGGCGGCATCCAGGTTCTTGAGATCCTCAGGCGGCGGGCTCGGCGCGGCGGGTTCTATGGACGATTGCGGCGCGGCTTGGCGGTCCGGCGATTTCCCGGCCGCCAGCGCGGGTGCCGTGGGCTCCCCGCGTCCCGGGTGACGGATGAGCATCACCAGCGCTGACATGGCCATCAGGGCGGCCAAGCCGAGAAAGAAATAGGGTAGTTTGGAACGTTGCATGAGGGATGGCGCTGGATGGTTAGAAACTGGCGGGCACGACATTCCCGGGCGGGATCATGGTTGAGGGGGCAGCACCGGCAAGGTGACGAGCAGGGCCTGCCCGTCACGGATCAATTGCAGCCGGGTATCCTGAACTGCAATCGAAGCGGCCAGACGCATGAAAAACTCGTTGGCGCTGCCAACCCGCGTGTTGTTGACGGAAAGGATTAGGTCGCCGGCTTGGATCTGGCCGGCGGCATAGCCGGTGGCCGCAACTCCCGTCACCACCACTCCGCGGAAGCCTTGCAGTCGCTCCGACACGGCCAGGTCGCGCACGTCAATGCCGAGAAGCTGCAGCACTTCCTCGGCGTCGCGAGCCCGTTCCGGGGCGGCGGCACCTTTCGGTGCTCCGGCGGATGATTCGGCCGCTCCGCTTTCCACGATCGTGGCTTTGAGTTCCAAGGTTCGGCCATTGCGCCAGACACCGAGGGTCACCGTCGACCCGATGTGAGTGGTTTGGACCCGTGCGAACAACAGCGCTGCCGTGCGGATCGTTTCGCCGTTTAACGACAGGATGATGTCCTTGGGTTGCAGTCCCGCCGCTTGGGCGGGGGATCCCGGCGAGACCCCGATGACAGCGCTGCCTTCGTCCCCAGTGTATCCCAGTGCTGCTCGGACGCTCGCATCCAAGTCCCGCATTTGCACGCCCAGCACCCCGCGGATCGGGCGGCCGCGCTCAAGAATCTGGAACAAGGCGTCCTTCACATCATTGGCGGGCAGCGAGAAACCCACGCCTTGAAAGCCCGGGTTGGCCTTGTCCGGGGAGAAAATCGCGACATTGATGCCGATGATCTCGCCGCGCAGATTGACCAGCGGCCCTCCGGAGTTCCCGGGGTTGATGGCGGCGTCGGTCTGGAATAGATCGCGCTGGCTGTCCGAGAGCGAGCGTTCCTTGGCTGAGATGATCCCGTGGGTCACGGTTTCGCCCAGGCCAAACGGGTTGCCCACCGCAAACACCATCTGCCCGACCTGGGCTTGCGCTGAGTCACCGAATTTCAGCGGCGTGAAGTCCTCGCCCGCATCGATCTTGAGTACCGCGATGTCTAACAACGTGTCCTCGCCGATAAGGTGCGCGGGGTGGGTTTTCCCGCCGTGCAGCGTGACTTGGATTTGTTGCTGGCCGGCAATGACATGGTGGTTGGTTACCACGTGACCTTCCTTGGTGACGATCACTCCCGAACCTTGCCCCTGCGTCGGGAAACGCCGCACCTGGGTGCGCCCCCAGATATCCAGCAGCCGCTCGGTGCGCACCCCGGCGGTGTCGATGCTCACCACCGAGGGCACCACCGCACGGGTCAAACTGGCGTATTCCTGATTGATGCGCGCGAGTAACTCGACATCCTGCACCTTGAGCGGCGCTTGGTCAGGCAAGGTGAAGGCTTCCGGGCGAAACGGCCCCGCCTGGGTGGCCTGGCCCGGCAGCCAATCGCGCCAACTGCCGCCGGCGCGATAGGTCCGCAGCGCCGCCACCACGAGAAACGCGGTGCAGAAAACAACCATCAGAGCCAACAGGCGGCGGAATGCGGGAGACACGGGCGGGGCGGGGTGACGCCTGCCAAGATGCCTGGCTATCCCGAATTTCCAAGCTCTGAAACGCGCCCGGCCCACCGCCCCGATTTTTTCATGCTTCGTCCTTGGTCTGGGGCCGCGCATTTGCAATGACTTGCGCCATGCGAATCTTGGCAATCCTCATTGTGGCCTCACTCAGCGCCTCAGCAGCCCGCGCGGAAACCCTCTCCGCTGCCGATCGCGAGGCGCTGTTAGAAAGCCTGGACAAACTGCGCGACGCGGCTTCTACCAAAGTGGACGCCCGGTTCCGCATCGCGATGGCGGCCTATCACGAGGCCATGGTCAGCGAGGCCGCCACCGTGGTGTTGTATATGAAATGCATCGAAAAAGTGAATTTCGTCGATCAACAGAGGAAAATCAGTGAATATCTCGATTGGAAACACAAGGATGACGTCAAGGCGCAACATGCCGATCCGGCCTTCCGTCTTGCCCTCCACTATCAACTCCGCTGGCTCGCTCTAACGCTTCAGGCGTCCTCTGAAAAAGCCAACCTCACGTTGCTGGCCACCGACGCGCAGGACATCGTCGATGCCATTTTCCGGGATGCGGACAAACTCGCGGGCCAGGAAAAGATCCTTCAAGCCTCGGTTACTTCGACAGAATTCGCCAAGGCCTATGAGATTGGGGATCTCAAAAAGGACAAGTGGCCGTTGTCGGCGATTAATCTGGAGGAGGTTTACGGCACGATCGTGCTGCCGCCGCTGCGCATCCCGACGCGGGTGACCGCGCTGCGCGCCGCCTGGATCAAACGCATCCAACAGGAAGGGGTCAAAACCGAAGCCTGGGCCGGCCACACCAAAGCGCCCCCCAAGGGCAAGAACGAGCGTGGCAAGGGCGACAAAGGCAAGAGCGAGCACCGCGTCGGGATGGCGGCCGATCTGAAGAATCCCGAATATGACCGGTTCGTTCTCGAGCAGCAACCGGAACTCCAGTGGCAAATGGAAGTGGATTTGTTCCGCAATGGCGATGAAAGCGCGGCGGCCTTGCGGATGCTCGCCCACCTCGAAAAGCATATCACCCACAAGTCCGCCCGCAAATGGGGCGAAGAATTCAGCGCCCTCCTCAAACCCCAGCCCGCCGCCACTCCCATCGCCGCGGCCGCGCCCGCGGTCGCAACGCCAGCCCCGTGAGGAATCCCACGTTGCCTGCCCGGAACCCGGCGCGCGGGCATCGCCGCGAGCGCCGCTCTTGTCGCCGACTTGACCCATGATTGATGCGGCTTCATCCATCATGGGGGCGGACCGCCAAGGGGGCTCGAGGCATGAAATCTGCGCGCCGTCGGGCTTTACTTCCGCCCATGGTTTCGGCCATCCTGCCGCCCGTTCCGGGCCTGCCGGACCACCCTTGCGACTTATGACTTCCTCTCAAATTCGGCTCTCCTTCCTCGATTTTTTCCGCGAAAAGCAGCACACCCTCGTGCCGTCCGCCTCGCTGTTGCCGCAGTCGCCCGGCCTGTTGTTCACCAACGCCGGCATGAATCCCTTCGTGCCGTATTTCCTCGGCGTCGAAAAGGCCCCCTACAGCCCGCCGCGCGCCGCCGACACCCAGAAATGCATCCGCGCGGGCGGCAAGCACAACGACCTCGAGGATGTCGGCTACGACACCTACCACCACACGTTCTTCGAGATGTTAGGCAATTGGTCCTTCGGCGACTATTTCAAAAAGGAAGCCATCAGCTGGGCGTGGGAACTGGTGGTCGAGCGCTGGGGGCTGCCCGCCAACCGGCTCTACGCGTCGGTTTACGCGCCCAAGCCCGGCGACCCCGGCGAGTTCGACCAGGAAGCCTATGACCTGTGGGCCGCGTTGTTCCTCGCCAAGGGCTGCGACCCAGCCATCCAGATCGTCCACGGCAACGTCAAGGACAACTTCTGGATGATGGGCGAGACCGGCCCCTGCGGCCCGTGCTCGGAACTGCATGTCGATCTAACACCCGATGGCGACTCCCAAGGCAAGCTCGTCAACAACGACTCCGACCTGTGCATCGAAATCTGGAACCTGGTGTTCATCCAATACAACGCCGAGGCCGACGGCACCTTCCGCGAACTGCCCGCCAAGCACGTCGATACCGGCATGGGTTTCGAGCGCGCCTGCTCGATCATCCAGAACACCAAGGGCTTCACCGATTTCTCCATCAAACCATCCAACTATGCCACCGACGTCTTCAGCCCGCTTTTTGCCAGGCTCGAGGAACTGAGCGGCGGGACCTACGTCAACATCTATCCGGACCCCGGCGCCAACCGCGCGCTCTTCACCGACGAGCTCAAGACCGCGATTGCCTTCCGGGTCATCGCCGACCACTTGCGGACTCTATCGTTCTCCATCGCCGACGGGATCATGCCCGGAAACAATGGCCGCAATTACGTGCTGCGCCGCATCCTGCGCCGCGCCGTTAGATACGGCCGCCAGCTCGGCTTCTCGGGCGACAAGCCGTTTTTTGGCGCGCTGGTCGCCACGCTCGTCGAACAAATGGGCGGGGTGTTCCCGGAACTCAAGGCACGCCAGGACGCCGTGCGCACGACGCTGGAGAATGAGGAAGCCAGCTTCAACCAGACGCTCGACCGGGGATTGAAACGTTTCGAGGAAGCCTTGGGGAGCGCCGGTGCTCCCCAACAACTCTCCGGCGACCTCGCATTCGAACTCTACGACACCTTCGGATTTCCCGCCGATCTAACCGAGCTGCTGTGCGCTGAGCGCGGACTAACAGTGGACATGCCGCGCTTCGAGAAACTCATGGAGCAGCAGCGCGAGCGTGCCCGCGCCGCGCAGAAATCCACCGTCGTGCGAGCCCTGGACATCGCCACTGAGGCCGGCACCGCCTTCCTCGGCTTCGAGCGGGATGAAGTGCAGGCCACGATCCTGGAAGTCCATCCGCAGGAAGACTCGCTGTTTGTCATCACCGACCAGACGCCGTTTTACGCCGAGATGGGCGGCCAGGCCGGCGACACCGGCACCCTGGTAGCTGGCGGCATCGAAATCCCCATCACCGGCACCCAACAGATCGGCAAGGCCCGCGCCCACATCATTTCTTCATCCCCAATCCAAAATCCAACATTCAACATTCGCGCAGGCGACCCCGTGGTCCTGCGCTTGGATCCCGCCCGCCGCCGCCCGATCGAGGCCCACCACACCGCCACCCACCTGCTGCACTGGGCATTGCATGAGGTGGTGTCCAGGGACGCTGCCCAACAAGGATCGTCGGTGGACGAGTTCCGCCTGCGCTTCGACTTCAACAGCGCCGCGGTTAGCCCGGCGCAGGTCGCCGCCATGGAGGAAAAGGTCAACGCCGCCATCCGGGCCGACGATTCCGTTAGCTGGACCGAAGTCCAGCACGCCTCGATCAAGGGCCGCGCCGACATCATGCAGTTTTTCGGCGACAAATACGGCGACACCGTGCGCGTTGTCCAGATCGGCGGCCAACCCAACCAGTTGGACGGCTACTCCCAGGAACTGTGCGGCGGCACCCACGTCCGTAATACCGGCGCGATCGGACTGTTTAAAATCAAGAGCGAGGGTGCCATCGCCTCGGGCGTGCGGCGCATCGAGGCGGTGTGCGGCGAGGCCGCCTGGGACTATCTCAATGAAGCCGTCGAGAAGTGGGACCACGAACTCAAGGCCGCCACCGCCAAGCTCAAGGCCGCCAATCAGAAACTCACCGACCTGGGCGAGGCCCCCGTCACGGTCCACGAGTTCCCGCACATCATGGGTGCCATGCTCGTCGCGCGCGCCGACATCACCGAGCTCAACGCCACCTTCGCCCACGGCCAGCGCACGCTCGAGGAAACCCAGCAGGCCGCCATCGAAGCCGAAAAACGCATGAAAAAGTTTCAGGCTGGTTCCGCGGCCAAGCTTGCCGACGAGGCGCTTGCCGAGCTCATCGCCACGGGCGAGCCGATCATCGCTAGCTTCGAGGCCGACGCCTCGCTGCTCCAGGAGTTGCAAAACGGCCTCAAGAAAAAGAATTTTTCCGGCCCGGCCCTGCTCATCGTCGATGACGGCGACAAGCTTCACCTCGCCACCCACTGCGGCGCTGACGCCTTGGCCGCTGGCTTGAAAGCCGGCGACCTGCTGCGCGATCTCGCTGCCATCGCCGGCGGCAAGGGCGGCGGCAAGCCCGACCAGGCGCGCGGTGCCGCGCCGGACCGATCAAGGATCGAACAAATCAAAGCCGCCGCAGCCGCCAAGTTCTAACTCAAGGAGCGGCGGGCGGCGGCATAGTTGGCGGCGGGGCCGGGCCGCGGCTTGATCCGCCATGGCCGCAAAAGCCGCTTGCAGGCGCTCGTTTGCCACGCGCGCGATGTCTCCGGGAGGGCCAGTCGGGCCGAGATCACTGAGGTCCAACCCACCGGATCCACCCCTCCTGGTGCGGGTCCGGTGGGTTGGGAGTCTTTCGTTTCATGGGCGGGAGGTTCCTGGCGTGCCGCCCGATGTCAATCGCGGGTCTATAAAGGGTGCCAGTGAAGCGCGAGGTGTTGGACTACGGCGAGCCCTCGCCGCTTGGACCCGCTGGCAAACCAACCGTCGATGCCCAGCCCCCCCCTGTGAGCTTGAATCCCCCGCCATCGGGGATTGGGTTGACATTGCAAATCCCTCTCAAAGCGTTGCAGCGCGAGCGCTTCACCGCAGTTCAAAGTGTGCCGTCCCGGGCGGATCACGCCCCCTATCAGGATGGCGCCCAATCCACTCTCAACTGCCTATGGTTTGACACCGGCCTGGTTGCATTCCATTTTCCACCCCTTAACCTAACCTCACACACACCCCATGTCCCTGACCCTCAAGCCACAGTCCGCCTGCGCCTTCGACCAGATTTCGCTCGGCGAAGTCATGCTGCGCCTCGATCCCGGTGAAGGCCGGATCCGCACCGCCCGCCACTTCACCGCCTGGGAAGGCGGCGGCGAATACAATACGTCGCGCGGCCTGCGCAAATGCTTCGGCCTCAAGACCGCCGTGGTCACCGCCTTGGTGGACAACGAGCTCGGCCACCTCGTCGAGGACTTCATCATGCAGGGCGGGGTGGCCACCGACTTCATCCAATGGCGCGCCGACGACGGCATCGGCCGCAGCGTGCGCAACGGCCTCAACTTCACCGAGCGCGGCTTCGGGATCCGCGGCGCGGTGGGCGTGCCCGACCGCGGCCACACCGCCGCCTCCCAACTCCAGCCCGGCGACGTCGATTGGGACCACCTCTTCGGCACGCTCGGCGTGCGCTGGTTCCACACCGGCGGGATCTTCGCCGCCCTCTCGGAAACCACCGCCGCCCTCACCGTCGAGGCGGTCAAGGTGGCTAACCAACACGGCACCGTCGTGTCCTACGACCTCAACTACCGCCCGTCGCTGTGGAAAACCATCGGCGGCCTGGCCAAGGCCCAGGAGGTCAACCGCGAGATCGCCAAATACGTCGATGTCATGATCGGCAACGAGGAGGACTTCACCGCGTCGCTGGGCTTCGCGGTGGAAGGCGTGGACCATAACATCTCCACCATCGAGACCGACGCCTTCAAGCGTATGATCGAATCTGCGGTGAAAGAGTTCCCGAACTTCAAGGTCGCCGCCACCACCTTGCGCGGCGTCATCACCGCCACCGTCAATGACTGGTCGGCCATCCTCTGGCACGACGGCCAATTCCACGAAAGCCGGAAGTATCCCGGCCTCGAAATCCTCGACCGCGTCGGCGGCGGCGATTCGTTCGCCTCGGGCGTGCAGTTCGGGTTCCTGGAGTTCAACGACGCCCAAAAAGCCGTCGAATACGGCGCCGCCCACGGCGCGCTGGCCTCCACCACCCCGGGCGACACCTCGATGGCCACTCGCAATGAAGTCGAAAAACAACTCGCCGGGGGCGGCGCACGGGTCGTGCGCTGAGGCGTGGCGGCGGATTTGAACCGCCAAGCCTAGGTTGAGTCGACCCGCTAGCCCCGCGGCGCCAGCTTGCTCGCCACCAGGGCAATGGCGGCCGGGTAGAGCCGGTGCTCGGCGGCCTGGATCCGGGCATGCAGCGACTCGGCAGTGTCGCCTGCCAGCACGGGCACCCGCTCCTGTAAAATGACCGGGCCGGTATCCATGCCCTCATCGACGAGGTGCACGGTGCAGCCGGTTTCGCTCACCCCGGCCGTGAGCGCCTGTTTCCAGGACTCCAAGCCCGGGAAGGCCGGCAGCAGCGCCGGGTGGATGTTGAGAATGCGCTCCGGAAATGCGTCGAGCAGCGCCCGCCCCACCAAGCGCAAAAAACCCGCCAGGCAGACGATGTCCACTCCGGCGTCCTGCAGGCGCGCGGCGGTGGCTGCCTGCGCCTCGGCGGGGAATTTCGTGCGGAACCCGCCACAGTCGATCACGCCGGTGGCGATCCCACGCCGCCGCGCGCGTTCGAGGATGAACGCGTCGGGATGGTCCGAGAGCACCAGCGCGATCCGCGCGTCGAGGGTCCCCGCGTCAATCGCGTCGAGGATCGCCTGCATGTTAGATCCGGAACCTGAACCGAGAACGCCGAGCACCATGCCCTTGGTGTAGTCCACCCACCCGCCATGCCAAGCGCCAATTTGCCTGGAATTTGGAATTGCCAACCGCAGATGAACGCCGATGCACGTAGATAAATTCAAAAACAGGGGCGCGCACTCTGAAAGCGTAATCGCTTGGAGTTCACCCGCTCCCATCAAGAATCTTCATCCCTCTTCATCTGCGTCTATCTGTGTCCATCTGCGGTTCAAAATATTCCAATCCAATGGAGACTTCCCGACTTGGTCCTTGGATCCGGAGCGCAAATCTGCTATGCCACCTGTCATGCACGACGCCCGCATCGACGCCCTGGCCCGCCAATTGGTTCGTTATTCCACCTCGCTCAAGAAGGGCGACAAGGTGCTGCTCGATCTCCACGATGTCCCGGACTCGATCGGCCTGGCCCTGATCCGCGAGGTCCGCGCCAAAGGGGCCCTGCCGTTTCTGCGCCTCCACCAGGGGCGCCTGACCCGCGAAATGCTCCAAGGTGCCAGCGACGCCCAATACGCCGTGCTCGCCAAACACCTGATGGCGGAAATGAAGGACATGGACGCCTACATCGCCATCCGTGGCGGCCATAACATCTCGGACAACTCCGACGTCCCGGCCGACAAAATGAAACTCGCCATGAAGCACATGCGCCCGGTGCTCGATTACCGGGTGAAAAAAACCAAGTGGTGCGTGCTGCGCTGGCCGTCGCCCTCGATGGCCCAACAGGCGGGCATGAGCACCGAGGCGTTCGAGGATTTTTACTTCCGGGTCTGCCTGCTCGACTATCAGGCGCTGGTGCCGGCCATGACCGCGCTCAAAAAACTCATGGACCAGACCGACCGGGTGGAGATCACCGGCCCGGGCACCGACCTGCGGTTTTCGATCAAGGACATCCCGGCCATCTATTGCGGCGGAACCTATAACATCCCCGACGGCGAGGTTTTCACCGCACCCGTCCGCGATTCCGTCGAGGGCGTGATCACCTACAACGCGCCCACCATCTATCAGGGGATCCCGTTCGACGCCATCCGACTGGAGTTTTCCAAGGGCAAAATCGTCAAGGCCGAAGCCGGTGCCAAAACCAAACAACTCAACAAGATCCTCGATAGCGACGAGGGCGCGCGCTACATCGGCGAATTCGCCCTCGGCTTCAACCCGGAGATCCGCGAACCGATGCGCGACATCCTCTTCGACGAGAAAATCGCAGGCTCGTTCCACTTCACCCCCGGCCAAGCCTACGAGGAGGCCGACAACGGTAACCGCTCGCAAGTCCACTGGGACATGGTCAACATCCAGCGCAAGGATTACGGCGGAGGCGAAATCCGCTTCGACGGGAAAATCATCCGCCAAGACGGCATTTTCCTGCCCAAGGCCCTCGCCAAACTCAACAGCTGAGCGGCGGTCTGTGTAGCGACGGTCTGCGACCGTCTCTGGACAGGAAATCATCCTCGACCGCCTGGAAGAAGACGACGCGCAGGCCGTGTTCACGAACCTGGCGTAAGGAGACGGGACGGGGGGAACGGTAGGGCGCCCCGGCCCGGGCCGCCGATCATTTGTGGACGCGGCAGGGCCGCCACGCCCTACCCAATCTCCCACCGCGCCATCTGCGGATTCAAGGCTCCTTCCACCTAAAACAGATCCGGGAACTCCAAGGTGGCGCGCTACCGCCGGGAGCGCACGCCAATGAAATGTGAATACGCGGGCCGTCAGAGGGTCCACGGTGCCCACCATTCTCCACGCATGGTCATGCGGCCTGCATCGAGGCCGCGCCAC
>Ga0114958_10000853_pt1 | contig 25266 bp, 18 predicted proteins | sample C_130208_EF_Meta_FD_89577 | JGI IMG/M metagenome (GOLD analysis project Ga0114958, IMG submission 89577) | Freshwater microbial communities from Lake Croche, Canada to study carbon cycling - C_130208_EF_MetaG | ecosystem: Environmental > Aquatic > Freshwater > Lake | place: Lake Croche, Canada... | reverse complement strand
TTTGGAGGTTCAGTTCAAGAAGCACATGATTTTGCCTTAATTTCCCAAGTGTCCACTTTAAAATCGCGAGTTCCGTTTTTGAATATTTTTGACGGTTTTAGAACTTCTCATGAAATTTCAAAAATTGATTCTATTCCTGACGATATTATCAAAGCAATGATGCCCGAGGATAAAGTGATGGAACATAAAAAAAGATCATTGGATCCGGATCATCCAGTAGTAAGAGGAACAACTCAAAATCCGGATGTGTTTTTTCAGGCCAGAGAAGCTGCCAATATTTTTCATGATCGGGTTCCAACAATAGTTCAAGAAGTTATGGACGAGTTCTACACGCATACAGGTCGTAGGTATAATTTGTTCGATTATATAGGTCATCCAGAAGCGGAAAGGGTAATTATTGTTATGGGTTCTGCCGAAGGACCTGTAAAAGAAGCTCTTGATGTTATGATCGCTCAAGGCGAAAAAGTGGGAGTCGTATTAATTCGATTATTTAAACCATTTTCCATCGCAGCTTTTGTTGAAAAATTACCAAAAACAGTTCAGAAAATAGCCGTTTTAGATCGAACAAAAGAACCAGGAAGCGTTGGCGATCCCCTTTATTTGGATATTGTTACCGCTCTTGTCGAAAGCGGAAGAGAAATGCCAATTGTTGTAGCGGGACGTTACGGATTGTCATCCAAAGAGTTTACGCCAGCAATGGTAAAAGGAATTTATGATGAATTATTAAACAAGAAACCTAAAAATCACTTCACTATTGGTATCAATGATGATGTAACTTTTAGAAGTTTATATTATGATCCTTCATTCGATATTAAAGCAACAACTATAAATTGTATGTTTTATGGTTTAGGATCTGATGGTACGGTTGGGGCAAATAAAAACTCGATCAAAATCATTGGCGAAACTACTGATAATTATGTGCAAGGTTATTTTGTTTATGACTCTAAAAAAGCGGGAGCGCAGACTATTTCTCATTTGCGTTTTGGTCCAGATCCAATCAATTCTAATTATTTAATTGATAAAGCCGATTTTATTGCCAGTCATAAATTTAATTTTATTGAGAAATTTGATATGATTGCCGACTTGAAACACGGGGGTACTTTTTTATTAAATTCGCCTTATTCAAAAGAAGACATTTGGGATAGATTGCCTATTCAAATTCAGCAAGGAATCATCGAAAAACAAGCTAAATTTTATGTGATAGATGCTACCAGAGTTGCCCAAGAAGCGAATCTTGGAAAAAGAGCCAATACCATTTTGCAAACTTGTTTTTTCGCTATTTCTGGGATTTTACCCAAAGACGAAGCTATTCAGAAAATTAAAAATGCCATCGTAAAATCTTATTCTCATAAAGGAGAAAAAGTGGTAAAAATGAATTTTGATGCGGTGGATAAATCACTTGAAAATTTACAATTGGTAGATTATCCAAAAGTGGCTACAAGCGAAAAACAAATGTTATCGGCAATGCGAAATGCGCCTGATGGATTTGTTACCGAAGTATTAGAGAAAATATTAGCAGGTTTTGGAGACGAACTTCCAGTAAGTGCTTTTACAGTTGACGGCACTTTTCCAACAGGAACTTCACAATACGAAAAAAGTGGAATTGCTGATTTTATACCCGTTTGGGATGACGAAAAATTATGTACACAATGTAATAAATGTATCGCCATTTGTCCTCACGCAGCCATTCGATCTAAAGTAGTTTCAAATGAAGAATTAGTTGGATTGCCTGGATCATTAAAAACAGCCTCAGCAATAGGAAGACCATTTGTGAAAGAAAATGAATCTTATATTTTGCAAGTTTCACCAGAAGATTGTACCGGTTGCGATCTTTGCGTAGCAGTTTGTCCGGCAATAAGTAAAGAGAAAGAAAACTTTAAAGCCATCAATATGCACAAGAAAATTGATGTTGATGTTAAAGAAAATGTAAATTGGGACTATTTTGTCAACCTACCTTATTATGATAGAACGGCATTGCAATTAACAAACGTAAAAGGATCTCAATTCTTGGAACCATTATTTGAATTTTCAGGAGCCTGTTCGGGTTGTGGAGAAACACCTTATATCAAGATGCTTACCCAATTGTATGGCGATAGTATTCTAATTGCAAATGCTACGGGATGTTCCTCTATTTATGGAGGAAATTTACCAACAACACCTTATAAAACTAATGAATTCGGTAGAGGACCAGCTTGGGCAAATTCGCTTTTTGAAGATAATGCCGAATTTGGTTTAGGAATGCGATTAGGTTTATCCAAAAAACAAGAAATAGCAGTTGGATTATTAGTTTCATTAGAATCCATTATTGGTAGCGAAATTGTAGAAGGTATTTTGAATAATAGAGAAGAAGATGAAAGTCAGAAAGCTGCAAAATTTGTTCAAATTGAGGAACTTAAAAAAATATTAGCCAATATTGGTAACAATGAAGATGCCAAAAAATTAAGTCAATTAACCGAATACTTGCGCAAGAAAGCCGTTTGGATTCTTGGTGGAGACGGTTGGGCTTATGACATTGGTTTTGGTGGTGTTGATCATGTTTTGTCCACAGGAGAAGATATAAATATAATGGTTTTAGACACCGAAGTTTATTCGAATACAGGTGGACAAGCTTCCAAATCAACGCCGATTGGTGCTAGTGCTAAATTTACTATTGCGGGTAAAAAAACGAGCAAAAAAAGTTTAGCGCTTCAAGCTATTTCTTATGGAAATGTATATGTTGCCCAAATTGCAATTGGTGCCAAAGATTTGCAAACACTTAAAGCAATTGAGGAAGCGGCGGCTTATCCTGGACCTTCTTTGATTATTGCTTATTCTCATTGTGGAGAACACGGATATGATTTGAAAAATGCAGTTTCGCAACAAGAAAAAGCGGTCGATTCAGGCTATTGGCCACTATTTAGATTTGATCCTTCGCAACCAAAAGGAAAAAGATTTAGATTAGATTCTAAAGAACCAAGTATCCCTTTGAGTGATTTTATGTATAACGAAACCCGTTTTTCAAGAGTGGCAAAACAAGATCCTAAATTAGGAGCCGAATTGCTAGAAAGAGCTCAAGAAGAAGTTGGATCTAAATGGGAAAGATTAGAATTGTATCGCGATATGTAGCTTGTAGCATTGAATTTAAAACGGTTTTAAACAAGTACAAAAAATGTTAAATTAAAAGACCTGCTCGGGATTCGAAATCTTGGGCAGGTTTTTTTATCAAAAAATGAATAGTGATATTCATATTGCCGATAAATTCCAAATTATCTCAATTCCAAATTAGTTTTTTCTAAATTTATAATTGTATTTTTGCATCGTTTTTGCAAACCTAATTGCATAAACATTTACCAAACAACAACAATAACAGAATGAGTCAAACGAAATATATTTTTGTAACAGGTGGTGTAACGTCTTCTTTGGGAAAGGGAATTATTGCTGCTTCATTGGCAAAATTATTGCAAGCAAGAGGATATCGAACAACAATCCAGAAGTTTGACCCGTATATTAATGTTGATCCAGGAACATTAAATCCTTATGAACACGGAGAATGTTACGTGACAGATGATGGTGCGGAGACCGATTTGGATTTAGGCCATTATGAGCGTTTCTTGAATGTTCCTACTTCTCAAGCTAATAATGTAACTACAGGTAGAATTTATCTTTCGGTTATTGAAAAAGAAAGAAGAGGAGAATTTCTGGGGAAAACGGTTCAAGTTGTTCCTCATATTACCAATGAAATCAAAGATAGAATGCAATTGCTTGGTAAAACAGGTGATTTTGATATTGTAATTACGGAAATTGGTGGAACTGTTGGAGACATCGAATCATTGCCATACATAGAATCTGTTCGTCAATTAGTTTGGGATTTAGGCGAAAATAATGCGATTGTAATTCACTTAACATTGGTTCCTTATTTGGCCGCAGCCGGAGAATTAAAAACAAAACCAACCCAGCATTCTGTTAAAACTTTAATGGAAAGCGGTATAAAAGCAGATATTTTAGTTTGTAGAACAGAGCACGAAATTTCAGAGGAATTGCGTAATAAATTAGCTTTGTTTTGTAATGTAAAAAGAGAAGCTGTTATTCAGTCTATCGATGCTTCGACAATATATGAAGTGCCAAATTTAATGCTTGAAGAAGGGCTTGATATTGTGGCATTAAAAAAATTAGATTTACCTAAAAAAGCGGCTCCAGATTTAAAAAACTGGAATACTTTTTTACGCAGATTGAAAAATCCAAAACATACTGTTAATATTGGTTTGATTGGAAAATATGTAGAATTACAAGATTCATATAAATCGATATTAGAAGCTTTTATTCATGCAGGTGCTGCAAATGAAACTAAAGTGAATGTGATTTCTGTTCATTCAGAATTTCTTGACGCCTCAGATGTGGCTGAAAAATTAGCAGGATTGGATGGAATTCTTGTTGCTCCTGGTTTTGGAGAAAGAGGAATAGAAGGTAAAATCGAAGCGGTGCGTTATGCACGTGTAAATAAAATACCGTTTTTCGGAATTTGTTTGGGAATGCAAATGGCAATTATTGAATATTCAAGAAATGTTCTTGGTTATGCCGATGCCAATTCAACCGAAATGAATCCTGATACAAAACATCCAGTTGTCAATTTGATGGAAGAACAAAAAACCATTACTGATAAAGGGGGAACGATGCGTCTTGGAGCATGGAAATGTGATTTAAAACCAGATTCTTTAGCTTATAAAATCTATGGTGTGTCAACAATTTCTGAGCGTCATCGCCATCGTTATGAATACAATAGTCAATATGTGGATATTTTAGACAAAGCAGGATTGAAAGCATCAGGAGTAAATCCTGAAACTGGATTGGTAGAAATTATAGAATTAGAAGATCATCCTTTTTTCATAGGGGTTCAATACCATCCTGAATATAAAAGTACAGTTGCAAATCCGCATCCAATTTTTGTAAATTTTGTGGCAGCAACCGTAAAAGCAAAGAAGAAATAGTTTGCAGTTTTTAATAAAATAAGATTAACAAATTATAAAGAGTAAAATAAACACATTCCGGACTCAGATCCTTTTATTTTGAAAGGTGTTGGGAGAGGATAAAAATTTAAAAATGGAAGAAAAAAAATTAGACCTCAATTCGATTATAGGTTTCGTGTTGATTTTCGGAATCTTGATTTGGATTATTTACAACAATAAGCCTTCCGAAGCTACAATTGCAGCAGATAAAGCTAAAAAAGAACAAGTTGCTAAAGAAGCTGTTGCTAAAAATGTAGCTACTGCAGTTGCATCAACTCCCGCGATAGTTGCCGCTGGAGATTCATTACAATTAGCTCAATTACAAAAAACATTAGGAAATTTCGCTTATTCTGCAACGCTTCCGTCAGCAAAAGATAATTTTACTACAATCGAAAATGAATTGGTAAAAATCAAAATTGCTAATAAAGGAGGTTATATTGTAGAGGCTACCTTGAAAAATTTCAAAAGATTTAAGAAAGATTCAGGTCAATTAGTGGAGCTGATAAAAGATAATAATGCGAATTTAAATATTCAGTTACACACAATTGACAATCGTACCTTGAATACTAAAGATTTGTATTTTGAACCTAATTTGACTAAAGTGGGTGCAGATCAAGTACTTTCGATGAAATTGAAATCGGGAGCTAATGAATTTTTAGAATACAAGTATATTTTGAAACCGAATCAATATATGATCGGTTTTGATCTTCGTTCACAAGGATTGAATAAAGCTTTAAATACGACTAAACCATTAGATCTTCAGTGGAATTTGAAATCATTTAGAAACGAAAAAAGTGTTTCTTATGAAAATAGATATGCTGAGGTTCATTATGAATATGAAGGTGGAAAAACGAATTATGTAGGTCAAGGAAAAGACAAACAAGAAACGCCTGTAAAAGTGAGTTATATTGCTTTTAAACAGCACTTTTTCTCGGCTATATTACTTACGGACACTCCATTTGAAACATCAAAACTAGAATCGAACAATCTTGTTTTAGATGAAAAAGTAGATACTGTTTTTACCAAAGAATTTAAAGCGAGTGTTCCTTTAGCTTTCAAAAACGGTGAAGTAGATTATAAAATGAACTGGTATTTAGGGCCAACAGATTATAAAATATTAAAATCGTATGATAAAAATCTGGACAAAATAATTCAATTAGGTTGGGGAATTATTGGTTGGATCAACCGTTTTATTTTCATTCCTGTTTTTGGATTCTTAATAAGCATATCAATCCCTTATGGAATTGCGATCGTTATATTTACCATAATGATAAAAATAGCCATGTCGCCTATAACTTATAAATCATTCTTATCGCAAGCTAAGATGAAAGTATTGCGACCAGAAATTACTGAATTGGGGGAGAAATTCAAGAAAGACCCAATGAAAAAGCAACAAGAAACCATGAAGTTATACAATAAAGCCGGTGTAAATCCTATGGCAGGTTGTATTCCAGCATTGATTCAAATTCCGTTTATGTATGCTTCGTTTCAGTTTTTTCCATCCGCTTTTGAGTTAAGACAAAAAAGTTTTCTTTGGGCAGACGATTTATCTTCTTTTGACCAAGTTATAAAGTTACCCGTTCATATTCCATTATATGGCGATCATATAAGTTTGTTTCCGATTTTAGCAGCAATAGCGATTTTCTTTTATATGAAAATGACTTCTGGCGACCAACAAATGGCGGCTCCTCAGCAAGAAGGAATGCCCGATATGGCTAAAATGATGAAATATATGATTTATATTTCACCAATCATGATGTTGATCTTCTTCAATAGTTATGGAGCAGGATTGAGTTTGTATAACTTTATCTCTAACTTAATTACTATAGGAATTATGTTTGTAATTAAAAAATACATTGTAAATCCTGATAAAATTCATGCTCAAATTCAAGTTAATAAATTGAAAGAACCAAAAAAACAAGGTAAGTTCCAACAGAAACTTCAAGAAGTTATGGAACAAGCAGAAGCTCAAAAAGCAAAAGATAAAAAGAAATAGTTTTTTATAATTCTGTTATTTAAATTACCCCTAAAAAGTTAGACACTATTTGGGGGTATTTTTTTGAATACTTTCTTCCTAAAAACGATACGCTAAAATATCCTTATAAAGCAATACAAATGATATAAAATGTAGTCAGTGAGATAGGATTGCGAAGTCTTTTAGTTAATCTTTATTGATTAAAAGGGTTTAAATTTAGTTTTATAAATGCTCAAATTCAACCAATTATTGATTTAGCTAAAACCCTCTATATCTATTTCTAATAATATTGTTTTAGGAAACTTAAAAATCAATTACTAGAATGATTTAAGGAAGAATTTATAATATTTATAACGTGCTTATTTAATAATATGAATTGTATCGTTATGAAGCCTTAATATAAATAATAGGCAGCGTTCGTAATATTTAAATTATTTTTGAACCCGAATCAAATGCATTTATAGTGTAAATTAAAAAGTAAAATTTTAAAAAAAAAAACAGTAGTAAAAATTTGCTTACTACTGTCTAAGAATTACATTTTTATTTTTTTTATTAATCCTATTATTTTTTCCGGAAATAGACCTCGAAAAATTATATAATTCTTATTAAACCGGATTTTTCTGGTGGATGCAGAACCATTGGATATTTCTCTATTTTTACGGAACTACTGTCTAATCCAAAAGCGCTTTCTTCGGACAAGCTAAGTTTTTTAATGAAGAAATAAGAATTCATTATTAATTTTTCGTGCCATAAAATGTCACTATCATTAGATAGGAATTTTTCAGATAATACAAATTTGAAATCACCAATAATATTGTTTTTATTTAATGATTCATAGCGACTGGTAATATCCACTTCACCATTTTTAACCATATCTTTTATTACTTCTCGGAACATCAAATTAATTTTTGTAGGCTCTCTAAAACCTAAATTAAAATCGATACGGTAAATATCATCTTTGGCAATTTCGGTTACTTTATATTCTGTTTTATAAGGAACTGATAATATATTTACATGTACAAACCAATAAATATCGGCTCTTTTTGGTCTGCTTTGTAAAATAGAATAGATTACTTTTTCTTCAATTTCATCTGTTCTTCCAGCATTTGTCATATAAACTAAATGCGTGGCGTATTTTGGGATAGATAAATCGGCACTTAATTCAACAATAACTTTTTTGAATTCTCCAATTTTAACAATCTTCGTATAGCTTTTGTTAATTTTCTTAGCTAAAAACCAAATTGTCATAATCGATACAAGTATCAAAGCAATGAATAAAGTTACATAACCACCGTGAGAGAATTTTTTAAGATTCGCAATTAAAAAACTAAATTCTATTACTAAATAAATAGCAATTAGCGGCATGATAAAATACAATTTTACCCTTTTCATTATTAAATAAAAATTTAATAATATCGTAGTCATAATCATGCATAATATAATCGCCAAGCCATAAGCATGCTCCATATTACTTGATTCTTCAAAGTGCAAAACGACTCCAATACAACCTAATAATAATAACCAATTTATCGATGGAATGTATAATTGTCCCTTTAATTCAGTTGGATATTTAATTCTCACTTTTGGCCAAAAGTTAAGTCTCATCGCTTCATTTATCAAAGTAAATGAGCCACTAATAAGTGCTTGAGAGGCTATAACGGCTGCAAGTGTTGCAATTACTATTCCTATAGGTTGAAACCAATCGGCCATGATTAAATAAAAAGGATTGCCGTTTGCACCTCCTAAAGTTTGCAATGTTTCTCCCTCGTGATGAATTAGATAAGCTCCTTGACCAAAGTAATTTAAAACCAATGTAGTTTTTACAAAAATCCAGCTTATTCTAATGTTTTTTCGTCCACAATGTCCCATGTCTGAGTATAATGCTTCAGCACCAGTCGTACACAAAAACACAAAACCAAGTACATAAAAACCTTCAGGATGAATATTTAATAAATGATAAGCATAATAAGGATTAATAGCTTTAAGAACTTCTATATGTTTTGAAATTTGTAGAAGACCTAATATACCAAGCATTCCAAACCAAATAATCATCATAGGAGCAAAAAATTTCCCTACTAATTTGGATCCAAATTGCTGAATAGTAAACAATATTACTAATATTCCAATAACTATTGGAATAGTGTTTATTTCTGGATAAAAGGTTCTAATTCCTTCTACTGCAGAGGATACTGAAATGGGTGGGGTAATAATTCCATCTGCTAATAATGCACTTCCTCCAATTATTGCCGGTACAATGAGCCATTTAATTTTTGTTTTCTTGACTAAGGCATATAAAGCAAAAATCCCGCCTTCTCCATGATTATCAGCACTTAAGGTGATAATTACATATTTTATTGTAGTTTGAAGAGTTAGTGTCCAAAAAACACATGATATTCCTCCTAATACAATGTCTGCGTTTATGACATAGTTGCCAATTATGGCTTTCATAACATATAATGGCGAGGTACCAATGTCACCATAAATTATTCCTAATGAAATCAATAAACCTCCTAATGTTAACTTACTATGTAAATCTTTATGCGAAACACTCATACCTTAATTTATATAAAAACTTTGCAAATCTACTCTTTTTAAGAAAACATTTTCATTGTTATTCAAAAAAATTTTAAAATTAAAAACACGGTGTAAAAGACCGTGTTTTTAATTTTAAAATTTAAGTATTATTGCCTTCTATTTTCATTTCTTGAAGAGGAGGAATTTTCTCTTCTAGACTCTGTTCTTGGAGCATTATTTGATCTTGGAGTTTCGGCTCTATTTGAATTAGAAACTCTTGGTGATTCGTTTCTTTGTTCTGAATTTACCCTTTGATTTTCGGTTCTGTTTTGAGAATGAATTCTTGGCGTTTCATTTCTTTGTTCTGAATTTAACCTTTGATTTTCGGTTCTGATTTGCGTATAAATTCTTGGCGTTTCATTTCTTTGTTCCGAGTTAACTCTTTGTTTTTCTGATCTATTTTGAGTGTAAACTCTTGGTGTTTCGTTTCTTTGTTCCGAATTTCCTTTTTGGTTTTCTGTTTTAATTTGAGAATAACTAACTTCATTTCTAGAACTTTCATTTGAATTCCGTCTTTGTTCTAACTCATAACGGTTGCCAAATTGTGTATTTCTATTAGAAAATGAATAATTAGGATATTGTCTTTCGTATCCATTTTCGCGTCTTGAATTATACATATATTCTGCTTGATTACTTCTTCTATTGCTAACATAATTATAGGTATTATATGAATTCAAGCAATTATGAATATTGTTTCTGTATCTAAAAACAGGGAAAGGATTCCAAGAATAATAATGACTTGGATAATAATTCCAACTCCAAATGGAATTATAAGGAAGGTAATTCGAAAGCCAAAAAGAGGTGTAAATTAACGGGGTATTATAATAAACAGGTTCATAAATATAATTTTGACCATATAAAAAAGAATCTCCTACAATTTGTAAATGAACGGTGTTATAATTGTCTTTTTCAACTTCAATTGTTGCTACATCTTGGTATAAATCTCTATCAAGTACGGATTGTATAACAATAATATGTGTTCTGTTTTTAACATATTCGATAACTCTTAAATAATCTACCTGATCATCATTGTTCAAATCTAAATTCGAAATTTGTAGTTTTGGATCATTCAAGCGACTTTCAAAATCTTGAAGATTATTGGAATCTCCAAAAATGGAAGAAATAGCTCTTAAATCTAAGTTGTCGCTAATTTCAGAATTTGTAGCATTCACAATTGTTCTTTGTTGTGCTTGAATTTTTGTTGAAAAAATTGAAATCATTATTGAAAATAATACTAATTGAGTTTTCATGATTTTATAATTTTAAGTTACTATCAAAGGAATATCCAATTACTGTGCCAAGAAATAAATCAACTTTTTTTTAAGATAATATTTATTGTAAAACAGATTAAATTATTGTGAACAACTTTAAATTATAGTATTGTATTTATTTTTTAAATTTGGTTAATAAAAAAAGCCAACAAATAGTTAGAACTATTTGTTGGCTTTTTACCTTTATAAAAAACAAATTTTAATCTTATCTTCTAGGTCCTTTATCTCTGTATTGTTGCAATAATTTTCTATTAAAATCTTCTTCCGCTTTTTTTAATTTTATAATTTTTATTGGAGAAATAACCCCTTTTAGACTACTAATGAATTTTTTTCTGTTGAAATACATTTCATCTTCATCATTTTCCATTTGCGTTAGAAGCAGTTGTGCTTCCTTATCACTCATTTTATCTAAGGCATCATCATCCATTCTGTCTTTAAAAGATCTCATTTTATGGTGCCTAAGTTCAAATTGTTTATCATCAAAGGCATTATAGATTGGCCAAAATTTAACAGCTTCTTCAGTTGTTAATGATAATTCATTGGTGATAAAACCTACTTTTAGGGCTTTTATCTGTTCTTTCTTTTCATCAAATCGGGGTTGCGCATAAAAATGAATTGAAATCAAAAAGACTAGAATTGTAAATAGTTTGTTAGTTTTCATTTTGTGTTATTTTAATAAATAAATATCTATGTTGGCGTTAGCCGAAAGTTCATTTTCTAAATTTTTATCTTCCAAATTCAAATCAATATTCATTTTTTGAATATCGTTTTCATCTAGCAGTGAAACTAAATCTACATCGGAAACAGTAGAATGATAAGAAATATAATTTTCTAAAGTTAAAGGTTCAATTTCAGATGATGTATAGTTATAATTATTATAAACTGGAATTGTCAACGCTAAAACCATAATTACAGCAGCGGAATAAAACCATGTTTTTCTTTTAAAAAAAATAGGAATTACCTTTGGTTCCTTATTTGGTAATTGCTGCAAAATCTTTACCGAAAAACCCTCAAAGTAATTTTCTGGGGTTATAAACCCAGATTTAATTTTTGGTTCGTTTTCTAATTTAAATGTTTTCATACTTTTCGTTAGACTTATTAAAAGTCAAAAGGTTTAATTTGTTGTAACAAAGGCTTCTATTTTTTTTACCGCATGATGATAGGAGGCTTTTAGAGCGCCTACGGATGTTCCTAGAATGGCTGATATTTCTTCGTATTTCAATTCTTCAAAATATTTCATCTTAAATACTAATTGTTGTTTTTCGGGTAATAATACGATTGCTTTTTGCAATTTTATTTGAATTTCGTTTCCGTCAAAATAGACGTCGGCTTTTAAATTATCGATGGTTTTATTTTGCAATATTCCGGATGAAACTCCATTTTTTTTTGCTTTTTGACTTAAAAAAGTCAAAGCCTCATTAGTTGCTATTCGATACATCCAAGAAAATAGTTTACTTTCTCCTTTAAAGTTTTTTAAATGTTGATAAACCTTTACAAATGTATTTTGCAAAACATCATCTGTATCATCGTGGTTCAAAACTATATTTCGAATATGATTATACAAAGGTTTTTGGTAATCCTTCAAGAGTTTTTCAAACGCTTGATTTTGCGTTTTAGGATTTAATAATTCCTTAATGAATTCCTTTTCTTCTTGCAAAGCTTTAATTTATAAGTTAGAATGGAATTATTAGATTTGGTTTAATCAAAAAATAAAAATATTAAAATTCAGAAGGAATTTCTTTTTCAATTTTTGGAGTTGTAACTGGTTTCTCTTTTTTTGGAGTTGTAGTAATTTTTGGAATTGAAACTGGTTTTTCTTTTTTTGGAGTTGGTACCATTGTTTCTTTTTTAGCAGAAACAATTTTAGTATTTATAGAAATCACTTCTTTTTTAGTTCTAATTGTATCCAAAGGTTTTATTATAGTTGGTAAGTTAACTGCTTCTGATTTAAGAGGAATGTAAATTTCTGTCAGCCATTTTGATGGGGTTTTTATTTCTTTTTTACCAGAATAATAAACTTCAACATGAGAAAATGCTGGATCTGTAACAAGTTGATTTGCAGTAATAAATTCTAACGTTTTTGTGACAGCCTCTTTTATATGGGAGTAATCGCCAGTTAAAGTTGTTTTTATTGCTTGTTTTGATTCAAATTTACCAGATATAATATCACTTCCTTCAACAAGTAAAACCTGATTATTTGTAGGAATACAAATAGAGATTTTTGTAAGTCCATTTTCACTGTCATAAGTATGAAAGATATTAAATGGTTTTCCGTTTATTGCTATTTTATTTTTTTTGCAAAAAGCTATGATTTTTTTAAATACGATTTCTGAATTTTTTTCTACTTTCGAAATTTCGCTTGTAAAAGTTTGAGCTAAATAAAAAACAGTTGGAATTGTGGCTGAACCATTTACTTTAATAGTAAAGGTATTCTTTTCATAATCTAATTTTTTATCAAGATTCCCTAAGCTTTTTTCAAATAGTAATCCAATAAAATTCGTAGCACCTCCATGATAAATAGTCATGAGTTTATAACCAAAGCTCATTTCTCCCTTTGCTTTCCAAGTTACTTTAGTACCTCCTATAGTATCTTTAAAACTCATAAATACATCGGAATTATTGTCATTATAATTCATTTTTTGAATTATACTATCATTTACTTTCACATTTATTGTTTGTACATCTCCACTTCCTTCTTTTCCTTTCCAAGAATAGGAACTTCCTTTTCCGATCGTGTTTTGGGAATGAGTTACGCTTATTCCAGAATCATCTAATACTAAAGAACTCCAATCTTCCCAATTTTTCGAATCATTAATATAATTAAAAACATCCGATCTTGGAGAATTGATAATTTTGCTTTTTTCTACAGTAAACTCCCCTTTTTGAGTGGCTACAAAAATCATCAAAGTCACAAAACTGAGTAATAATAAGAAGAATAGATATTTTAGAATTCTCATGATAAGTAAATTGTTTAATATGCAAAGTTGAAAATTATAACATTTGCCTTTAATTGTCTATAATTTCTAAACTCTTAATTAATTGAAAAATTCAAATTTATTAATTATTGCTTTAAATTCTACAAAATGGAGATCTATCTTTTGAAAAAGATTTTTATTAAAAAAAGAATCCCAATAAAAAGTAGAAACCCAATTAATATCTTAAAATTTCCTTTGTAAAATAGTTTATGCATCTTTGCATCTTTACGATAGGCATATATCATTGCGGTAACAAAGCAAATAATAAAAATACCAGCAAATTGTAATTGTCCTTGACTAAACATAGTTTGAATTATTTTAAGCAAATTTAGGGATTTGTTTAAGAAAAGTTACTAATTTTCCAACTCATTTAATTATTAAAATTATGCAAAAGCAAATCAACGCCGTCAAAGAGTTTCATACCGCATTTATTATAGGCCATAGTGAAACCCCAATATCAGATTTGGGTGAAACTAAAAATATTCTTCGGTATAATTTAATGAAAGAAGAAAACGAAGAATATTTGGAGGCGGTTCAGAATAATGATTTAATTGAAATTGCTGATGCTTTAGGCGATATGATGTATATATTGTGCGGTACAATTATAGAACACGGTTTGCAGCATAAAATAGAAGAAGTTTTCGACGAAATTCAACGCAGTAATATGAGTAAATTAGGAGAAGACGGAAAGCCAATTTACCGTGAAGACGGAAAAGTATTAAAAGGGCCTAATTATTTTAAACCCGATTTTTCGAAAATACTTGAAAAATAGCACTATTTATATTGCAGAAAAAAAGCAGTTAAAAATGAAATGAATCATTTTTAACTGCTTTTTTATTATGTTATAAAACCTGTTTTCTAATTTAAAAAACTATACTTTCACTGTCCAATTAAATGTGTCTTCAGCAAGTTTTTGTTGAATATTTGTCAATTTTTCTTTTAGTTGTAATGCAACTGAGTTTTCAATTTTTGGTAATTCGTGATAAATATCTTGATATGAAAATCCAGAAATAGGACTTATAACAGCAGCTGTTCCTGCACCAAAAATTTCTTTCAAGCTACCGTCATTAGCTGCATGAACAAGTTCAGAAGCTAAAACTGAACGAACCTCCGTAGGAATCCCTTCTCTTTTTGCTAAATCAAGAATACTTTTTCGAGTAACACCATCAAGGATTCTCTCGCTTGTTGGCGCAGTATATAAAGTGTCGTTGATTCTAAAAAACAAATTCATTGTACCAGCTTCTTCTAATTTGGTATGTGTTGCATCATCTGTCCAAATTACTTGTTGAAAACCTTCTTTGTTAGCTAAATTAGTTGGGTAAAATTGTGCAGCATAATTCCCTGCTGCTTTTGCAGCTCCAATTCCTCCATTCGCAGCTCTACTGTAATGCTCTGCAATAATCACTTTTACTTCACCAGAATAATACGCTTTTGCAGGCGACAATATGATCATGAATTTATAATCATCCGATGGGTTTGCAATTACTCCAGTTCCTGTAGCAATCATAAAAGGTCTGATGTATAGTGAACTTCCGTTCCCTTTTTTTACCCAATCTTTTTCTAATTGAAGCAATTGATTTAAACCATCCATAAATATATTTTCAGGAACTTCCGGCATCGCCATTCTTACAGCTGAATTATTGAAACGTTTAAAGTTTTCTGTTGGTCTAAAAAGCCAAACATCATCTTGCTCGTCTTTATAGGCTTTCATTCCTTCAAAAATAGCTTGACCGTAATGAAAAACTTTTGCTGATGGATCTAATAAAAAAGGTGCATAAGGCTTGATGACTGGTTTTTGCCATTCCCCATTTGTAAAATCACATTCGAATAAATGATCTGTAAAAATTTCACCAAAATGTAAATTATCAAAATCCACCTGATTTATTTTTGATGTTGCTGCTTTTATTATTTCAATTTTAGTAGTTTGGGTTGCACTCATAATTTAGTTAAACTATTTGATTTTTTATTTGGTACGTTTTTAAAATTTAATTAGGTAAGACGTATTTTTGTTTTGCAAAATTAAATAAAAAACATCGGAATACTTGCTAAAAATTTATTAATTATAGCTTTTAACTGCGATTTGTTTAGATTTTAAAATAACTATAAAAAGGAGTGTCAAATTTATCGAATTTATAAAAAATATAGATTTTTAGTGATTAAACCCTCAAGATTTTAATTAAATTTGGCATTAATATTCAATGATAAAAATTTATAATACTAAAATTAATTTTGAAAAGAGAAATAATTCAAACACTTGATGGCTCTACAACCATTCAGATTAAAGATTGGGATGAATGTTATCATTCTAGATTTGGAGCTATTCAAGAAGCCAAACATGTGTTTATAAAAAATGGACTTTCCTTATTTGAAAATAAAGAAATTTCAATTTTAGAAATAGGTTTTGGAACTGGTTTAAATGCATTTATAACTTTTTTGGACGCACCAAAATTGGGTCAAACTATTAATTATGTTGGAGTTGAAGGTTATCCTATTTCTGCCGAAGAAGTGCTTTCAATGAATTATGTTAGCGAATTACATGCCGAAAGCGAAAGAGAAATTTTCGAAATAATGCACAATAGTAACTGGGAAGTAGAAATTAGTTTGAGAGCCGATTTCGTTTTGACCAAAAGAAATCAATTTTTTGCTGATATTGAAGATATGGACACTTTTGATTTGATATATTTTGATGCCTTCGGTTACAATGTCCAACCCGAATTGTGGAGTACTGCTATTTTTCAAAAAATGTATAATTCCCTCAAGCCTAATGGAATATTAGTTACTTATGCAGCTCGTGGAGTTATAAAAAGAAGTTTGAATGAAGTTGGTTTTAAAGTCGAAAAATTAGCAGGTCCTCCCAGGAAAAGAGAAATGTTTAGAGCATTAAAACTTTAATTTTTATTTTTTAAATTGCAATAAAAAACATAAATCTACGTTAATTTTTTTTAAGGTGTCTTTAAATAATTTATTTTTACAATGCTTTAAAAATTTAATTAATCTTTAAAACTTAATTTAGTATGTCAAAAATAATGTTTGAATATACAAAATCAGTACTCGAAAGAGTTAGTTTCGATCCGATTCTTTTTTGTAAAGAATTAGAAAAAGCAATTAAAGCCTTACTTCCCTATGAAATGGAGCAATTGCGGGAATGGTTATTACACTTTATAATTGAAAAACCAGAACTCAAACAATGTTTGTTAATTGTAAATACATAAAAAAATAACCCAATTGGGTTATTTTTTTTAACTTATTTCTTTTTAATTGGACTAATAATTTGGACATTTAGAAAAGTTATAGCTCCTTTAACAACTCCAGAAATAGTAGTTCTAAGCGCATCTATAATATGAATTTTTAATTCGCTTTTTGGATATATTAAGCTAACTTCTCGAGCTGGTTTTGGCTCTTTGAATTGTTTTAGCTTTAATTTATCTTTTTCCTTTAGATCTAAAGTATGTAAATAGGGCAGAAGCGTGGTTCCTAATCCTTCATCGGCTAATTTTATTAATGTTTCGAAACTTCCGCTTGCGAGTTGAAAATTGGAACTAGCAGGAAGATTTTGGTTTTTACATAAATTTAAAATACCATCTCTAAAACAATGTCCATCCTGAAGCAATAAAAGTGTATTAAGATTTAACTCCGAAATTTCAATTTCATTTTTTTGTGACATTTCATTATTATCCGGAATGTAAGCTACAAAAGGTTCAAAATAAAGAACAATCTCTTTGATTTTTTCATCTTCCAATGGAGTTGCTGCAATAGCTGCATCAAGGTGCCCATTTTTTAGACGAATTATGATATCATCTGTATTTAACTCTTCTATAATTAGGTTTACTTTTGGATATTTTTTAATAAAATTATTCAAAAACATCGGTAAAAGTGTCGGCATAATTGTTGGGATTATTCCAAGTCGAAATTCACCTCCAATAAACCCTTTTTGATATTCTACAATATCCTTTATTTTCCCCGCTTCATTGACAATGTTTTTAGCTTGATTTACAATTTTCTCTCCAATAGTAGTAAGTTGAATAGGTTTTTTGCTTCTATCAAATATTAACACATTTAATTCTTCTTCAATTTTTTGTATTTGCATGCTCAATGTAGGTTGAGTTACAAAACATTTTTCGGCAGCAAGAGTGAAATTTCTATGTTCGGCTACAGCCAAAACATATTGTAATTGAGTAATTGTCATTGTATAGTATTTTATGATGCAAATATAAAAACAATCAATTAAATTTATAGTACTAGTACTTCTTATTTTTTGAGTTTGAGAAAAATTAACAATTATGAAATTTATTGTCATAATTTACTAATAGTACATTAAAAAAATTTGCGCAAAAAGCTTTTTCGATTTTCATTTAAAAGTATAATAATTTTGAAATCATATTTTCAAATGGTCTAAATATTGATTATATTTTCTACTTTTGAAAAAATAAAATTAATATTTACTAATGGACGATTTCTACAAAAAAATATTAGAAAATAACAAAGAATGGGTTGAAGCTTCTTTAGAAAAAGATCCCAATTATTTCAAAGATTTGGCGAAAGGTCAGACGCCGCCTCTTTTGTGGATTGGTTGTTCAGATAGTCGAGTTCCTGCAAATGAGATTATTGGTGCAAAACCAGGTGAAGTTTTTGTACACAGAAATATCGCTAATATGGTAGTTCATTCCGACATGAACATGTTAAGTGTTTTGGATTACGCAGTTAATGTATTAAAAGTGAAACACGTAATTGTTTGCGGGCATTATGGTTGCGGTGGTATAAAAGCGGCAATGGGTAACGATTCAATTGGAATTATTGACAATTGGATTCGTCACATCAAAGATGTTTACCGTTTGCATCAAGATTATTTGGATTCAATCAATGACGAAAACGATCGATTCAACACCTTTGTTGAGTTAAATGTTAAAGAACAAGTCTTTGATTTAGCGAAAACTTCCATCGTTCAATCGGCATGGAATAACGGTCAAGAATTAACATTACACGGATGGGCCTATGGTTTGAATTCTGGTTTTGTAACCGATTTGAATGTAAATTTCAGCTCCGATAAAGATTTAGATAAAGTGTATCAATTGAAATTTTAAATAATTGCATTACTAATCTTCATTTTCAAGGTTTTCATTGAATGATGATGGCAAAAGTGTTGGTATAAATTTGACCAAAATCGGCAATAATAAACTTCCACCGGGAAGCAAGAAAATAGTTAAAGAGGGTATTGTTTTACAGATGTCTAGCAATTGTTTTCGTACTTTTTTCTTTTCCTTTTCATCCAAATCCCTTCTGGTAGAATTTGCTAATAATAGCATTAATTCCTTGCTTTCAACTATTTCTTTTAGTAATCTATTTTTGTTTCTAGTAATAAGTTTTACTACAGTTTGAGTAGTTTGGTCGTAAAAGTGTTTTACTGGATTTGAGTATTTGAAATAGGGGATTTCCTCCTTATATTTTGTAATAAAAGCATTTGTTTTCTCAATACTTTCATTTACAAAATCATCAGAAACAGCCATTAATTCGGCTAATTTATGTAGAAAATAAGCTTCGTTTTTTTCGATAACACCATCACTCCATAAAGCCATTCCTGTCATGTCAATGAGGTATTTTTTTTCCAATTCATTAGTGAAATAATCTAATTCCAGCTCTTCCATCCCAAAATTTAATGATTGGATATTAACTTTAGAAAATTTGGTGTACCGAACGGAGGATTCAAAAAGTTTAATTAATAAATCATCATATTTAGATTTGACAGATTTAGTTTTTAATGCAAAAGAAACTAAGTTGATAATGGCTTCTTCAATTTTTTTCAAATATTTTTCAGGGATTTTTCCACGAATTAAATATTGACGAAAGGCCAAAACATCTATAAAAAGCAATGCATTGGTTAAAATATGGGAAAAGTTTTTGCTTATAATATCAATATTCGTTTGAACCCTATTATCGATTATTTTTTCCAAATTTAAAGAAGGAGAACTATCGGGTAATACTTTTTTAAATAAATTGAAACCTTCTGGATTCATTTCATTATAAAAAGAAACTGCTTTGGAAATAAAAATCTCAGTATCACTTTCCTTTGTAGTCAATGTATAAATCCCATACAATGAGTTTAGTAAAGCAACTTTAGAAATCTCATTTTCAAGCCAACCTTTTGTATCAATTTGTGTCGGTGTTTCAAAAGAGACTATGTGTCCATATATAAATCCAGTTTCTCTAACTTTATTATAGAATAATTCTGAATTTTCAATCAAAGGAATTGGCAAGGATTTTTGTTTTAAAAAAAATTTGTCGATCCAGCCATTTGCCGAAGGGTTAATCATTATAAATAGTTATATGTTTTTATTCTTTTTAGGAAAGAACACTTCCCTTGTTGAATAAATAATTAGAATAGTTTTACTTGATAATTGCGGAACAAGCAACTCTAGCGCCTGAATTTCCTGAAGGTTGCGTTGTGTAATCATCGGCACCTTGATGTACAATTAATCCTTTTCCAAGGATATCTTTAGTCGCATTTCCACAGCCAATGCACCATTCATCAGTTGTCAATGTTATGGTTCCATTTCCTTTTTTATCAGCTGTAAAATTGCCAATATCTCCTTTGTGATATTCACTAATTCCCCATTTACCATGTTTTTTAAAGGTTGGATTCCAATGTCCACCTGCTGAACTTCCATCGGCAGCAGAACAATCCGATTTTTCATGAATGTGTATTGCATGAATACCTGGTTTTAGTCCTGATAATTTTGCTACAAAGGTCACTTTGCCTTTCTTTTCCGTAAAAGTAGCAGAACCGGTTACGGTACTATTACTTTTTGATTCAAATACAATATTTAATTTTTTAGCATCATTTGGATTACTATTCGTTTTACAACCAATAATTACAGCTATAAGTAATGCTATAGAGAAGATTATCTTTTTCATTTTATTTTTTTATAAAGTTAATCAAATTTAAGGAATACTAATTAGCTCAAGTAAACATTTATAAAACAATTTGTTATGGAATCATTTTCTATTTGCTTATTAAATTTTAGGTTTTTAGAAAGTCAATAGCAAGAAATTTAATTGAATTATAGTTGAATAGGTAAATTTGTAAGTGCTAACTTTGTAAAAGTTTAAACCATTTATAAAATATGGCATCTATTTTTAAAATCAAATCATTGAATAAAAATACTTTAGTTCTAATTTTGATTTGTTTTCCCCTATGCTTTTTACTAGCACAATCTAACAAAGACACCGTTATTTCTCGTAAAATTAAATCACTTCCTGAAATATTTAAAAATAAAAACACTTTACTTTTAAACCCCATAAAAAATAATTTTTTCCTTGCAATACCGCTAATTGGTTCTCAACCAGCTACGGGCTTTGCATTTGGAGCAGTTGGACAATATACTTTTAAAGGTAAAAATGAGGAGGATCGATATTCCACTATAAATTTAGGAGCTACTTACACAGAAAAAAATCAATTAATTATAAATTTTAAAAATAGTGTAATGCTTAGGGATAATAAAATTTTCCTAAGTGGAGATTGGCGTTATTATAAATTTTCTCAAGCTAATTATGGACTTGGTTCGGATATAATAGCCTCTCTTGCAGAACCGATGCAGTACAATTATTTCAAATTTCATCAAACCATTTCTTGGAAAATAATGGGCAATTTTTATGCCGGTTCTGGAATTCATTTGGATTCTTATTCTTCAATAATCGATGAGAATCTAAATGTGGAAAGAGGTGAATTTACGAATCATTATTTATATAGTAAAAAAAACGGATTTAACGATAAAGGATATAATGTCAATGGTTTAAGTCTTAATTTAATATTTGATTCGAGAGACAATCAGATTAATACAAATCATGGATGGTTTGGGAATATTAACTACCGAATGAATTCCGCTTTAAATAAAAATCAAAATTCAAGTACTGTTCTTTTTGCGGAATACAGATATTTTATACCACTTAGTAAAACAAATGAGCAATATGTTTTTAGTATTTGGACTTATGGGCAATTTGTAACTAGCGGAAAAGTTCCTTATCTGAATTTGCCCGCTATCGGCTGGGATCAAAGAAGTCGTAGTGGAAAAGGATATACTCAAGGTTTATTTCGAGGCTACAATTTAACTTATTTAGAAGCTGAATATCGATTTCCTATTAGTGCGAATGAATTAATTAGCGGAACGTTATTTTCTAATTTTACTAGTGTAAGCGATAAAGATAAAAATATTCATCTCTTTCAATACATTCAACCTGCAGTTGGAATTGGTTTACGAATTTTAATTGATAAAGCTACAAGAACCAATTTGGTACTTAATTATGCTTGGGGAAGCCATTCTAAATCATTTTACCTAAATGCTGGAGAAAGTTTTTAATTTTAAAAATTCATAAAAAAAAGTCACTTTGCAAATGAATACAAAGTGACTTTTTAACCAAAAAACAACAATAACTATCTTTATGTTTTAGAAACAATATTCATTTTTCTCCACTAATTTGGATGTGATAACTTCTCTCAAACCAACAATATTTGGCATATTGGTATATTTTGTAAATCGGCGCAAACCCATTAACATCATTCGTTGTTCATCGCCTTCGGCAAAAGAAATTATGCTTTCTTTCCCTTTTAGATTGATAATGTCAACAGCTTTATACAAGTATAATTTTGCCATTGCAATTTGTTCTTGCACTTTATCTTCACCTACTTTTTTAGCTGTTTTTTCAGTTCTTAGAATGGTGCTTTCCGCCATGTAAATTTCAATTAACATATCTGCAGCTGCCATTAATAATTGTTGGTGTGCATCTAAATCAGGGCCGTATTTTTGAACTGCACCGCCTGCTACCATTAGGAATGCTTTTTTCAATTTTCCAATTAATTCTTTTTCTTCAGCAAATAATTTGGAATAATCAGGGGTTTCAAATGATGGAATTCCCATCAATTCCTCTTGAACTTTTGAAGCAGGCTCTAATAAATCTACGTGGCCTTTCATTGCTTTTTTAATCAACATTCCCACCGAAAGCATTCTGTTGATTTCATTCGTACCTTCATAAATACGAGCAATTCGGGCATCACGCCAAGCACTTTCCATCGGTGTATCTTCTGAAAATCCCATTCCGCCAAAAATCTGAATTCCTTCATCGGCACAATTTTGTACATCTTCAGAAACCGCTACTTTTAGAATCGAACATTCAATGGCATATTCTTCAACTCCTTTTAATTCTGCTTCTTGATGGGAAATTCCTTCAGTTTCGCGGGCGTGAATTCGGTCTTCAATATCTTTCGCAGCTCTGTAAGTTGCACTTTCTCCCGCATAACAAGAAGTTGCCATTTCGGCTAACTTATAACGAATAGCTCCAAATTGTGCAATTGGTGTATTGAATTGAATTCTTTCGTTAGCATATTTAATAGCTCCAGAAGTAACTCTTCTTTGCGCATCTAAACAGGCTGCAGCCAATTTTATTCTTCCTACATTCAACGCATTCATAGCTATTTTGAAACCATTTCCTCTTTCCGAAAGCATATTTTCAATAGGAACAACGGTTTCATTAAAGAAAACTTGTCGTGTTGAAGACGCCCGAATTCCCAATTTGTGTTCTTCTTCACCCATTGAAATTCCATTACTAGCATCATTTTCGATAATGAAACCAGTAATATTTTTATCATCTCCAATTCTTGCAAAAACAATGAATAACGAGCAAAATCCTGCATTCGAAATCCACATTTTTCCTCCCGTGATTTTATAATGCGTTCCATCTTCTGATAAAACCGCTTTTGTTTTCCCTGAATTAGCATCAGATCCAGCACCTGGTTCTGTCAAACAATACGCTCCAAACCATTCGCCAGAAGCGAGTTTATGCACATATTTTTGTTTTTGTTCTTCAGTTCCGTATAAAGTAATTGGCATTGTTCCAATTCCAGTATGCGCACCAAAAGCCGTTGAAAAAGAACCTGTTGCACCCGAAATATAATCGCAAACCAAAACCGTATTAACAAATCCCATTCCCATTCCACCATAAGATTCCGGAACAGCGACACTCAGAAAACCTAAATCACCTGCTTTCTTCATTGTTTCTTCGGTAAGAGCGTAATCTTTATTTTCAAATCGGCTTTTGTTTGGCCAAATCTCTTTGTCCACAAACTCCTTAACCGAATCACGCATCATTAATTGCTCTTCATTGAAATCTTCTGGTGTAAAGATATCTTCGCATTTTGTCTCTTTTACGAGGAATTGTCCGCCTCTTGTTTTAATATCCATATCAGCCCCCTAACCCCCGAAGGGGGAATTCCTACTAGGGGTAAGTAGGGTTTTAGATTATATACAATATTATTTTATTTATTATCACGAGAGTTCCCCCTTTGGGGGTTAGGGGGCTTACAGCAACTCATAAATCCCCGCACTTCCCTGTCCAGTTCCCACACACATACTTACAATTCCATATTTATTTCCTCTGAGTTTCATTTCGTCGAATAGTTGAACGGACAATTTTGCGCCTGTACAACCCAGTGGATGTCCCATAGCAATAGCACCACCATTTACATTTACGATATCAGGATTTAATCCCAATTCTCGAATTACCGCTAATGATTGGGATGCAAATGCTTCATTTAATTCGATTAATTCAATATCTTTTAGTTGTAATCCGGCTTGTTTTAGTGCTTTCGGAATCGCTTTTACAGGACCAATTCCCATAATTCTGGGTTCAACTCCAGCCGAAGCAAAATTTACCAAACGCGCAATAGGAGTGAGGTTTAATTCTTTTACCATTTCTTCGCTCATAATTAAAACGAACGCAGCTCCATCACTCATTTGCGAAGAATTTCCAGCGGTTACACTTCCATCAGCAGCGAAAACAGGTCGTAATCCTGATAATGCTTCTACCGAAGTTCCTGCTCTTGGACCTTCATCTTTATTTACAATGTATGATTTGGTTTCTTTTTTACCATTTTCATTAATGAAAGTTTGCTCTACAGTTATTGGAACAATTTGTTTGTCAAATTTACCCTCTGATTGCGCTTTCAAAGCTTTTAGATGTGAATTATAAGCAAACTCATCTTGGTCAATTCTCGAAATATTATATTGTTTAGCAACAGCTTCGGCAGTCAAACCCATTCCCCAATAATAATCTTCATTTCCTGCTTTTGCAACAGCATAATCTGGAGTTGGTTTATAACCTCCCATTGGAATAAAACTCATGCTTTCTGCACCTCCCGCAATGATACAATCTGCCATTCCTGACTGGATTTTGGCAGTTGCCATTCCTATGGTTTCTAATCCCGAAGCACAATATCTATTGACTGTTACACCAGGAACATCTTCGATTTTCAATCCCATTAAGGAAATTAATCGTCCCATATTCAATCCTTGTTCTGCTTCTGGCATGGCGTTTCCAACCATAACATCATCAATGCGTTTTTTGTCGAAATCCGGTAATTCATTCATCATAAACTGAATGGTTTCTGCCGCCAATTCATCAGGACGCTTGAATCTAAATACGCCTTTTGGTGCTTTTCCAAC
>Ga0114958_10000852_pt1 | contig 25271 bp, 26 predicted proteins | sample C_130208_EF_Meta_FD_89577 | JGI IMG/M metagenome (GOLD analysis project Ga0114958, IMG submission 89577) | Freshwater microbial communities from Lake Croche, Canada to study carbon cycling - C_130208_EF_MetaG | ecosystem: Environmental > Aquatic > Freshwater > Lake | place: Lake Croche, Canada... | reverse complement strand
GGGCGGATCTACCACTGCATGAACTCAGTCGGACAGATGTGGCGGGCCTTCGACCTCATGGTCGAGCGGGCGCTCACCCGAGAAGTCCATGGTGGACTCCTCAAGGACAAGCAGTTCATTCAGGGCTTTATCGCCGACAGCTACATCGACCTGCAGACGTCGAGGATGATGACCATCAAGGCTGCCGAGAAGGTCGATGCTGGTGACCCTGAAGCTCGGACAGACATCTCCGCCCTCAAGATCTACGTACCCGCCGCCTACTCGCGGGTGGTGGATCGGGCCATCCAGGTGTGGGGTGCCGCAGGCGTGTCGAATGACCTGCCGTTGGGTCGCATGTACCTCGGCGCTCGCACCCTGCGTCTCGCCGACGGTCCCGACGAGGTCCACAAGATCCTCATCGCCAAGAACGTGGTTCGGCACTATGAAAAGGGCATCGGATCTTGGGACTTCGCCCACTAGGGCGTTTTCCGTGCGCTTCGCCATCCATGTCCAACCAGGGGCTCGCGTCCCCAAGGTCGGTGGCACCAAGGCCGGCAGCCTGTCCGTTCGGGTTCGAGAACGGGCCGTCGAGGGGGCGGCCAACGAGGCGGTGATCGAGGCGGTAGCCCGAGCGCTCGCCGTCAAGCCTCGTGCTATTCGAATCGTTCATGGGAGACAGAGCCGTCGCAAGTTGCTCGAAGTTACCGTCGACGACGACGCACTGATCGATCAACGTCTCACAAGTCTGCGGCACTCAGGGTGAACCGCTGAGTTCGAAGCCCCCCATGAGCGATGCGAGCAATTCCCTCTGTTAGGTTGCTCCAAAACGATTCCTTCGAAAGGACCCAACAATGGACCTACTGACTATTGCTTCGAGCTACCCACTCCTGAACCTGTTCTGGACCATCCTCATCTTCTTCATCTTCTTCCTCTGGATCTTCATTGCAATCCAGTGCGTGATCGACATCTTCCGCAGTCACGACATGGGTGGCGTCGCCAAGGCAATTTGGCTGATCTTCATCTTCTTCCTGCCGATGCTGGGCGTCCTGATCTACCTGATCGCCCGCGGCGGCAAGATGCAGCAGCACCAGGTTGACGCCGCCAAGGCCCAGCAGGAGGCATTCAACAGCTACGTCAAGCAGGCCGCCGGCACTGGTGCTGGTACTTCGGCCGACGAACTGGCCAAGCTGGCCGACCTCAAGTCGCAGGGCGTCCTCACTGACGCTGAGTTCGAGGCACAGAAGGCCAAGCTTCTCAGCTGAGCCACTCGGTTCATGAAGACGAACGATGCCGGCCTTCGGGCCGGCATCGTCGCGTCGAGGTTCTTGTCAGCGCACAGGTTTCGTCGCCAGAAGGGAGTACTCCAATGGCACGTGGGCCTTTCCCGCAGGCGAGCGCCAGAGCGCAGCCTCACCGTCGACCCTTTGAAGGAAGGGCCACGGCTCGAAGGCGATCACGTCGTGCTCTCGAAGCATCTGGATCTCGAGTCCAGCATCGATCAGCGCCGTCACGACGTCGCCGATCGTGTGCGCCCACTCGATCGTGCGTCGCTCCTCGAGCTGCACCGTCGCGTCCGCATAGTCAGAGGGATCCTCGACCGTGATGCCAGCAGCATCATGGAAGTAGCTAAAGGTCGGATCAAGGACCAGATCATCGTCCGACAGCACGAACAGCAGCGGGTGGAACTCAAGCAGATAGAACCGTCCGCCGGGGGCGACCAGGTGGGCCACCACGTCAGCCCAGGCATCGATATCGTTAAGCCAGTTCAGCGCCCCGAGGCCGGTGTAGACCACGTCATAGGTCTCACCGAGAACCTCCGCCGCATCGTAGACATTCGCCTCAACGAACGTGGCCTCGAGGCCGCACTGCGCCGCGAGCTTCGCAGCGGCTTCGATCGACGCACCCGAGAAGTCCAATCCGGTGACCGTCGCTCCTCGTCGAGCCCATGAGAGGGTGTCCGTCCCGAGGTGGCATTGCAGATGAAGCAGCGTGCAGCCCTCGACCGGCCCCAACTCTGCCGGTTCGAATGGGTGCAGTGTCGAACGGCCTGCGACGAACGAGTCAAGGTCATAGAGGGGGCTGGCCACATGCAGGGGTGTCCGCTCGTCCCATGACCGACGGTTGAGATCGAGGTGTGATTCATCCATCGGTTTCGCCATGCCCGCCAGCGTATCGACGCCTGTTCGGTGACGTCCTCAGCCTGTGGGAGGATTGACGCTCCCCGCTCATGATCACTGGAACCGACCTCACCATCGAAATTGGCCAGCGCGTGCTGGCCCGGCAGGCCTCCTTCCTTGTCGCCACCGGAGAGAAGGTTGGCATCGTCGGACGAAATGGCACCGGCAAGTCGACCCTGATTTCCGTACTGGTCGGATCACCGGACGCTGAGGTCCACTCAACTGGTGACGTCAAGATCGTTGGCCAGATGGGGTTTCTCCCCCAGGTTCCAGACCCCAAAGGCCTCGGCATCGATCCCAGTGGCTTCTCCCATGTGCTCAGCTCACGAGGTCTTGACGTCCTCGACGAGCAGCTCAATGCCGCTCGTCATGCCATGGCCGACGATCCCTCGTCGGAGAACATCGAGACCTTCAGTGACATCGAGCAGCGCTACGGCGAGCTCGGCGGCTATGAGGCTGAAGCAACGATGGCCCGACTCGCCGACGGCATCGGCCTGCGACAGGACCTGCTCTTCGAGGACATCGAGTCGCTCTCTGGCGGACAACGACGTCGCGTCGACATCATCAGACTTTTGTTCCAGGGCCCCGAGATCATGATCCTCGATGAGCCGACCAACCACCTCGACCTCTCCGCCAAGCGGTGGCTCATGGACGAGCTCATCTCGTTCAACGGCACATTGCTGGTCATCAGTCACGACCTCGACCTCCTCGACAAGGCGATCACCAAGGTCCTCCACCTCGCCGATGCACGCCTCACCGAATACAAGGGCAACTACACGACCTTCATGTCGTCGCTCGCCGAGGACCAAGCGCAGCGAGAGAAGTCAGCAGCTCAGGAAGAGAAGGAGATCCGACGACTCTCAGAGCTCGCCAACTCGATGCGAGGTCAGACCGAGAAGCGGGCGAAGACGGCCAAGGCACTCGATCGACGCGTTGATCGGATCAAGGACAACCGGACCGAGGTCCTTCGACGCGACAAGAAGGTCAACCTCAAGCTCCCTACCCCTACGAGGTCGGGTGACATCCCTCTCGATGTCTACAACCTGAGCGTCGCCTATGGCTCGAAGAAGATCCTCTCGAAGGTCCGCCTTCAGGCCGGTCGCGGTGATCGCATCGCTGTCGTTGGCAAGAACGGCGCCGGGAAGTCGAGTCTCCTGCGCTGCCTCGCTGGCGTCCAGACGCCGACCACCGGCACGATCGAGATCGGCCACAACGTCAGTCTCGGCTATTTCGCACAGGAGCACGAGCAGATCGATCTTGATGCCTCGTCACTGTCCAACGTCGATGATTCGGTCCTCGACACAGAAGCCGAACGGCGAGCGCTCCTTGGCTCCTTCGGCCTCAGCGGTGCGGCCATGGAGCAAGATGCCGGCTCTCTGTCCGGTGGGGAGCGAGCCAAGCTCGGCCTCGCCATGCTGGCAGCCGGCGGGTGCAACTTGCTGATCCTTGACGAGCCGACCAACAACCTTGATCCGGCCTCCGTCGAGGCGGTTGGTCACATGTTCTCTCGCTGGGAGGGAACCATCGTCGTCGTCAGCCACGAGCCTGACTTCGTCACAGCATTGAATCCCACACACTGCCTCAGGCTCCCTGAAGAGCGGTTCGATCTCTGGCGCGACGAGGACATCAACGTCGTCGCCATGCGCTAGGGGACGTTCCGTGCCACGAGAAGTGGTCGATGACCGACTCATCGGTGCCATCCACCTTCGAGCCCTAACTCTCGCTGGCCTCGATCACGATCCCGTCGAGGAGCATCGAGCGGTCCAAGCCGGCACCATCGAAGCACTCATGGCAGGGGACTATGACGGGGACGCCACACTCGGAGAGCTCCTCCGCCTCGGCGACACCGGTATCGGCACCGTGCAACACCTTGGCGGCGAGCTGATCATCCTCGACGGAGTTCCATGGCTGATCGATGCAGACGGCGCCATCAGCGAGCTCTCACTCGACGTCCGCACGCCCTTCGCCGTCGTCTGCCTGTTCCGGCCTGAGGCGACCTTCGAGATCACCAGCACCCTCGACCTCGCGTCACTCCTCGCTCAGATCGATGAGGTGGCTCCATCAGGATCGCCCATCCTCGCCCTGCGCGTGCACGGATCGTTCCGCGACCTTGCTCTTCGCAGCGTGCGTCGACAGCACCCCCCCTATCCGCCGCTCTCCGAAGTGGTCAAGGACCAGACCACCTTCGATCTCGAGTCTGCCGTCGGCACGCTTGTGGGGTTTCGATTTCCCGACGCGACCTCCGGACTCGAAGTACCGGGCTATCACCTCCACTTCATCGATGATGAGCGTCGCACCGGCGGTCATGTCATGGGCCTGACCCTTGCCGAGGGAACGGTGGAGATCGATCACTGCGAGACCCTCCACGTCGAGCTTCCGCCCGGAGTATCGCTGGGCTCCCCCGGCACTGTCGACCGCAGTTCCATTGATGCCGTCGAAGGTCGCTTGGGCGAACCCGCCGATTGATCCACCCGAGCCGTGTTCTCCGCCAAGATGGAGCATGCATCGACGAGCACAGGGAGAAATGATGGCCAACGAGGCGACCGCACATACCGCAGCGATCCTGGCGGAAGCAGCAGCGCACCTTCCCTTTGACAACACTGATGACGTTGATGACGCCACCAGGGGGTTCATCGGACGATCTTCAGTTCGCCAGATCCACGCCGATGATGGCCACCTCGTCTGGGACCTCGACGCCTATGAGTTCCTCGACGCTCCCGCACCCTCGACCGCCAACGCCAGCCTCTGGCGCCAAAGCCAGTTGCTTGTCAAAGATGGCCTCTTTGAGGTCGTCCCCGGCATCTACCAGCTGCGAGGGTTCGACATCTCGGTGATGAGCATCATCGAAGGCGACACCGGGATCATCGTGATCGACCCGCTGGTCTGCAAGGAAACGGCTGCCGCAGCCTTCAGCTTGTACTCAGAGCACCGCGGGAATCGTCCCGTCCTCGCCATGATCTATACCCACAGCCACATCGATCACTTCGGGGGCGTCAAGGGCATCATCTCGCAAGAGGATGTTGATGCTGGTCGGACCCAGGTGATCGCACCGGCCGGATTCCTTGAGGCCGCCATCTCAGAGAACGTCTACGCCGGTCCGGCTATGGCGAGGCGAGCGGTCTACATGTACGGCGCCGGGATCCCGAAAGGCCCCTCCGGCCAGATCGGATCTGGGTTGGGTCAGACCAACTCGCTCGGAGCCACGACCTTGATCGCTCCCACCTTCGAGATCACCGCCACCGGGCAAGAGATGGTCATCGATGGGGTGGCCATCGTCTTCCAAGTCACACCCGGCACCGAAGCCCCTGCGGAAATGAACTTCTACTTTCCCCAACTTCGTGCCCTGTGCACTGCCGAGAACACCTCGCATACCCTCCACAACATCCTCACCATCCGTGGTGCTCAGGTGCGCGATGCCCACGGGTGGGCCCGTTACCTCACCGAGACGATCGACCTGTTCGGCGAGGATCTTGATCTGGTCTTCGCCTCGCATCACTGGCCGACCTGGGGTCGAGAGCGCGCCGTCGAGTTCCTCTCGATGCAGCGCGACATGTATCTCTACCTCCACGACCAGACACTGCGCCTTATGAATTCTGGTCTCACCGGCTCGGAGATCGCGGAAACGATGGAGATGCCACCGTCCCTCGCCGAGCAGTGGCACACCCACGGCTACTACGGATCGGTCTCGCACAATGTCAAGGCCATCTACCAGCGCTACATGGGCTGGTATGACGCAAACCCCGCGAACCTGTGGACCCATCCACCGGTCGAGGCCGGTCACCGCTATGTGACCGCCATGGGGGGACCCGAGGCCACCCTCGAGGTGGCCCGGCAGGCCTTCGAAGAAGGCGACTACCGGTGGTGCATGGAGGTGTGCAAGCACTTGGTCTTCGCCGATGACACCAATGAGGCTGCTCGGACACTCCTTGCGGACACCATGGAACAGGTGGCCTACGGAACCGAGAATGCCACCTGGAGAAATGCATTCCTGACCGGAGCGCTCGAGCTACGCTCCGGGGTCTACGTCTCCCCTCTGACCTTGGGGTCGTTCGAACTCGTCTCCGCCTTGACGGTGTCGCAGCTATTCAACGCGCTCGGCGCCAGGATCAACGGTCCTCGATCATGGGATCGTCACCTCGTCATCGGGTTCGACATCACCGATGAGGAGTCCTCCTATGTGCTTGAGCTGCGCAACGGTGCCCTCCATCATCGACTCGGGAGCGCTCCCGAAGGGTCCACCGTGTTTCGCCTCGCCCGGGTGCCACTCATCACCACCGCCTTCGGGATTGCCATCGGGCTCGTGACCCTCGACGACGCCCTCGGCACGGGTGCCATCGAGGTGACCGGTGATCCTGCGATTCTCGGCGAGCTGCTCGGATATCTCGAGATGCCGACGCCGGCCTTCAATATCGTCACCCCCTGAGATGGAACGGACCTCTGAACGGGTTCAGCCCTATCTCGCTCCACTCTTCGGCATCTTGGTGCTGGCGGGATGTTTGCTGGCACACCCGCACCGGATCTTTGTCATCATCCCCGTGGCCGGCCTGATCGTCTCGGTCCTCGCTGCGGTGACCAACGCCGAGGTCATCGCCCACCGGGTGGGCGAGCCACTTGGGGCGATCATCCTGGCACTCTGCGTCACCGTCATCGAGGCATCGCTGATCATCTCGATGATGGTCGGTCACAGCCAAGACTCAACCACGGTGGCCCGCGATACGGTCTTCGCCTCATTCATGATTGTGGCCAACGGCGTGATTGGCGTCTCGATCCTGGTGGCATCCCGACACACCCAGGTGGTGCGTTTCCAGCGATCAGGGACAGCCACGCTGCTCGCCACGCTGCTCACGATGGGAGCATTGACCCTCGTCCTGCCATCGTTCACCCTGAAGACACCAGGGCCCACCTTCTCGACGTCTCAGCTGCTCTTTGCCGCCACTTCATGCCTCGCCCTCTATCTGGTGTTCATCTTCGTCCAGACCATCCGCCACCCAGAGGACTTCCAGGTCGTCGCACTCCCTGAAGCTGCCGACGATCGCGCCGATCTTCTCGAATACAGGCCCACGATGCGCCAATCCACCCGATCAGCCGCCTTGCTCCTCGTCAGCCTCGTCGCCGTCGTCGGTATTGCCGAGACACTCTCGACGCCCCTTGAATATGCAATCCACGCTGTGGGTGCCCCACAGGCAGTCGTCGGGCTCGTCATCGCCCTGCTCGTCCTGCTGCCCGAGTCGGTCACCGCCGTTCGCGCAGCCACGCGCAACGAGGTACAGACGAGTATCAACCTGTCACTCGGCTCCGCCATTGCCAGTATCGGTCTGACGATCCCGACCATCGCCATCGTCTCGCTGATCATCCATCAGCACATCGCCTTGGGTCTCAATCCCATGGGACTGGTGCTCTTCGTCATCACAGCTGTGATCGCCAGCATCACCCTGGGCTCAGGCGAGGCCACCTTGATGCAGGGAGCCATTCACGTGGTCCTCTTCGGTGCCTTCGTGTTTCTCGCCTTTGTCCCGTGACAGCCAGCGAGGGATGAACGCCTAGCGCCGGTCGCGGCGATTGCGCAGCATGCGGCGGCTCACCATGTCACCGGCTGCCGTGGTGACCCAGATCAGAAGCGTCGCATAGACATAGGTCGACAGTCCTCGGATCGTTAGTCCCGAGATCATCAGCGACACGATCACCAGCGACGCGATCGTCGAGGCAATGGCCAAGAGTCCCGCCAACGCCACCGAGGGCTGGCGAATCAAGACCCTTAGCGCCATGAACGAGACGATGATGTGCACACCCCAAAACACCAGCGTCGCCAGGACAAGAGCTGTCAGGGTCATCGAGAAGCGACTCAGCGCGGCCCATGACAGCAGGAGCCCAGCGGCGATTCCCACCAGTGAGGTCCCCAGTCGAATTCCCCATCGAGCTAGCACGACGCCCCTCTCCACCACTCAGCAAACATCTGCCAACCCTAGAGCCTGCGACTTGTCAATGGCGATGCGCGAGTTGTCCGGGCTTCCGGAATCGAGAAGGGCCTGAGATCCGAAGAGCGGGTATCCCTGGCTCTGTTGATCACCCGAGATGGCGTTCTACGAACACGGAGGGGTGCCGATCCCATCCACACAGAAATCACGCCCTGGGGAGGAGTCACCTGGGCTCGAGAACGACGCCGTGCCGGTGCCGAAGCCTGCAGCCGCTCCCCATCCGGTCATGATCCAGCAGCTCAGGATTGATGGAGTGGTGACCCCCTGCTGGCAGCGAGAAACCCAACAGACCGGAGAGCGCCACAGTGGCGATAGATGCCGTCATGGTATCGATCCGTCGAACCGAACAAAATCTGAACGGATTCAACCGGTCAGCGCAACGAGCTTCTCTGGTGGTGTCATGAATTGAGTTGTCAGGCGCTCCGTGCCGATCAGCCGGTGGCAATCCGTCGGGCCTGGGTGGAGCGGTAGAAGACGAGCAAGAAGAAGAGCACCAGGGCCAGTCGAGGGTCCAGTAGTACTCCGGCAGCGATGGCCACCAAGTACCCCATCGACCCGTAAAACGCCCAGATCGTCACCTTTCTCCACTTGGCGTGATCCCCCGCATGCTTCCAAAGGTGGGGATTACGGAGAATGATCAAGAAGAAGAGCCACCAACTCAGGCCCATGGCATAGGCCAAGAGGCCGTAGAGGACGACCGCAGCTCGTTCATCACTCAGATTGTGGTTCTGGAACGCCTCGGCCAGCACTGCCGTCGGAAACGAGAGCACTACCGCTCCAAGCAATATCCCCATGTTGGCCCACTGAAGCGGAAACGAGAGCGCCTTCAGGCGATCGAAGGCTGCGTGGTGGTTCATCCACATCACACCTACGTAGATGAAGGAGACCAAGAAAGCCAGGTAGGTGGGCCACAAATTGAGGAGGCGGTCGGCCAGAGTCGCCTCCCGGTAGCCGGTGATCGACAGGTCGAGGGCCAGCAGTGTCAGCCCAATGGCCAAGACCGCGTCGCTGAAGAACTCGGTTCTTCCTACGTCACGGAGGACCATCTGAGCTCTGACATCAGGGCTCTCCTCGGCGGACGCCGAAGTTCCCTCACCCTCAGGGGTCGGCCTCACCGGGGAACATGAATTCTGACGCTGCAAGCGCACATTTCTGTCCCTACCTTTGCCAGAGATGACACCGGGTACTTCCTCTGTCCACAGTTACACCCTACAAGTGAAACATGAATTTCAGAGGTACCCAGATCCGGGGTAGTGATCTAGCCCCCCATGAACCATTGCGTCATCGGGCAATTTCAGACCCTTGCGGAAGAGGTCGGTCGGACTGAAGTCCCCCAGGAAGACGAGCGTGAAACGCTGATCAAGACCTCAACCTGGAGGTGGAGCGGCACCCCCGGTGATTGTCTCTGGCACGCATTGGCGCCGGGTCGAGCGGGTGATGGATTGGATTCTGCACCTACCCCACATACGCGATGAGACCTCCCGCAGAGGGCCGAATCAATACCTAGCCATTCGGGAAGTTCGCGTAGTACTCATCAGTCTTCATTGCCGAATCGATGATCGCCCAGATCCAGAACACCAGACCAGCCATGCCCATTGTGACGAACGACACTCCAAGCGCCACCCAGAACTTCGTGGCGTCCCGCTTATAAGTATAGAGCCACGTAAAGAATCCAAGAAAGACTGCAAGCAGAATGGCGGTGGATTTCACCTTTGGCTCCAAGGCACCGACCGTCCGAGTTCCTCCGCCAGCCGGGCTCCCGCAGTTCGGGCAGATCGCCGCAGCAGCGACCAAGCCATTGCCACATGACGGGCAGAATTTCGTGATCGGGGGCATCTGGCCAACCTGTGGCGGAGCTGGAGCGACTGCAACCGGAGCGGGATTAGAAGAAGTTGGTCCTGGGTCGGGAGCGATGAAATCAGCACAGGTGCTCTTCACATCCTCCGAAGCTGCTTCTGAAGGGTTCAAGTCTCCATCAGAGCCTGACTCATTTGGAGACTCTTCAACTGGCGTTTCATCAATCTCACCCATGAGCAACACACCTATTCGGTAGAAGCGACCTCTTCATCATACGTTCAATATGAACATCGATGCATCGATGCATCGTCCATCTCAAGGAATTGCCGGATTATTAGCCGAGGGTGGAGACCGGAGATCGGGTGAGGCTCACATCGATCCCACCACAGAACAGCCCCTGACCTGCGTCTTCGCAGATCAGGGGCTTGGAGGCGACGCCGGGATTCGAACCCGGGTACGGGGCTTTGCAGGCCCCTGCCTAAACCACTCGGCCACGTCGCCGTGAGGCCCCACTCTAGCCCTCGCACCGACGGACCTCACCTCATCGAGTCGACCGACGGAAGGCCCACCGCACAAGCATCGCCAAGATGACGCCCAGCGCAACGATCTTGATCGCCCACCACACCATGCCAGCCAGCCATCCGAAGAACCACAGGATCACCACTGCTGCGAAGATGCCAATGACGATCATCGATGCCACCTCGATGACCCGTAACCCCTTGTCGGTGCCTTCTGCCATGCTCGACTCCTCTGATCGATGGTGGAGAGGCCAATGCTACGGTGCCTCCATGCCTCTCGGCACTCTTCGCTCTCAACGAGATGTCCTCCTCGAGCGGACCGCCCTTGGGGGTACGGAGTTTTGCCGGGCACTCTCTGACGTCACCGACGCCTGTCTCGCCGAGTACGCAGCTGCTGCTGCGGGTGGGACCTCTCGCAAGCTCGCCCTCGTGGCAGTGGGGGGCTACGGCCGTCGCGAACTGTGCCCTCACTCTGACCTCGACCTGCTCCTCATCCACGACAACCGGCGGGACATCAAAGAGGTGGCTGACGCGCTCTGGTATCCCCTGTGGGACCAGGGGATCAAGATCGATCACGCCGTCCGGCGGCCCAAGGAGGTGCTGAAGATCGCGCAAGCCGACCTCCGGGTCGCCCTCGGGCTACTCGATGCTCGGGTCATCTGGGGCGATCACAAGCTGGCGAACCCGATCATCGAGAAGGTCCGAGGTCTGTGGGAATCGAACTTGGGCACCAAATTCCTTCCGGCACTCGAGGAGCAGATGGCCGAGCGGCACCGAGAGGAAGGCGACGTGGCATTCCTCCTCGAGCCGAACCTCAAAGAGGCGCATGGAGGCCTGCGAGACGTCAACGTCCTCCAAGCGCTCGGTAGCTGCGCTCCTCGACTTGGCGAACTCGTCGACCTTGCGGATCTGGCCCGGTCCGCCAACACACTGCTGAAGGTTCGAGTTGAATTGCACCGCACCGCTCGCCGTGGTCTTGACCGCATGCTGCTTCAGGAGCAAGATGCCGTCGCCATCGCCCTCGCCTATGAGGATGCCGACGCACTCTGCCGAGCGGTGTCTGAGGCTGGGCGATCCATCGCACGCGTCAGCGACGAGACCTGGAGACGTCGTCGGCTGTGGGCTCCAGGGACCACCATGATCGATGCACCCAAGGAGCGCCGAGTCGAAATCGAGCCCGGGATTGTCATGGTCGGTGAGGAGATCTCCCTCGACCCCACCGCACCAGTCGAGACAGACCCGTCGCTCCCCTGGCGACTGGCCGCCGTCGGGGCTGAGCATGATCTACCCCTCGCTCTCGGTGCCATCCACCGCCTCGCTGAGCTCTCTCCCCTCCCGAGCGACCCGTGGAGCGACGAGACCAGGGCGGCCCTCGTCCGACTCCTGCTCGTCGGCCACCGAGCGATCCCCGCGTTCGAATCGCTCGACCACCAGGGCCTCGTTGTCCGCCAGTTGCCCGAGTGGGACCATGTCCGGCACCACCACCAGCGCAACGCCTACCACCGATTCACCGTCGACCGACACCTGCTCGAGACTGCCGCCAATGCGGCTGACCAGGCAGATTCGGTCCAGAGAACCGACCTCCTCGTCCTCGGTGCACTCCTGCATGACATCGGCAAGGGCCTTCCTGGTGACCACACGGACCTCGGGATCGACATCGTCGGCACCCTTGGTCCGAGGATGGGATTGGCCGCCGCAGACGTTGCCACGCTTCAAACCATGGTCCGCCATCACCTTCTCCTCGCCGACACTGCAACTCGTCGAGACCTTTCCGATCCACTGACCATCGAAACCGTCGCCGACGCGGTCGGCGACGTGGAGACCCTCCGACTCCTCGCCGCACTCACGCGAGCCGACTCGAGGGCAACCGGTCCCTCTGCGTGGGGTACCTGGAAGGATCAACTCATCACTGAACTCGTGGAGCGGACCACGCGCCATCTTGAGGGGACTGAAGTTCTCACGGAGGTCTCGGCCGACCAATTCACCGAACTGCTGGCCACAGCCCGTCGACTCGATGGTCCAGCGGTGCACCTCAACCCGCCCTCGGTGGTCGTGGCGGCTCCCGACCGACCAGGACTCCTCTCGGATGTCGCAGGGGTTCTGGCGCTCCATGGCCTGTCGATCCACAGTGCCGATGTCGCCAGCGTCGAGGGGATCGTTCTCGACACCTTCAGCGTCGAGAGCCTCCACGGTCGCTGGCCAGATGCTGAGACCCTCGAGCGCGACCTCGGCGCCGTCATCGCCGGCACTGCTGATCTTGCTGAGCTTCTCCGAGCTCGCGCTGAAACCTATGCCGGGTCACGGCGTGCGCTCTCCGCCCACCCCGTGGTTTCCTCGGTGACAGTGAACTCCATTGGATCGAGCCATTCGACCATCATCGAGGTTCATGCCGTCGACGAGGTTGGACTCCTCCATCGCCTTACCGCCGCCCTGTTCGCTGCCGGTCTTGACGTAGTGGCAGCCCGCGTCTCGACCATCGGTCTCGAGGTTGTCGATGCCTTCTATGTGCGCTCGCCATCGGGAGCCAAGGATCTCAGTCCCGAGGGAACGATGGCAATTACTGCGACCCTGGCGGAGATCGTCGGCTGCTGAACCTCGATCAGTGCGCCCGAATCGCCACGGCTCGAAGGTAGATTGGCCCCATGGTGGGGTCCCATGCAGCGAAGAGAACATCCAGCGCTCCTTGGATCCTCGGAATCATGTTGAGTGCCATCGTTATCGTTGGCCTGATCGTGGGCGGGTTCGTCCTCGCCGGTCGGCGATCATCGGCTGTCCCCACGATCGCGTCGACGGTTCCGCCGGCGACGCTCGTCGTCGTGGGCACCGCGCCATCGAACGAGACCACCGTTGACTCGTCTGCGACGATTCGGGTATCGCTCAACCAAGCGCTCGCCGAGTCAAGCCCCCTCCCGTCGATCTCTCCGACGCTTCCTGGAACCTGGGAACACCTCTCCCCCTCGATGCTCCAATTCGTGCAGACAACTCCGCTGCTCCCCGGCCAGACGGTGACCGTCACGGTTCCCGGAGGTGCCACCGGTGTCGTCGGCACGACAGGCGCTCATCTCGCCAGCTCAGTCACCTCGACGTTTCATATTGCTCCGCTCACCAGCCTGCGGGTGGAACAGTTGCTCGCCCAACTCGGCTATCTCCCCCTGGGCTTCATGCCATCGACGCCAAGCGCCACATCGGGTGCGTCCACTGCTGACCAGCCGGGAGTCTTCTCGTGGCGCTGGACCAACCTGCCGACTTCGCTCACCTCCTTGTGGGTTGCCGGCCAGCCGAATGTGCTCCTCCAAGGGGCCATCATGCGCTTTCAAGATGCCCACGGACTCGCAACTGACGGCCAGGCTGGGCCGCAACTGTGGGCGCAACTGCTGAGCGACGCCGCCGCCGACAAACACAATCCTGATGCGTACAACTACGTTCTCGTCTCCATGAGCACCCCTCAGCACCTCTCTGTCTGGTCGAACGGCGCCGTCGTCAAGACTGCTGCAGTCAACACCGGGATCCCCGTCTCGCCAACCGACATTGGTACCTGGCCGGTCTATCTCCGCTATCGAACCCAGACGATGCGAGGAACGAATCCTGACGGGACGAAGTACGAGGATCCAGGCGTTCCCTTCGTGAGCTACTTCTACAAGGGCGAGGCGCTCCATGGCTTCATCCGGCCGTCATATGGAACTCCACAGAGCTTGGGCTGCGTCGAGATGACCTTCGCCGATGCCGGCGATGTCTGGCCGCTGACTCCCCTTGGAACTCTGGTCACGGTCCTGCCGTAATTAGATCGATGGACGCCCATATCGCCCTCGATCGGCGCCAAGGTTCCATAGCCTCCATCGTGGGGATCGTCGGCGAGGTACTTCTTGCCGCCGGCCTCATCATCCTCTTGTTCGTCACCTTCGAGATCTTCGGGACTGCCTACCTCGCCGGGAACTATCAGAGAAGCCTGACCAACTCACTGGCGCCCACCATCCACACCAGCACGCGGCCAGTCGTGAACCATGCCCCACCGCGCGTCGCACCACCGTCGCACGCGCCCATCCCCACGAATGGAACGCCAATTGCCATCCTCTCGATCCCGGCGCTCGACCTCACCACCGTCGTTGTGCAGGGGACCAACACCCTCTCGCTGGAGAGGGGGCCGGGGCATTATCGCCACACGCCGATGCCCGGAGAAGCCGGCAACGTAGCAATCGCCGGTCATCGAACCACCTGGGGCCGACCGTTCTACAACCTCGATCAAGTCCCGATCGGTAGCCTGATGACGCTGTCCTCGCCCCAGGGGGTCTTCACCTATCGCCTCAAACGGCTCTTCGTCGTGAACCCAAAGCACGTCAAGGTACTGCGGCCCACCCTTCGGCCAAGCCTCACGCTCACGACCTGCAATCCACGCTTCTCGGCCTCGACGCGACTGGTCGCTCGGGCCGTCCTGGTCGGCTCCTCGCTCACCCCAGCTCCAAAGGTCTCGTGGCCTAGGTCAGCGGCTCCCAGTGCGCCCCCAAATGTGACGTTCGCCTGGATACTTGGCATGCTCAGCACACTCATCGTGTCCGCCACACTGGTGCTGATGCACCTGATTCGACGGACCTGGCTCGTCCTCGTCATCGGGGTGCCGGCCTCAACGATCGTGGTCATCGGGTTCTTCGCCGCGGTGACCCCTTTCCTTCCAGCCAACCTGTGACCCTTGAGCGCCGACAAAGGGAGATCCGGGAGCACTGGGCCCACCTGCTGACTCCGGCCGACGCGGTGCGGAATCCTCTCTATGCAGCACTTTGTGAACATGCACGGCACGATGACCTTCTCATCGACATCCTGCTCGACACACCCGACACTCAGGCCCGACCCAACCTGGTCTTGGCGGCAGTTCATGACCTCGTCCTCGAAGACCCGAGCGGCGAACTTGGTGTCCACTATCCGACCGCAGCGCATTTTGTGGCCTGTGGGTCGAGCATCGACACTCCACCGGTCGACCCCCTCCCCGTCGCTCCCCCGCTGCCCGAGGCAGCCGAGACCATCACCCGATGGATTTCTCACCACCGAGACGAGGTGGTGTCGCGCATGGAAGGCCGCAGCACCCAGACCAACGAGGTCGGCCGCACCGCCGTACTCTCCTGTGGGCTAGCGGCGGCCGCCGGCAACCGGCCGACAGCCCTGATCGACCTTGGGTGCTCAGCTGGGCTCAATCTTCTCTTCGATCGCTACCGGATCGACCGGACGGACGACATCACGCTCGGGGACCCTTCAAGCAGCGTCGTCGTCACGACCGAGTCTTCCGGGGCTCCCTTGCCGTCGACGATGCCGGAGATCCCATGGCGTCTTGGTGTCGATCTTGCGCCCCCGGACCTTGATGATGATCTCGCTGCCCGATGGCTCCTGGCCTGTCAGTGGCCTGACGACCTTGCACGCTTCGAGCGCTCCCGGCGAGCCATGGGCCTGTGGAGAGCAAGCGACCCACGCCCCTCACTGATGACGGCCTCGGTCGTCGATGGCATCGATGATCTGCTCGATACGGTCCCCGACGACCTCTTCCTGGTCATCACCCACTCCTGGATGGTGGCCTATCTCAACGCGGATGAGCAGCAGCAGCTGGCGTCATGGATCCGCCGAGTAATGCAGCAGCGAGAGGTCGCGTGGCTCTCCTTTGAGCATCCTCGTCTCGTTCCTGGACTCGAGCACCCTTCCTCAGTGGCGACCAAGGTCCCTGGTGCCAGCACGTTGGTCCTCGAGACTCACGACCGCGGGCCGCGAGTCCTTGCTCAGGCTCACCCTCACGGCACCTGGATCCGCTGGGAGTCCTAATCGGGATCAGAGGGACCGAAGGGGACGTCTCGCTGGGCCGGCACGGAGATTCCGTCGGTGCGCAGCATTGCTGCCGACCCCAAGGAGCTTCTGCCGAATCGGCTCCGGATCTCCACGATGGCATCCTCAAGGGCAGCGCGTTCCTGCTGGACATCGACCGCCGCCGACGCACTCACCAAGCCTGCCTCATCGGTGTCATCCATGCCGAGAGTCAGCTGAACTGGAACCGAAGCATCCTCAAGACTCGTAGCGGAGAGGCCGAGCAGCCGGACCCCCATGGACACATCAACAGAGTCGAGCAGCGAGCGGGCTACGGTGAAGAGCGCCACATGATCATCAAGACCTGTCGGCAGCGTCTGAGAGCGGGTTCGCAGGGTGAAGTCTGCCAGCTTGACCTTCACCACCACGGTGCGACACCGGCGATCCGCCGCCCGAAGCGCGCTCGACACTGCCACGGCTTGGCGCCTGAGCCGGCCCTCGAGGATCTCGACCTCATTGACGTCGACAGCAAAGGTCTCTTCATGGCCGATTGACTTGGCCACGCCGTCAGCCACGACGGACCTCGGATCTTCGCCGCGAGCGAGACTTACGAGTGCCTGGGCCTGCATTCCTCCGAGATGACCCACCAGCACCTCAGGGTCAAGTGCTGCTAGGTCCCGCACGCGTTCGATGCCAAGCCGAGCCAAGGTCTTGGTGGTGGCCGGGCCAACCCCGAACAACGCCGACACTGGGAGAGGATCAAGGAACGCTCTGACCTCTTCGGGCAGGATCACGCAGGTCCCGAGACCCTCCGTGACACCATCGGGGCCCACTCGAGGTTTGGCCTCACGGCAGGCAAGTTTGGCGATCAGCTTCGATGGACCAATCCCCACCGCTGAGCCGAGGGCCAACTCGCCGTCGATCCGCGTTCGAATGGCCTTCGCCATCTCGAGCGGCGTGCCGAGGAGCACCCTGGCGCCAGTCACATCAAGGAACGCCTCATCGAGACCCAGAGGCTCCACGATCGGTGTGGTGTCATGGAAGATTTCGTGGATCTGACGACTGACCGCCACATACTTCGCCATATTGCCCGGAAGGACGATCGCCTGAGGACAGAGTCGCTTCGCCGTCGCCATCGGCATGGCCGAGTGAATTCCGAAACGACGGGCCTCATAGGTGCACGAAGCCACCACCCCGCGCTGGCCATCTCCGCCAACCAAAACGGGCCGGCCGGCAAGCGAAGGGTCATCTCGCACCTCGACGGAGGCAAAGAATGAGTCCATATCGACAAGCAGAATCGCAGGATCGAGCTCGCCGGAGCGATCAGGTCCGCTCTGTTCAGGTATCGAGGACAAGGTGTCGGAACCCCTCGGCGAAGGCCACGCCCGCAGCCCGTCCAACCTCTGCAGCTCGCTGTCGAACACTTGAGCGGATCCACTCATGATCTCCAGGCAGCTGGGACCCGTGGGCAGTCACCGCATCGACTTTCCGATCGATGGTGCTCGACACGTCCACATAGGTATCTGCCTCCAAGGTGCCCGACAACAGGACGTCGTTGACCCGATGGGGTGGCCCGGAGTCCGGAAAATAATGCGGCTGTGCTGCAGATGGGCTCACGGCATCAAGGAGTGCCCATCCCGCTGCTCGGTGGTCCCTGTGGTTCACATAGACCGAACCAAAGAACACTGCCGTCGGGTCGTGGCCGAGCACGCACGATGGTCGCAGGTTGCGAATTCGCTGCACCAGGATCTCGATCAGATCCAATTGCTCAGGAACCTCTCCATCGGCAATCCCTAGGATCTCCACCGAGGTCAATCCAAGCACGTCAACTGCCGCTGCGACCTCGAGGGCGCGAGTGGCAGCGAGTTCCGAAGGCTCCACGGCCGGGTCTGACGTGCCCTTCCCCCCATCAGCAAGGAGCAGCAGGTGTACCTCGCTTCCTGCATCGGCCCACCGTGCCAACGTGGCGCCACAGGCCACATCGGCATCATCGGGATGGGCATAGACGGCGAGCACCCGCTCGGGCACCTCGGCAAAGAGGAGAAGATCTGCCATGTCAGCGCGGTCGGCGCTTGGGGGCTGTCGCCTTGGTCAAGAGTCCGACCTCGCGCTGGAAGTCTCCGAGGTCCTCGAAGCCCTTATAGACACTGGCGAACCTGACATAGGCCACCTCGTCAAGACCCTTGAGTCGCTCGAGTACGGCTATGCCGAGATCTTGAGTCGTCACGATCGCATCGCCCCTGCTTCTCAGGTCATCTTCGATCGCCTGGGCAACGCTCGCAATCTCCGCATCATTGACCGGTCGGTTCTTACAGGCTGCACGGATCCCAGCCGTCACCTTGAGGTGGTCGAATGGCTCTCGCACTCCGGACCGCTTCTCCACGACAAGCGGCAGCTCTTCGATCCGTTCGAACGTAGTGAAACGCTGCGTACATGCCACGCACTCACGGCGGCGACGGATCGCAGCACCATCCTCGGCCATGCGAGAGTCCACCACCCGATCATCATCTGCCGAGCAGAAGGGACATCGCATACCCTCACGATACCGGGGAACTGGCCCCCTCAGGGGAGGACGATGTGCTCGCCGGGAACCACCACCGGAGAGCCCACCGTCATCCGCAGCGCTCGGACGAGCGCCGCCTGATCGCCAGACGGATTCATCCGCTGAGCGATCGAGGTCAAGGTGTCACCAGATCGCACCACATAGACCGATCCATCCGGTAGGCCGGTCGTCACGCCCCCGGGGGCCATCTGGCCCGTCACCGTCTTGCCGCCGAGCACTTGTAGGGGCAGCGCCAAGAGCACCAAGACAGCGGAGACTCCAAGGATCGCCACCAGCCGCCGACGTCGTGCGACCACTGCTGAGGTCCTCGACCTCCGGAGTGGACCTGCTACCTGCGACTGCGGCACCTCAATCTTCGACACGGACGCAACATGGTGAGATCGTGACCGTGGAGTCGCCACGGTGGATTCTTTCGTTACGAGGCGAAGCGTCGGCTTCGGCCAAGGAATCTCAAGAAGCTCGAACTGCTCCTGCTGCGGAAGTGATGCGATCGCCATATCTGTCTCCTGATGGTTTACGAACATCTGTTCGATTAAGTAGAACACGAACATTTGTTCGTGTCAAGGATAAAAGCGAACGAGTGTTTGCCTTCGTTCGCCTCTCTGGGTATGGTTGTAGCAAACGGGTGTTCGCTTCTTTGGAGCCCAGGGCAGGAGATGATGACATGGCAGAGGTGTTGAGCGGCAAGCGACTGGAGATTCTCCACTTCATCAGTGAGTGCCAACAAGATCGTGGCTATCCTCCGTCGGTGCGTGAGATTGGGACCGCGGTCGGTCTCGCCTCTTCTGCGACGGTCCACAGCCACCTCGCCGTCCTTCAGCGCGAGGGTTACCTCGAGAAGGACCCCACCAAGCCACGAGCGCTGACCGTCCGCTTCGACCCTTCATCAAAGGCGCAGCTGCCGATGGGTCGCTCACGCAGCGTGCCCCTGATCGGGACCGTTGCCGCAGGTACCGGAGTCTTGGCTCAAGAGAATGTCGAAGAGTTGTACAACCTGCCCGACGAGTTCGCAGGAACTGGAGAGACGTTCATGCTGAAGGTCCGCGGGGACTCGATGATCGGGGCCGGCATCCTCGACGGGGACTATGTCGTGGTCCGTCACCAGCCCGATGCCAACGATGGCGAGATCGTCGTAGCCGGGATCAACGACGATGAGGCCACCGTCAAGACGCTGCGTCGCCAGGGCAACACAGTCATCTTGGTGCCGGCCAACGATGCGATGGCGCCCATTGAGATGCCGAGCGATGAGGTCGTGATCTACGGCAAGGTGATCTCCGTCCTGCGGCGTCTCTGAGGTAAGCCGTCTCGTGGTCTACATCCTCTTCGGATGCCTCTCGAGTTGGTACCTCACCGGACTCAGCTGGACGATCGGTGTGGTGACCTATCCAGGGTTCTCGCTGATCGGCACGAGCGAGTGGCGCCGCTTCCACGAATTCCACAGCCGACGGATCGCCCTCGCCGTCGGCCCGATGTGGGCCGTCGAGATGCTTGCAAGCGCCCTATGGGTTCTGCGAGCCCCTCAAGGAACCCAAGCACTCAGCATCGTGGCAGGAGCCGCTGCACTCTGCACCGTCGCCCTGACTGTGTTCTGGGCCGTCCCGGCCCACAACCGTCTATCTCAGGGGTTCAGCCCAAAGCTCTCACGACGACTTGGTCGTGCTCACTTGGCGAGAACCGCAACCTGGACCATCGCCGCCACTTGCGCCACGATTGCCCTCAGCCAGCACCTGAGCTGACCAGTCGGACCTAGTCCAGCCAAAGCTCATCGGTGTAGGTGTCAGTGCCCTTGACGGTCGGCTTGAAGGGAATCTCAGCGATCACCGCTCCCTTGCCCGCCGCAGCGATCAGTTCACGCTGACGAACGAACACCCGCTCCCAGTCGGTCTTGGGGTCATCGTCGAGGAAGTAGAGCAGCATGGTCCGCTGGTCGGTCGATTCCTGTCGAGGGACATCCCCCGGGGCATCAATCAGAAGCGGAAGCGGCGTGAAGGCACCCACCAACCCGGCAGAGGTACCCGGAAGCACCTGAGGCAGGATGTCCGACTGAAGGTGAGTCCACATCTCTTCGCGAGTCACCCCCTCGGCCGCATCGATCCAGACGGCCACGAAACCTGGATAGTTGTGATCGAGCGCCAGTTCGATCGGCACCCCATCCTCATCTCGGCTGAACTCCCACTCATAGTGATAGAGCAGAGTGTGCACATGGTCGCGGTGTTCGAACATCCGGTCTTTGGCATGGAGCTGGCGCACTTGGCGAACTGACCACTTGTTCCACAGATCATGGAAGCCGTCGAGCACCCAGTACACGCCGACATAGGAGCCACGCTCGGGCTCCCCCGTGATCTCAGCCGTCGACGGATCACGGAGCGCTTTGAGGTCCTTGGTGGCGACATAGCGGTTACCCGCGAACGTCCACGGGCCGATCATCACACCCGAATAGAAGTGGTCCCGCTCGTACCAGCGGTTGTAGTCCACCTCATGGCCGCGGTGGGGATCGACGACGGTAAAAAGGATCGATCCGAGCTTGATGGGCTCTGCATCGGCAACAACCTCGATGGGCCGGGACTTCCTTGGAGCATCAGTCATGGGACGTACCGTACTCGGCCGGACCACTCACCAAGTACCACTTAGGCGAGCTCTGGATCCCTCAGTAGGGCCGAGAGCACGCCATAGACCGTCGCCAACGAATCAAGGTCCACGCGCTCATCGGGGTGATGCGCCACCAGCGGATCGCCGGCACCGAAGTTGGCCGCAGGGACTCCCAGGGCTGCGAAGGTGGCCACATCGGTCCATCCCACCTTGGCCCGCACTCGACCCCCCACCAGATCGATGAGGCGGTGAAGCACGGGGTGCGTCAGATGAGGCGCTGCACCATCGGCGCCATCGACGAGGATCATCTCATCGCCATCGTTGAGGTAGTGCTCGACGATGCTGCGGACCCAGGCCTCGGCTTGAGCGAGGGTGCGATCAGGGGCAAAGCGGTGATTGACAACCACCGTGGCGGAGTCGGGGACAACGTTGCCAGCGGTACCACCGCTGATGCCGACGACCTGGATTTGCTCCGCGAAGTCAACGCCATCGATCGAGACAACCCGCGGTGAGGCGCCGGCCTCAGCCAGGGCGGCGAGCAGGGGTGCAGTCCGGTGGATGGCGTTGAGCCCCATGAACGGCCGAGCCGTATGGGCGGCCACACCAGCCAAGGTGATCGACATCCTCAATGTCCCCTGGCAGCCCGCCTCAAGTACGCCGTCGGTGGGCTCGCCAAGGATGGCCACCTCTCCATAGAGCAATGACGGATCCGTCTCGGCGATCTCGAGCAGGCCACTCTCGGCCCGGCCGATCTCCTCTCGGGCGTAGAACACCCAGGTCAGGTCAACCGATGGCGCGTCGAGCTCTTCGGCCAGCAAGGCCATCGCCGCCAACGTGCCCTTCATGTCCGCTGCTCCGAGCCCCCACAGCACTCGTCCCTCGACCCGGGCTCCCGGTGTACCAGTCGAGACGGTGTCGAGGTGGCCGGCGATGACTACCCGGCGAGACCGCCCGAGTGAAGTCCGCGCCACAAGGTTGTCACCGATCCGACGCAGGTCGAGGTGTTCGACCAGGGCGAGTCGCTTCTCGATCAGATCCGCAAGCTCGCGCTCCTGCCGACTCGGTGAAGGGACGTTGATCAGCGAGATGGCCAGATCATCGAGATGTGTCACGTGGCGACACCGTGGTCGCGCAGGACGTCATTGAGCTGCGCCTTGTCATGGCGCTCACCTTCAGTCAGGGTCTCGAGGATCAGGACGCAGGGCAGGAAGAACTCGCCGCCAGAGAACTCTCGACGACGAGACGCACCGACCGCCACCGACCAAGCCGGAACAACGCCTCGGCTCACTTCAACGCCAGTCTTCGCATCGATCACCGGGATCGACGGGTTGAGGATGGTTCCAGCGCCAAGCACGGCACCGCGACCCACTCGCGCTCCCTCGACGACCATGCAGCGGCTGCCGATGAAGGCCTCATCCTCGATGATCACTGGTGATGCATTCGGTGGTTCTAAGACGCCACCGATCCCGACCCCTCCGGCAAGGTGGACGTCGGACCCGATCTGAGCACATGAGCCGACGGTGGCCCACGTGTCAACCATCGAGCGCTCCCCGACCCGCGCCCCGATGTTCACATAGCTCGGCATCAGCACCACACCGGGTGCGAGGTAGGAGCCCCAACGTGCGGATGCTCCAGGGACGACCCGAACGCCGGCCTCTTGGTAGCCACGCTTGAGCGGGAGTTTGTCGGCGTATTCGAAGGGTCCGTCGGTCACCGTTTCGATGCTGCGAAGCCGGAACAGCAGAAGGATGGCCTCCTTGAGCCACTGGTGGACCACCACCTCTCCGGTCACCGGGTCAACCTCGGCGACCCGCTCCGCTCCTCGATCCAGCAGATCGATTGCCTCGATCACGAGGCGCTCGGCCTCGGTGTCACCAGGCCGCAGCGACGCTGCGTCGGCATAGAGCTCAGAGATGGAGGTCGAAAGGTCAGTAGTCACGCTCTCCATGGTAGTGGCGACCTTGGCGTGCTCACTGAGTCGAGAGCCGACCCATCGCCAGCTCAAGCCGTTCTGTGGGCTGGACCACTGCCACCCGGAAGTGTCCGGCACCAGCAGATCCATAGAGGTCACCTGGGCTGACGAGCATGCCTGAGTGAACGGCGATCTCCTCTGCGGCCACCCACGCGTCGGGCTGATCCTCGCGGATTGGCACCCACAGGTAGAAGGTCCCTGACGGGACGACGGCCTCATAGCCAGCAACCCGGAGACCTGACGCAACGAGCTCGAGGCGCTCGAGGTAGCGGTGCCGCTGCTGCATCACGTGAGTGTCGTCCGCCAGGGCCACCGCTGCTGCCGCTTGCACCGGTCCTGGAACCATCAGGCCAGCGTGTTGTCGTACGCTCCGGAGAAACCCGACCAGGTCGGGATCCCCGGCATAGAAACCCGCTCGAAGGCCAGCGAGGTTCGATCGCTTCGAGAGCGAGTGCACCGCCAGCACTCCTGACAGCCCAGTCGACAAGATGGTCTGCGGCGTGGTTGCCCACGTGAATTCGGTGTAGCACTCGTCAGAGAGCACTATGACATCGTGATCACGACCCCAAGCGACCGCCGCCGAGAGGTCATCAAGGTCGCCGGTCGGGTTCGAGGGAGAGTTCGACCAGAGCACAAGGGCAGCCGCCGCAGTCTCGGAGTCGATTGATCCCAGATCCAGCCGCCCGTCGACCATGGGAACCGGAACCGCCTTGAGACCGGCGAGTTGTGCCCCCATGGCATAGGTCGGATAGCTCACCTCGGGATAGAGCACCACCGATCGTTGCGGCTGACGAAGCGACAGATGCTGCACGACAGAGGCCACCAGCTCCTTGGTCCCCACACAGGCAGCCACGCCGGCCATGGGTACCTCTACATCGAAGCGGCGACCCATCCAGTCGACCGCCGCTCCAAGGAGAGCGTCAGAACCGGCCGACGTGGGATAACCCCGTTCCGATCCTGACTGGGCCAATGCCGCCAACACCTCAGTTGGGGGCGGGTCGCAAGGAGTTCCGATGGAGCAGTCGATGACTCCCCCATCGTGGGCCATCGCACGATCACGGACACCGCTCAGTCGCTCATAGGGATAGGGCGGTGGAACGAATGCCGTCTTCATCATCGGACCTCCTCGAAGGGGGCGAAGCGAGCCCGAGCGGCTTCGTCGAGGACCACGGTGAGCACTGAACTGTCGTCTTCGTGAGTCACCTCAACCACCTCTCCCTCGCGATGTGCCGCAGCGACGATATCGCCACGATCATGGGGGATGCGGAGCCGGATCATGGCATCGTGGGTCCGAAGCCGATCACCAATCGTGCGCAGCAAGTCGTCAATTCCCATGCCATCGGCCGCCGACACCACCACCGAGCCCGGATGAATCGCCGCCAACCGACGGGCCTCTTGAGGAGCTCGATCAGCCTTGTTGATCACCACCAGCTCGGGAACCTCGATGGCTCCGATCTCCTCAAGCACAGTGTGGACCGCATTCATCTGGGCCTCAGGGTCGGCCGCCGAGGCGTCGACCACGTGGAGGAGCACATCTGCGAGTCGGACCGAGTCGAGGGTGGATCGGAAGGCCTCGACCAGCTCATGGGGCAACTTGGCCACGAATCCCACCGTGTCGGTGATCAGGACGGTCTCACCACCCGGTAGGGCCAGTTGACGGGTCCTCGGGTCAAGGGTCTCGAAGAGGCGATCGGCAGCCGGAACTCCCGCATCGGTGAGTTCGTTGAGCAACGTCGACTTTCCGGCATTGGTATAGCCCACAAGCGCCATCTCTCGACGACGACCCCGCTGACGCTGGGCGCGTTGGAGGGTGCGAGTCTTGTCGACCCCTCGGAGGTCTGCTTCGAGCCGGTGCATTCGTCGAACAAGACGTCGTCGATCCACCTCGAGCTGGGTCTCGCCTGGGCCTCGCGTGCCGATGCC
>Ga0114958_10000850_pt1 | contig 25298 bp, 19 predicted proteins | sample C_130208_EF_Meta_FD_89577 | JGI IMG/M metagenome (GOLD analysis project Ga0114958, IMG submission 89577) | Freshwater microbial communities from Lake Croche, Canada to study carbon cycling - C_130208_EF_MetaG | ecosystem: Environmental > Aquatic > Freshwater > Lake | place: Lake Croche, Canada... | reverse complement strand
GCTGGTGTTAATGCGCCACCTTTTACAGGTGGGAATGTGATTTGTGGCTCTTCTTGGGGCATACCAGGGCGCCATTGTTGAGGCTGTGCCCAGACCTCTTCGATATTATGCTTCACTGGTACTGCATTTCTACCAACGGCATTTACGGGGGCGGGTGTTAAGATGCCACCACCACTTTGAGGCTTATCATCTAACCACTTGACAATAGGAATATCCAGTTTACCTATGGAGTTAAGTGGAGCCATACCACCACTTTGCTTATTGTAGGCACTTCTAACTAACTCAGGAGTGGGGTCTACGTATTTAACTGGAGCATTACCACCGCTTTGTAAATTGTAACCTAATTCTGGAAACAATGGAGGAAGATTTGTCTTTAGGTTTGTAGTTACTGGGGCTCCATTTAGTTTACCGCCTTGTTGCTGTAATGGACCAGAGGGCGTAAACTTCCAAATGGGGTCTATGAAATTAACTGGAGCAAGCTGTCCTCTGTGAGTATATCCATCAGTCTGGTCACTACGAATTAGCGATTCAGGAGCGTAGTCAACATGGTCAACAGGCGCAGGGCTGTATGTTTGGTTACCGCCCTTTTGCTGAACTGTGTTTGCGCGCTGCTTGAAATCAGGACCTTCTACTGGTGGTGAAATAGGTGTATTAGATTTATTGGATATTGGGCTTATTGAACTATCGTGAAATAGTGGTGCCGCTTGTCCTTTATTACTTACACCATCTGCATATTGAACTCCTGTTGATGGAGAGCAGGCAACATAATCTAATGGTGCAGTACCACCCTTGAGTCCTGTATATTCATTCAAGTATTCTACTTCTGTAGGATGGGGCACAGTTATGTCAGCTTTATATGGGGCACCTTCCAGATTGCCTCCATGTTGAGGCTGACTTGGTCCACCCATACTGTATGTATTAAGGTAGCGTACCTGAGAAATAGGTGTCTGCTCAGGTTGGGGATTTTGATAAGGGGCACCTTCTTGTAAGGCTCCTCCATTTTGAGGCTGACTAGGTCCACCCATACTGTATGTATTAAGGTAGCGTACCTGAGAAATAGGTGTCTGCTCAGGCTGTGGATTTTGATAAGGGGCACCTTCTTGTAAGGCGCCTCCATTTTGAGGCTGACTTGGTCCACCTATACTGTATTCATTAAGGTAGCGTACCTGAGAAATAGGTGTCTGCTCAGGCTGTGGATTTTGATAAGGGGCACCTTCTTGTAAGGCTCCACCTGTAAAACTTCCATTGACTTTGGATAATAATGGTGAAATAGGCGAACCCATACTATATTGTCCATCAGTCTGACCAATAGTCAATGGGTCAATATCAGTTAATGAATCAGGAAATGGCGCTGAGCCACCTGCTGCAGCATATTCGGTGGTGAACGTACCACCTTGAGGCATTTTTGCTGCCATTTCTTTTGTAGGAAATTGTGTTTCAACGGGTTTTATTGATTGGCTTGCTTTCAGCTCATCAACAAACCGTTGTGGAGGTGGAGGTGTAAAAACACCGCCTTTTTGTGCTGGTACTGCCTCCGCTTCTTCATCAGATTCACCAGCTTCCTCAACCGTATTCTTATTCCATTTTAATACAGAATCACGTAATCTTCCTACTGATTTCTCAGTAATGATTCTCATACCAGTACCTGTATATGTTGTTACTTCTTGGTCAAATAACTTGAATGCGTATGGCATTTCTATCTTGCTAAACGTTACACGTGAACGTTTCAGAGGTTGAATAAGGGTCATTGTTTCTGCGGTTGTTCCACTATATTCAACAGGTCCATCACACATAGGGCAAACAAATAGACCTTCTTTTTCATTATATATAGGTATTGTACCACATCCGTTACAAACCCAAAAATGTGTTGCATCTGAACGTTTCATCATTGACTCCTGTAAAAATAGTGATACACCATGTGCAGTAACAGCGTGGCTTTCCATCTCACCAATACGCATACCACCCTCATTACCACGACCACCTGTAGGTTGATGAGTACGCATTTCCCTACGACCTTCACCGCGGCTGTTGATTTTATCACTTGTTAAATGCTTCATACGCATGAAGTATAATGGACCCATAAAGATTGAGCAAGGTAATTGTTTGCCTGTTGTTCCACAGTACATAATATTTTCTGTGTGTGGGTGAAGTCCCATAGACATTAATGATTCACCAACAGTTTTTACAATATTTTCACGGTTAAAAAAGCTAGTACCATTACACTTTGCTGCTACTTCAACACCCATACGACCAAACAGACACTCAATCAATTGTGCAACTGTCATACGACTTGTTAAACCGTGAGGGTTCACTATTATGTCTGGTATAATACCTTCAGCTGTATGAGGCATATTTTCAGCGGCAATTAACATACCCATAGTACCCTTTTGACCGTGCCTTGAACCAAACTTGTCACCCAACTCAGGAATGCGTTCCTGTAATATACGGACTTTTACCAAGCGCATACCATTATTCTGATTGATTACAACAACAGATTCTACACGCCCCTTAGTAAAAACAGTGGGCATAACTGAGCTATCTTTAATTGTATGGGTTTCTGGATTTTCCAAATAGCGCCCTACTAATACAGTGTGGTCTTCTATCATTTCTCCCTCACGAATAATACCATGTTCATCTAACTTGCTGTAGTCATATCCTGGTTTAAGGTCGGTCCATGCAGGAACCAATTTAGGGTTTGCAATTTTATAGACGACCTTGGAAATAGGGTCAACCTCTTCAAGAGCTTCGTAGGAACGTAATGCTAATGAGCGGAATAAACCACGCTCAACAGATGACTTATTAAACATAATACCGTCATCCTGATTATAGCCATCTGTAGATGCCATGGCAACTATACAGTTGTATCCGTAAGGCACACGACCTTTTCCAACATGGTCGGCTACAAGGGTGCGAACCATAGGTGCTTCACCGTAACATAACTGAGAGCCATATGTATCATAGCGGTGTAAATAATTATTAGCATAGTAACCGATACCCTGCTTAGATTGACTGCATGATAGCTGATTTCTGGGACTCTGGTTGTGGTTGGCAAACGGAATTAAGGAAACCATTAATCCCATCATGGTTGACGGGTGAATTTCAATATGTGTATGCTGATTAGAAAGGTCCTTGGCACCCCACCAGGAAATAAAGGCTTCGTTGGACTCATAGGGGTCAATATATTCTATTGCGCCAGCAAATGGTGTAAGCATTGCCACATAATCATCAAGTGTTGCTTCTGGTTTTGAATCCATAGGGTCAATGAATTCAACATCACAGATTCTTCTGTCCTTTGTCAATGGCAATGAACCCAAAACCAGGTCGCGCCAACTAGGTGTGAATTCAGGGTGCTCTACAATATAGGTTGCCATTGTAGGATATATACCATCTGCATCCAAATGCCAGAGTGGTCTTAGTGGACGACCCTCATCTATATATAAACTGATTTCACGCTCTGTTGTATTAAAACTTACTGAAGCCATGGGTGCCAAACATGCAGTCCACTTGAGCAGCTTGAGAACTTTGACAAGAAGAAGGGGATTGCTACTAAATCCCACTACACCACCATTAATCTTAACGCGTGTACCTGTAATTTTTAATACAGAATCCGCTTTGGCTATATTTGTTACGTTACCACGAGTCTGTAACCAATTTAATAAGGGTCCCATGTTTGCTGCTAATGATACATTTGTAAGCATACTATAGTTTTTGGTGACACCAATATGTGCTCCAGTAGGGGTTTCGTTAGTACAAAAGTAACCAATCTGACTGGGATGCAGATGACGGGGTCCCTTTTGCTTCATACTTGTATCGAAGTCTAGAAGCACACGACGGCAATGAGACATTGCGTCATAATAAGAAATACGACCTACTGGCTGTAATACACCTGTTTTCGTATTCTGTGTTGTTGTTCCCCATCGTCCACGAAATCCTTTCATAATGCCAGTATTAAGTGCCTCAACATTGAAAATAGCAGTAATATTACCTGGGGCAAAAATATCCTGGAATTTTTCACCAGCATAAAGTGTCTTATTGTAGTTATAAGTCTCATCGACCTTTCTACTTATCGCCTTTACCCAGTCCTTCCAAACAGCTGTGAACAGGTCGCGCAGCAATGTTCCTGTTGTTAATAGACGCTGGTTACGAATATCGTCACGGTCAGTATTACTAATAAGTTTTGCACTAGACTTTATAACCTTGCTTACTATATCAGCTAAATAATAGGCGCGCGCCATAGGCATATCAGGAACATGGCTAAATAAGTTATTACGTAAGATATCCAATACTGAAGCTATTGAGCCCTGGTGAGTCAAAGTACTAATAAAACTAATAGCCATAGCCTGTGTTGTTATTGGCCAGGCATCTTCAATGCTAGGAATTAGCAAGTCCTCATACCGCTTAGTGTATTCGGAATCAGCATCTGGAAAAATTAGCCGTACAATATCATTGTCGGTTTCAATACCTAATGCTCTGAATAAGATAAATACAGGTACCATTCCGCGTACAGAGGGAATACTTACGCGTATAATGTTTGTATCGCGTCCCATATATGCAGAAAAGCGACGATTCATCTTAGTTTCAGGATGCTGACATACAACAGTAGCATAAACAGATGTTTCAAGGTCTGTTAATGCCTTACGGGCGACATACAGTGAATTAAATGACTGCTCCATACGACTAATTAGAAGCTTTTCAGCACCGTCAATAATGAAATAACCACCGTGTTCTAGTGGTGATTCACCCTTTTGTATCATAGAATCCTCTGTTGAATCCTGTCCTAAACTACATAGTTTAGACCTTAGTAATATGGGAAGCTTCAACAGTGGAAAGTTTGTGTAATGAAGTGGTGTTTGAAATGACTGAAATCCATCAGCTGTTTTAACTGTGCGTGTAATAAATATATCAATATTCATGCGAATCTGAGAACTGTAGCTTAGCCCACGTAAGCGTGCTTCATTAGGAAACATGCGACGTACAGTTTTGCCACCATCAACAGTAACAATAGGAGAACCAATTTCAAGCTTCAAATCTGCTACATTATCAACCTTTCCGCCCATATAAATCTCCACCTTGTACTCATAAATTCCCTGCTCTGGAGCTAGGGGTGCTTTCAAAATCGTGATTGGGTTTTCGCCATGAATAAGGTGTGGCATTTCATTAAAAACGAAATGTTCATATGAATCTATGTGGTGACGCGTTAAGAACAATGGGGTTTGTTCGTAATATGCATTCAGAATCCTAAATGGCAAATCTGAAGCTGCTTCGTATGCCATCCGCTACCCATTAGTGGAAAAACATTTTAGAACTTGACCGGGAACTAGTGGTTTTATTCATTAAGAGTATTCTAAAGTTAAAATCTTCTTAATAGTCTATATGGTACTTGTTACATTGTTTAAGGTGCTCCTGAGGCGCCAGAAATTGCTGGTGGGCTGGCAAAGCTACCTGTAAAGAGCTTTGCTGTTGGCAGTACAGGAGGAGCCATACCACCAGTCTGAGGAGGAGCTAATGCTGGCATCCAGGCTCTGACAGAGGGGTCGGCATTATCGTGGGGATTTGCGGGGTAACCTCTGTATAGCTCAGAACCTACCTGACTGAAACCGGCAGGGTTAGTGGAAAGGTATTGGCGGGTAGAAAGGGCAGTCATGAAGTCACCACCGCTCTTGCGATTGTTGCGCTTAGTGCTGCGCCTGCTACTGCGCCTGCCACCCTTAATTATTCTCTGATTCTGGGAATATGATGCGGATAAGCCGCCACCCATGCATGTTGTCTTGCGGCATGTGCCACCAGTCATGCGGCGTCTACCACCCTTTACAGGTGGAAGGGCTACAGGAGCAGGAGCAGGGGCTGCCTGTGGTGTGTGGTGTGTTACTGCCAAGGGTCCAGAGCTGGGCAAAGGAACTAAGTTAGTACCGATTCCAGCCCAAGGCTTGGCTGTTGTGTCCTCTAAGCCACAGCTACGTCCAAGAGCATTATTGTAATATACATCCAAGTCCTTGACAGCCTGGGGGTCAGCACCTACTTCAGTAGGGAAGGTTGCATAAGTGGCTACAGCCGGAAGACCTGGGCGCATTACATAATCAAGGGGAGCACCAACAAAGTTGCCTCCTTTCTTTCCGTGTAAGCTCAGATAGTGTTGTGCAAGGCTGGCGGCAGCCTTTGTGGAAAGTGGCTTCTTAAATAATTTAGCCCAGTTCCGGGATACATGCTTTCCAAGTACAGCTGGAGTCCTCAGCCCATTTTTTAAGGCATCGCGTACATTCTCATCCATCTCCTTGAAACGATTGCGGATATCGCTAACAGAAAGTGTGGCACGCTTGTGAGCCTTTTTTGTTTTTGCCGCATGAGCGCGCTTTTTAGATTTAGTTCCCTGAGGCATTCTCTACAAATTACTATTAAAAAACTTTTGAGAAAACAAACAGTTTTGTGCCGTGTTTAAAGTTATAATATTAATTATATCATAACTTTGAAAAAGTATAGTTATTTCTACTATGAAATTAGCGGCGTGAAAAACGCTTACCGCCAGTTGCTTTAGCAGGGGCAGCAGCAGGTGCCGGGGCATCACCATCGGGAGTCACTAAAAAGAAGTAGCCAGCGCCTAATAATATTACAAATGCGACCAGTACATAGGGTGCTAAAGGCCGGAGACCCTCCTGCCAGGTACTATTTCTATAGTCACTTTGAAACTGGGAACGATGCATTGAGTATGACAATATCAGCAATATTGTTGATGTTACAAGCAAAAATAGGGGTGCCATTTGAGACGCAAATATAAAAGCAAAAGCTGTCAGCAGAAGTACACTGCAAAGGGTTGGAATCAATAGACTGGGGTTCATCCTCTCTGCGATTTCTTTAGATTTTCTCAATGAGGTCAACGTGTGTTAGCAGTACTTTTCGGCAGCAGTATCTTGTTAGGTGAAGTTCATCGAAAATTTGCTTTTCTGCTGTCTTTGGTAGTTCTCCGCCATTAAAGTATGTCCGCTTTCCGAATCCATCACCCTGAAGCTCCTTCAACCTACGCTGGTAGTATTCCCATTTGTCTGAAATTAGCTTGCCGCAGGATACACATCTTACCGGAATAATCATTTCTGTTATTTCCTTTTACTAATGTTTTGGTATTTCAAGTTTAAGCAGAATTGGTCAAATAAACGGGATGCCGGGATAACTTAGCTGTGCGTTAAAATCAATAAACCCTTTTGTCCGGTTGCGCTAGAAAGAACATGTCCTCAGTCATTAACACCCGTGGTGGCATGAACCAAAACCCTGTCCGTGCTGAATTCAATCGTGTTTACCAGAAGAACTCTGAATTAGAGTTAAAAGTAAATGCGCTAGAGCGTGAACTGGCAAATCTTATAAAGAAAGTAGGCTCTGGTGGTCTCAGTGCTTCTGCTACTCCTATTACTGGACCTCCTGGACCCGCTGGTCCTGCAGGTCCCGCCGGTCCCCCAGGACGTGATGGACGGGATGGACAGCAGGGTCCTCCTGGACCTGCTGGTATTCCTGGTCAGAATGGCGCCCAGGGTCAAAATGGACAAGATGGACCTGCCGGACCTATTGGTCAGATTGGACCTGCTGGACCTGCTGGACCCGCTGGACCTGCTGGACCTGCTGGACCTGCTGGTCCTCAGGGAAAAGATGCTGTAGCACCTGCTTCATAAAAAGCTAAAATTATTTGACATTATTACAGATATAAAGAATATATGTAATATTGTAGATTAATGCATTTATTATATCCGACTTTCGGAACCTTTAATGAAGCACTTCAAAAATTGGACTTTGGCTTTGATACATATGTAGTTCAAATTACAGATGATTATCAATCATTGGAATATATACGACCCGATAAACATTTACTTAAGATTATTGGAACAGGTGTTATGGCAGCCCCTGGTAAACCTGGTGGTAATCAATACAATAATCGACAGCTCTTATTTTACAGAACACTAATTAGAGACCACTGTGTTCCTGTTTTACACAAATACGTAGATGGCATGGTTGAATTTCTTGGATACTATCGCCTTCTTAATACAAAAATCAAATTAACCGATACTGGGTTCAGATATTTTGAATTTACGTTACAGAAATATAATAGAACTACTGATATATCTTAGCCTTAGGAACGGCGTGTTTTTCTCTTGGCATTTCTTCTTCTTCTTGACTTTCTTAGTCCACCAAATGATTTCTCTGGATGCATCTTGCGCCACGCTTCAATTAATTTTTTACCTATAGGACCGTCTTTAACACTTTTGGCATCCATAATTACATCAATCAACATTATTTTAATACGCTCATTTCTTAATGCACTGTTAAATGCTGGGTCATTTTTACATATAGATTTAAATGTCTCATTTTGTTTAAGGTTCTCCAAATCAGGTAATACTCCGTTAATCTCTTTTTGTTCCACATGAGGAAATGAACTTAAAAATGTGTTAACGGCAGCCCTAACAAGAAAACCGCACTGGTCCTTAAGAAAATTAGCTTTTATCTGTTTAATAAATGTTATAGAATCGACTGTACATAAATCAGGTGTTTCTTCAATCGATTTTAATAAAGATTGTTCAACTAGTTTTAATACTCCTTCATAACCTCCAAAATATCCAGTTATAATATAATTTGCCGCTTTGTCGGATGCAGATAATTGTTGGGCGGCTGCCATTTTTTCTAATATAAACCGGGATTATAAAAATTGAATAGTCTATTAGTAATAAAAGTTAGGAAAAAACAAACTAATGGCACAACCACTTACTCGTAAACGCATTCGCAGCGAACTAGCAGGTCTAAACTCGGACCGTAGCGATTATTTCACTGCTGTGCCAAGGGAGGATAACGAACTGATATGGGATGTAAATATTACAACCGATACTGATTCTAAATTTGGAAAAGTCAAGCACACCTTGGAATTGATTCTTCCAACTAACTATCCATTTACTGCTCCAAATATCCGATTTATAACACCGATTAGACACAACTGTGTGGACTCAAGAGGCTATATTTATATTGACCAACTTTTAGTTTGGTCCCCTGCTTACACTATCAGCGGACTTATCATGTCAATTGCTAGTGTGCTAAATGAAGGTGACATTGACTATTTGCGGTCGCGCCAGGTTGCGCGGACTGAATCAATAAAGTTTGAGCTATTTGGGCGAATCTGGGCGAAGGAAATGGCAACTTTTGACTTATCCAGTAATCTTCTTCTTCCATATTCTTAGTTCACTGAGTTTGATTTGAGTGCCCGTTTCAGCCTCCAATGCAGCTAAAATCTCCTTTTCTTTTTTACCCTTGGACATCTGTAATTTTAGAAAATCACGAATTTCTTCAAAACATGATTTTGTATTTTGCGTTTCATGATTTTTGCTTGCGTCTTTTTTTTCATGTTTTGTCCAATGAAGTGACCGACCAGTTGATGTATCTATCCATCCATGAATGGTAAGTTCGCCAGAATGATGCATCTTATGACAAAAATCACAAAGTACTGTTAAATTAGATTGACGGTGCGTTTTTGAACCTGGTTCTACGAAGCCATTCGTAGCATCAGCTTGGTGAATAATGTGATGCGATTCTAAATTCTTTTCTGAAGAGCAAATTTCACACTTTCGAATTTGGACCGCTGAATTGTAACGGCTAAATTTATTTAAATTTTGGCGACAATTCGAAGCCAGGGTAAGAAATTCTTCATCCATATCTAATCCGTAACAGACTTCTAATCCATATAGTGCTGAACCAGAACCTTCTTGTAAAATACGCTTGTATATAACTGTTTTTGTAGCTGCATCATATTCAGTTCCTAGATGGGTAAATTTCACTCCTTGTAGACGCCGAATTTCTTCCAATTCTGAAATTTCATGAAGGTGTGTTGCCAAAAGAAATTGTGCTCCCCTTTTGACCATAGTTTGAATTCCTGCACTTACAATAGCTGTTGCTGACCGTGTTTCTGTTCCACTACACAATTCATCTCCTAAAACTAGTGAATTCTTATCTGAGTATTTTAATATAGCACGAAATTCAGTCATTTCTACAGCAAAGCTACTTAATGACGCCCATAGATTATCATTACTTAATATTCTTGTAAAAATACCAGTATATGGTGAAATATTCATAGTTGAAGCTGCCACTGGAACACCCGCTTGTGCACATATAATAGCTATTCCAAGTGCTTTCATTAAGGAGGACTTTCCGCTAGAATTTGAGCCATAAACAAGCAGTCCATTTTCAGCACTACCTATATAGTCACGCTTATTACCAAGAGATATATCATGTCTAACATAGGGGCAACCAGTATGAATTTGTTCAATAATAGGATGACGTAACTGGGTAATTTCTACACTGCTTTTATTATCTGTAATAAATGTAGGAGTAATAAGATTATAAGTTTCAGCACAACGGGCTAGGGCAAATTCAACATCTAAATTTCCTATCCATTTTGTGATAAATTCAGAAATTGGTAAATTTACGTCCAAATTTTCCTTTTTACAGGATAAATCCTTTTGATAGGATAAATCCTTTTCACAAGATGCAGACCAAGACTCAAGGCTTCTTAGCCAAGTTTCATCCTGTGTTGTTGTCCATAACTTCTGAATTTGGTGAGCTTTTTTCTGAAATTCTGAAATTTCCTTTGAATCCAGGGTGCCAGAATTTGATTTTGAAGAAGGTGGATGAAATTTAAATGCGGTTTGAGATAACTTTTCATAGCGCTTCTTAGTAATAGTAAAATCAAATACATTATGTTCACCCATACTTAAAACAATAGGGGTTCCCTGAGCATTAAAAGGTTCAAGAAATTCTCTTATAGATTTGATTAAGTTATGCCAACTGGCTTCTATTGCATCAAGTTCTGGATATGTGCCTATAGTCCATGGATGTGTTCGTTCTAAATTTGTAGAATCTGCACTACGTATACGCTCTATTGACCATTGCTTTTCAGGCGTGGATAGCCATATAAGAACAGATGATTCATGCATTATTGAAATTTTAGAATTTTGAAATTGCTTTACCAATTCCGCAATAGATTTATATGTTTGTAATAGATGCTGTATATCTACCAAATTTACGCTTAGTAGATGTAGCTTTCTGTGTAGGCGGCTTAAATCGTATACTGAACGTAAATTCTTCTCAATTTCTGTAGTTGTGTAAATTTGCCGAAGAAATTCAATTCGTGAAAAGCGATTTTCCAATTCTTCAATATCTGATATTGGTGTAATAAAACGCTCTCTTAGTGCCCTTCTACCTAGTGCTGTATATGTCTTTTGGAAAAAGAAGAGTAAACACTCATTTGTGGAACTAATAATATTTAATTGTTCTAAAGCTGCATTGCCCAGCCTGACCCGCTTCTCTGGAATCCAAACTTTATTATTTCTTAATTTTTTTAGAAGAGAAGGAATATGTTCTTCAATAAAGGTTAATGTAAGTCCCATACAGTTATAAGCTTGATTATATTTTTCTAAGCCTAATGCTATATGAGGTTGTAAATTTGATTCCATGGAAAATGCTGCTTTCACGAATTCCGAATTTGGTTTACCAAATTTACCACGACGTATGTGAATAACAGTACTAATAGAAAAATGGAACCATCCACGTAGTTCAGACTCTGTTATTTGGCTATTTTCAGTGAGCCAACAAACAATTTCGGCTGGAGGATGCATTAGAAAAAACGGCTCCAAATTGTCAATATTGGGTGTATTTTGAAGAAATTGTAAATTCGATTCCGTGGACCAGGTATTTCCTGTTTGAATATCTATAGCAGTTAGTCCAATATAATAAGAGTTTTTGCTATTTTGGTCTATAAGTATGCCTAGTAGGCATTTGTCATTTGTATCTGCCAATCTACCAATAGAATTATAGCGATTCTCATAAATACTAGGACTGCTAATACGCTCAACAATACGTTCATCAACCTTCCCATCGGTTTTTTTTACTTGTACAACAATTACAACAGTGTATCCTGCATCCAGAAGCTGTCGCTCAAATTTGGGAAGGGACTGTTCAGGAAATCCACCGCACAATTTCATGACATTTTCATTAACTAGCCCTTCTGACAAATTCAAGCTACAAAGGTCCGCAATTTCACGAATATTTGTATGCGTAGCATTTGTTGTTAAATCCAAGCGGTCATAAATTTCAAAAAACTTACCCACCTGCATTAAAACAGCCGTGTTTTGTCCATATTTGGTTCGGTATCTTTGATACCAAGCCAAGTATTGTGTAAACATTGAATCCATACTAAGACTCATTTTGGTTTGTCTTACTATTACTATGTGTAGGAGGTTTAAGAGGTATTAGGAAAATTGATGTTTTAGTATATTATATAGGCGCAGGAAACAGTAAAATATCTATCATCATTGAACGCTGAATGTTTTCAGGTGGGTTAGCAGTCTCCCTAATTAAGCCACGTTCACGCAGCTTTGTGGTGATTTCCTTTAGTTCCATATTTGCCACATTGCGCCGAACGTTATCACGTGTCTTACGAACCTTACTAGAATTTTCCATATGTATTGTTATTTTCTTTGCTGTGTAATTCTTTTTCAATGTCTTGTTTGGGCGCTTGGCGGGAACAATATTTACCTTCTTATTTTTGTTTTCGACCTTCCTTGTTTCAGGAGTCTTTTTAATTGTATTTATCTTTACAGGTTTTGGCAGATTTGCTTTATCAGTATTAGAGGTTTCCTTTTTTACAGGGTTGGGTGTATTAGATGATTTATTGTATGGGTTGCCAATATTTGCTTTCACAATAGGAATATTTACTACACTCTTTGCTTGAGTAGATTTTTTTGGGTCACCTCCAACTACGCTGGATGTTGATAGTGCAGGAAGTGGTGTTGAGCCCGCCTTTTGTTTAAAAGCGGGTGATACAACCATAACAGGAGCCTTTCTTATCCCACCGTTCATTTCAACAGGAATAGTCGGAGTATTTACAGGCACAGTTTCTCCTACTGAACTTTCTAGGCGGGCTTTTCTAGAACGCCGCTCCTTTTTAGGTAGCGGCACTGACATGTTGACTTGCTTTATATCGCTCATCCCTATTTCTACAAATGATAATGTGTTGAGCAAATCGAACTTAAAGTTTGGCGGTTTTTAGCTTAAATTTACCTAAAGTTGAATATATAGGGTCCTTATTGGAGCTCCCAAAAATGGCATATCACCAGCTTCTTAATTTATATTTTAAGCAACACAGTAACAAGCAGATTATCTATCACCAGATTGCTTCGTTCAACCAGTTTATGGAAAAGGAGGTACCTGAGACAATTCTTCGTTCATGTCCTGTAAAAATTCTTGGCTCACCTGACCTGACCCTTACTGGCACTACACGAGCTGCTGCTGGAACCGCCGGGACAGCTATTCGCGTGAGTATTGACACCCACGACGAGCCTGTTTCTACGGTTCCAGTAGCTCCTTCTGCACCGCCAAGAGAAGTTGAGGTTAATATTGAGTTTCGTAATGTAAATATTCGTAAGCCAACAATCTTTGAGAATAATGGGGCGGTGACACCTATGTATCCAAATGATGCCCGTCTGCGTAACATTACATATGCGGCTCCTGTATATGTTGACCTACACATCTCCACAACTATGTATGACCCTACTACACAGGTAAAGGAGACACGGACGCGCACACTACAGCGTATTCATGTAGGTAAGATTCCTGTGATGGTAGGCTCCAAGTTCTGTATGTTGTGTGAGACCCCTGAGAAGACTCCTAGGGACCTAGGTGAGTGCAGCACAGATACTGGTGGCTACTTCATTATTCAGGGTGGTGAGCGTATTATTATTTCACAGGAGCGTATGGCAGAAAACCGTATGTTTGTTTTCCGTAACTCCAAGAACCGCAACAAGGAGGCAGAGAAGATTGAGTGTAAGTCTATTGGTCTAGACAATGAGGGTGCGCCCAAGTCTATTGCTGTAGTCATTCTCCACAACGCCAAGAACCCTGTTGCGCCTGAGCATATTCGTGTATCACTGCCGCGCATTAAGACTGAGATTCCATTGTTTGTTATGTTTCGTGCCCTAGGCATTCAGAGTGATAAGGAGATTATTGAGCTTATCATGGGCTCAGTAGAGACACCGTATGATATGATTTTCCAAGAGTGCATTCAGGATTCTAAGGATATTCGAACTACTGAGGCGGCTATGGAGTTTCTTACAAAGCACATTGGTAGTGGCTCTAGTATCCGTGAGGCACTAACTTCTTCTACTTTGCCCACAACCAAAATGCCTAAGAATGGAATTCTGACTGAGATTCTAGCAGAGGAGTTTCTACCTCATATTGGCGGATACAATACATTGTATGAGAAGGCATGCTTTCTTGCTGTAATGACAAAGAAGGTATTAGAGGTCTATCACAATCGTATTTCTTACGATGACCGTGATGCCTATCCTAATAAGAAGGTTGAGCTACCAGGCAATCTGCTAGGTAATCTGTTCCGCTACTACTTTGGTACAAAGGTCATTAAGGATATGAAGTCGACCATTACTAAGGAGATTCACAATGGTGCTTGGAAGGCAACCGGTAAGTTTGAGGATATTATTAATCCGACAAATATCTACAAGATTCTCAAGTCCACTATTGTTGATATTGGTATGAAGTCTTCACTGGCAACAGGCAACTTTGCAGGTGGCAAGATGGGTACTAAGATGGGTATTTCACAGGTGATGAATCGCTTGACCTTCCTTTCAGGTATTTCCCATTTGCGTCGTATTTCTACGCCTATTGAGAAGACAGGTAAGCTCATTCCTCCCCGTAAGCTCCATAATACACAGTGGGGCTTTGTATGCCCAGCTGAGACGCCTGAGGGTCATTCAGTAGGTGTTGTGAAGAACTTGAGTTCTACTGCTCTTGTATCATTGCCCTCCACACCTGAGCCCATTGTGAATATCTTGTATGATGAGCTAGGTATGGTTAATCTTGAGGAGACAACGCATCATGAGAAGCATACACAGTGCCGTGTATTTATCAATGGCGCTATTATTGGTATTATTCGCGAAAGCAGGTTTAGTAATGTCGAGGTTGTTAGGGCACTGCGTAAGGCAAAGACAGCAGGGCGAATTAATCCATATACAAGTATTGTATTCAATCCCCGCATGAATGAGGTATGGATGAACACTGAGGGTGGTCGGCTGCTACGCCCTGTAATGAATGCAGAGGCGATTAGGGAGCTGGAGCTACATCCTGAGCTACCCAGACCGTGGGACACTGTATCAGAGTGGAATGAGCTGATGCGCTGGGTCTCTCCCATTGGGCAGCACAGTCTGATTGAGTATATTGACCCTGGTGAGTCTGAGACTGTACTTATCTGCATGTTTCCACATGATACGGTTGAGGCAAAGAAGGGCAAGTACTTTACGCACTGTGAGATTCACCCTAGTACCATTCTAGGCACAATGGCATCAAATATTCCCTTCTGTGACCATAACCAGTCGCCCAGAAATACCTATCAGTCAGCTATGGGTAAGCAGGCTATGGGTATTTATGCACTCAACTTCCGTGAGCGTATGGATACTATGGGTAATCTGTTATGTTATCCCTCTGTTCCATTGGTGTCACCTTTCATGAGCCGCTTTTACAGGGCTCAAGATATGCCTTCTGGTAATAATATTATTGTAGCTATTGCCACGTACGGAGGCTACAATCAGGAGGATTCCATTATGTTTAATCGCGCTGCCCTGGACCGTGGCTTATTCCGTAGCTTCTTCTATCGTACATACAAGGATGAGGAGAAGAAGAATCAGGCATCAGGTGAGGAGGAGCGCTTCTGTAAGCCTGACCCCGCCCTAACTAAGCAGCTTAAGATGGCAAACTATGAGAAGCTGGCTGAGGATGGTATTGTGCCTGAAAATACCTATGTTTCACAGGAGGATGTGCTGATTGGAAAGGTGGCTCCTATTAGGCTACGCGCCCCAGATGGTGCTGCTTTGGCTGGTGTCACGCATGCGACGCTACAGGCAATGAGTGGCGCTGCTGCTGCTGCAGCAGTTGAGGCAGCTGGTGGCAAACGCTACAAGGATGTAAGCAAGCTTCTACGTAACAATGAGACTGGCTTTGTAGATAAGATTTACCGTGGTCGTAACGGTGAAGGTTACACCTTTGTTAAGATTCGTGTAAGGTCAGAGCGTGTTCCCACTGTTGGTGACAAGTTTTCAAGTCGCCATGGACAGAAGGGTACTGTGGGTATGATTCTGGAGCCTTGGGACATGCCCCAGACCAAGGATGGCATGATTCCTGATATTATTATCAATCCTCACTGCATTCCCTCAAGAATGACAATTGCTCAGCTGATGGAAACTATTCTTGGTAAGGCATGCTGCGGCTTGGGCTTCCACGGCGATGGTACGCCGTTCAATGAGGTTACAGTAGAGAAAATCTCTACCATCCTGCGTGATGAGCTCAAGATGGAGCCCTATGGCAATGAGGTGCTGTATTGCGGTACAACTGGCAAGCAGATGCGCACAAACATCTTTATGGGTCCTTGTTATTACCAGAGGCTGAAGCACATGGTTGATGATAAGATACATTCGCGTGCATCTGGACCCCTAGTTATGCTCACCAGGCAACCTGCAGAAGGTAGGGCACGCGATGGTGGCTTGCGTTTCGGTGAGATGGAGCGTGATTGTATGATTGCTCACGGCGCCTCAGAGTTTCTCAAGGAGCGCATGTTGGAGGCATCTGATAACTTCCAGAGCTTTACCTGCCGTGGCTGCGGCTTACTGGGCATTGTAAATCCTGCGCGCGGTGTATTCCAATGTAGTGCCTGTAGCTCTACAGCAGGCTTCTCACAGGTGCGCATTCCATATGCCTACAAGCTGTTCCTGCAGGAGTTGGAGTCAATGAACATTAGTAGTCGCCTAATTACAGAGTCCCGCTTACGTGAGAATGTTGAACTCACACGTCAGTTTGAGGATATCAAGGATAGGGAAGATAGGGAGTAATGGGTTGGTATTTTGGACACTAATTCATGCGCCGTGTCTTACGATTTTTACGTGACTTGCGACCACCCTTTTTAGTTCCCCACATAGCGTTTTGCCGTTGAACCTTTTTTAACTCTGCTGCTAATTCAGCATCAGTAGTTGCACGTCCAAGACGTGCAAGCTGGGCTTTAGCACGTATGAGCTGGTTTCTAGCACGTTTAGCTTCAACAGAATTTGCCCCTCTACCGGTATAATTGTTATTTTCTTTTTGCTCTTCATTACCAACATAAAGCTTTGTGTTAGCCACCCTTGCCACATTCAATACTGTTAGTTCTGAAGGTTCTTTCTCCTCCTCCCACTCACCATTGCTTACTATTAATTCATATCCGACGAGTTCACCACTGTATTGAGTTAGATTACCATACATATTTCCTATAGGATTCAACCAGTTTATGGATAATCCTAATGGAAAAGGTACATTTGCTCTTTTTAGGGCTGCCGCTTTATGTGTCTCTTCTATATTTTCAATCGGAGTATATTCTATCGATGCTCCTTGTGGAGTCACTACTCTAATTTTTAGCAATACTCCTCTAACATTTCCTACGAATTTACGACCACTATCAGTAAAACTTACACTTGCTCCTAAAGGAAATCCAAGTGCAGCAGCCAATTTTTGTTTAAGAAATTCAACATCCCTACTCTTAGCATTTTCCATAATAGCGGTTAGTTAATCTAAATTTAGAGCATGTTTTTTTCTGTGACTACCGGGACCTAAAGTACCTAGAAATAAAATGAAAATGAAACACGCCATCACTAATATCAAGCATTAAAGTCTGTTCTAGGCAATAGATAGAATAAATATAAAAAATTGAAATCCATATTTTTCAAAAATTAAACGTTAAGGCAAAGGCAAGAAAAAATGCCTGACCATAGTGGTATCTTCAAGGTGGGTGACTCCGTGCTCTTCAAGTACCAGACAAACGGCGGTACCTGGTCCTTTCTTATTGAGAGCTTCAGCAAGTCTGGAGAACTGGCAAGGGCTACTATTGACGGCATTATTGTGCCAGCCCACGATAAGCATGACCTTGACCCCTTCACGCAAAATCTACTGGAAAACAGGACCTATGACATCCCGCTTCACGAGCTGAAGCTTCGCCGGACTGAGCCAGGGGACTCAGTGATGCGTGAGGCATACAAGCTTAAACTTGTGATGATGAAAGAGGCTCAGAAGGTCCAGGTTGCGGAGGCGCTTCGCATGTATAGCGCTGCCACCGCAAAGCGTTATGCACACCTTGTAGTCGGCGGCGCCGTGAGCCTTCCCAAGTACAAGGGTATTATCAAGTCCATTGACACGGAATCCTACTACGTTACACTTACAACCGATACTGGTGACATCCAGGTTGGAGCATGGGCATTGAAGTAACATCATGTATCTAAGTTAATTATAGCCCTTTTAAAGGAATGTAATTAAGTTGTGATACTTTAGCGCCTTCGGCGCTAAATCAAGAAACCTTTAAGAACAAGCAAAATTTAACTTTTATAATGTACGCTATTTTACTTTAGACGCCGAGTCCTACGATTTTTACGTGACTTGCGACCACCCTTTTCACTTAATTTTGCTGCCCACATAGCATTTTGCCTTTGAACCTTTTTTATCTCTGCTACTAATTCAGCATCAGTTGTTTCGCGTCCAAGACGTGCAAGCTGAGCTTTAGCACGTACAAGCTGGTCTCTAGATGGTGTAAGTCCACCTAAATTTGGAGTCCTAACAGCATTTCTATTTTGACCTGGTTGTCCTCTATTGGCAACCCCATTAACATTTAATATGGTTACCTTTTCAGGTTTAAAAATCCAATAATCTTGAGCAATAACTATACGTAATTCATATCCAACCACTTTACCAGTGTATCTTATAGCTGCAGGAGTAAGACCCCCAAAAGCATCCCGATAAGGACCAATCCAGATTATTTTTGAACCTAATAAAAAAGGTATATTTTTTTTTAGTGCTTCAGCTATAGATGTATCATCTATATCGCTAAAAAATAATAATCGGTTTCTCCATCCTTCTCCTTCCACTACTAGAAATATTCCTTTAACTTCTCCTACTAATTTACGACGACTATAACCATCAGTAAAACTTACCATTGTTCCAAAAGGAAATCCAACCGCCGAAGCATATTTTTTTTCTAGAATTTCAACTTCCCTTTGCCTGTCCATAATAGCGATTAGTTAATCTACTTATCTAATATTTTTTTTTTTTATCTTTCTTGTGAATGTCGGGACCCAAGTTACAACGTAATAAAAATATTTTAACTAGTAGAATGGAACACGTATATATTGTTGTTGAAAATGGTGAAGCCTACCCAGCAGCTTATAAAATGTATAAACAGGCTGTTTCTGCTGCTAAGCTAAAAAATGCCGAACTCCTGGAAGAAAACAGGGCGGATGCAGATTTACATGATTATGAGCCTATTGATGAAATGGATGTTGAAGAAAGCCCAACAGGAACAACGCAATTGTACATTGAAAAGGGTATTAATATTTTGATTCACAAATTACCTGTAGTTGGTCAAAATGGAGGGCGCCGCCGTAGAAATACAACCAGAAGATAATGGTCTAAACGCGAAAGAAGGCTTAATAACTAATACACAATGTTAGGTATAATTCAAAATATACCTAACATTCACACATATCCACTTACCTATATTTTTGAACATATGTATTTACAACATAAGCCAAATACACTCTGGCTAGAATTCGGTGTTGCAGAGGGCAAGACGATTAACTACATTTCTAAGTTTACGGATAACACAGTTTACGGATTCGACAGTTTTATTGGACTTCCCGAAAAATGGAGGGATGGATTTGATAAGGGCGCATTTACACGAAATGGTGAATTGCCAAAAGTTAATTCCAATGTAACATTGATTAAAGGTTGGTTTAATGAAACACTACCGACATTTATCAAGGAACAAAATAAGAAAGTTTCATTTTTACACCTGGATGCTGATTTATACAGCTCCACAAAATGCATACTTGATTGTTTGAAGGATTATTTAGATGAAAATTGTGTTGTTGTTTTTGATGAACTTGTGAATTATCCTGGCTTTGATGGTGAAAATGGTGAACTAAAAGCATTTTATGAATTTATCAATGCAAATAAGGTTGACTACACATGGATTGGAATGAATGGCGTGCCAACAGGAATGTCAGGTTACATTCATGAAAACGTTGCCCTAATTATTCACTCAATCAACAAAATATAAGCCTCTATAAAAATAATCGGTAAGACGTAAACAAGTGCATTTAAATTCATCATGTAGGCTAAAGACAAACATGTTATATCAAATCCAACTGTTGCCCAAAGCAGTGATTTTTTATATGTCGGGCAACAATCTAATAAATAGGCACGCAGAATTGCTAACATTACGGCTAGAATAGCCATAATTTTTCCAAACATGCATACCTTATTTTCATAATGACCCGTATCATGGACAAATAGTGCTCCCAGACCTTGTGTTTCCTTTTCTAAATTAGCACCAATGAAAGAATAGCTAGTTTTGAATACGAAATACATATATAGGAGATACAGTGATTCAATCACTGTCAATACAATTATTTTATTCATACCTAATACATCTTCACAAAAAAAATCTCAATAATAAATATAAGATGCCCTACAACGCTGCCAAGTGTAACTCAATGAATAAAAGAAATGCCAGCTGCTGCAACAGCCCAGCATCATCATGCTGCGGAAAGAATGGATGCCTGGGTCCTCTTGCTCACGGTGAAGTGATTCTGCCCTGCCCCAAGCGCATGGCGCTAAACGCCCAGCGAAAGAAGGTGAACTCCATGGGCAATAACAGCCCCGAGAAGCCAAAGGAGCAGAAAAAGCTTCAGTCCATGATGGAGGGCATGAGAGCAATTTGGGAGCCAATTTGCGGACCTGCAGCCGGCGGCAAAAGCAGAAAAAATCGCAAGAATCGTTCCCGCAAAAATAAGACCGCGCGGCGTTAAAAAATTCATGAATTTATTTTGTTGAAAAAATCATGAAAATAAAGGAAAGTTTGAAAAATTCATGATTTTTTCAAATTTTTATTTAAGCCCCCTATCAAATTTTCTTTTTCTTACAGTAAAATATAAATGACCAGCCGCCTGCGTTCAGTTGCCAATTTTTCTGTCCATGAAAAGGCAACAACTCGCTAAAATCTATTACACTTGCTAAAATTGTACCATTTCCGTAATATTAAGTAATGTCTTTTTGAAAGGCAATACTTAACTTTAATACACGATATTATTCTTTATGAACTATGAAAACAGCCATAGCTACAACTAGGCTGCCAAAAAGGAATGTTGCTGCAGTTTTTTTGTCAATATATTTCTCCCAAAGTGACTGTGATTCAAAACCCTCAATTGGTGTTCCATCAGGGTAAAAGGTTTTTGGGTCATTTTGGTAATCTGTCATTGACATAAACATAGGATTACCTCCAGTATCTCTATCCTGAACCCAACGGGTCTGTGTATTTCCTGGACCTATATCTCCCTTGACCCAGACATTTTCACTGTCATATGGACTACGTGTATTTCCATTCAAATCACCTACTGGCTTTGTGACTTGTTTACATTTAGGATAGCCTGAACCCATTGCTGCCTGGAAAATAGGCATTGGATTCAGTGCATCACGGGCATCTTCTAAAACACCTGGAGCAAGACCTTTCATTGCTGGAAGTCCCATATCACTAATAGCTTTTCCTATACGTTTTCCTAATAGATTGCCTTGTGGGGTTGTATCTATATATTCATACATAGTAGCACCATTGGAACATGTACTTCCAGTTGACATAAAATAACGCACACCCATTGGATTCAAGTCAGTTTGATTTATTCCTGTTCGTTGTCCAAATCCAATAACATCCGTATAGTAGTTTACAGCTGATACCGCATCAGTAATAGCTCCAACATCACCGCCTGAGCGAACACCAATTTCTGATGGGGTTTTGAGCTCATCCGCAAAACTGTAATTGGGACCAAAAAATCCACTATTCATATCTGCACTTTTACCGGGTCCACGTTGTGTCACTTTATCATTATAGACTTGCATATTGAGTTCACCTTGACGAATTTTTGCCTGTTCAGCGGCTGTGCCTCCAAAGATGCCATCCATAGTTCCTAAAAAATAGGGTGAAAGTTGATAAGCCCAAACGACCAAATTTGATAAATTAGACATGACTGAATTGTTTCCAGGATTAGCAGATGAAATAACAATAAGTGACGAAAATTTACGGCTTCTATCATATTTAGACGCAAAACCCGATGTGGACTATTTTAAAATGCTTATTAATTTAAGTGATGAGCCTGAAATTAAGACTAGTGTTAAGGAGTCACAAGTTGATGAGCTTCCAAATGAAGAATATGTGTGGTGTTGTGAGAACTGCGAAGGCAAAGCAGATATTCAAATGCTTAATGAAACTATTATGTGTATTCGCTGTGGCGAAGTCTTTGAGCATATATTAGACCAAGGACCAGAGTATCGTTGGTTTTCAGGTGATGATAGAAATGTTGACCCTACACGTGTTGGCGCCCCGCAAAATCCTCTTCTTCCTGAGTCATCGTTGGGTACAACTATGCTGTTACGTAAACATCACGGAAATGCCATGCGAAAAATTAAGCGTTACCATACCTGGAATTTGATGCCCTACCGTGAGCGTAACCTCTGGGGTATATTTGAAGGGTTACATGTTCGTGCTATAAATGCCGGGATTGGTGTGGGTGTTTTAGAAGAGGCAAAACGGCTATACGCTCAATTATCTGCTTTATGTGTCTGTCGTGGAACACAAAAGGAGGCACTACTAGCAGCTTGCTTGTACGAAGCCCTTAAGCGTTCTGGTACACCACGGCGACCAAAGGATATTGGATTGATTTTCCAAATCAATATTCGATATGTTACTAAGGGACTCAAGCAATTTGCTAATTTATTAAACTTAGATGAGCGGACTGTACCAGATAAGACTAAACAGACTACAAAAACAAAAATAGCTACTGCAGTGAAACCAGAGGTTTCAGTTGAAAGCCGTCGTGCTAAGTGGGATACAATTTCCAGCTCAACAACAACCTATGAACACTATATTGACCCCTTTGTATCTAAATTAGAAGCACCCCGCCAATTAACAGGAACACTAATTGCTATTACACGCCAAATCTGCTCCCGCGCTGATGATATGGGAATATGCCCTGAAAATACACCTCCTTCATTAACTGCAGCGGCACTTGCTTTGGCATGTATTACGCTATCTATACAGAAGTCAATACAGGAAATAGCAGCTGTATGTGATATTAGTGTAGTTACACTACACAAATGTTTGAAGCGTCTGGATACATGGAAACAAAAACTATTAGAGGCAGAGGCAGACGCCAACTAATTCACCTGTAATATATAGAGCGATGGGTAATGCGCAAAGTCAGTCTGGTGCTATAATTAATAGTTCAAAACCCTTTGATTTTGATTCCCCCGATATTGATAAGAATGAGCTATTAACTGTCATATTAATGCGACTTCTTGAAAAGACCGATATAGTGGACTTTCTTGCACTTGTCAATGGACCCGGCAACTGCGGCTCATATATAATTTTATTAGAAGAGAACTTGAAAAAAGAATTCCAACAGATACAACTTGCTACAACTCTTTCTGGAAGCAAACAGACTAAGTCATTTTTATTCACAAAAGCTAAAGATATTTCTACGGAAACGCCGGCTGATACAGTAGTCTGTCGTGAACTTGCTATTTTCTACATACGTTTATTACAGCTTATAGGGGCATTAACAATGAGTATTTTTACTCCTAACAATCTGATTGACAGAATTCGCAATGATGCATATCAACGTTCCCTAAAGAAACAGCGTGCTAATATTCCCCTTACAGCTGAACAACTAGGAGCTCAACGTTCCAATCAAAGAAACTGGCTTCGTACCTATTTATTAAGTTCGGTTGTAGGTACATCTGAAGTATTTACATTAAAAAATAAGACAAGCTATAAATACTATAAAAAGGATTCTAAACTTGCATACACTGATAGTGATGGATTTAAGTTTGAGGTAATTCTAGAAATGGAAGAGCCTGAAAAGTACCCTGTAATTGAAGATAATAAGAAACCTGATTCCTATTGGATTATTTTGAAACATCCTAAATCAAAAGCTGTTCTATCCCGCCGCCTTGTAAGTAAAGATGGACGTGCCTATATTTTTATGAATAATCCGGATTTATCAAAGGGTCCTGAAGTTGCTGTAGATTTTGAAAATGACTGGGCAGAGGGTATTGACAATATTATTTCAACCTCTGGAGAAGCCACAGGTATTACACAAGTAGCTAAGAAACTTAATAATAACAATACTAATGGGCGGTTTTCCAAACAGACTCTTGAAGAATTAGCCCGTGCTCGTATACCGTTAAATGTTTTGACTAGACGTGGAGGTGGTCTAAATAAACGTAAAACGCGGAAGGGTGGTGCTTATTTAATGCCTAAGCCTGCTGAGGTACCAAAACTCAATTTTGGAACAACAACAACTCTTCCTAAACAATTTCAGGAATCTTATAGTTTCTTGAAGCGTTGGTCTAAGGCAACTTCTTCATGGGCAGAATCTGCACCTGCTACCTATCGCTCAACACTATTGATGGTAAAGCCAAATATTCCAGGAAGTGCAGTGACAAGTTATATTTGTATTGATAACTGGGCTGGAAAATCTATGCGCCAGATAGCCCCTTTTGCTGCTCTAGAAGCCTTATACAGAAATAATGATGATGGTTCTATCGGTTACTCAAATCAAGCTGGATACAAGGCACTTGTAGAAAAGTTTGCCAGCGTTTATAATAATGATAAAACCAGACAGGTCACTAGTTTTGCTGATATTGTAATCAGTAAATTACCAGAAAAAGTAATTAATTCTATTTGTGTTAAAAGTTCTCCCCAAGGCGATGTTATAATGGAGGATAAATTTAATAATGCATTATTGACAGCTCAGAACGATTTACTGGAATTATACAAAAAACATTTTGGATTTGTTATTGAAATTTTTAAGAAAATTTTTGTTCCTGGAAAAAATACTAAAGGTGAAATTGCTGTATCACTCAACGAAATATTTATGAAAAATACTGAAGGTGCCCGCAATGAATTAGAGCAGATTATATTAGTAGCCAGAGGCAACTTGGCACAACACTATATTGCTGTTGAAGAAAGATATAGTGTTGCTATAAATGACTTAAAATTGGCGGCTATATAATTTTTTTTTATTTTTAATGTTTTTTTTATTTTTTTTGCGTAAAAAAATAAAAAAAAAATAAAAAAAATAAATAAAAAAAAAAAAAATGATTAGAATAAATTTAACATAAAATAAAAAAATACATAAAATCAT
>Ga0114958_10000847_pt1 | contig 25397 bp, 34 predicted proteins | sample C_130208_EF_Meta_FD_89577 | JGI IMG/M metagenome (GOLD analysis project Ga0114958, IMG submission 89577) | Freshwater microbial communities from Lake Croche, Canada to study carbon cycling - C_130208_EF_MetaG | ecosystem: Environmental > Aquatic > Freshwater > Lake | place: Lake Croche, Canada... | reverse complement strand
AATAAGCAAGAGCGCGGCCAATAGCTCCCGTTTCCGCTTTTTCTGCATAATCTCCAAAGTGCCCAGCGTCTTCACGCTTATGAGCGGTCGCCATGATCTCGCCTAAATCGTTTTTAATTGTAGCTTTCGCGAATGCGTATTTATCAGTTAATTGCGCGAACTCAGTCTCGATGCGATATCGTGGGCACTCTTCGCGAAACCATACTAGTCTATGCGCTACTTGCAAATAATCTTTGCCTTTTAAATTTAAGATCGGAAGCTCTGTGCCTTTGTTTGTCGTAAAAGTATTCATGTGGTTCTCCTTATTTTTTTAATTTTACTTGTATTGATTTACTACCCTTACCTCTGAAACTTTGCAAGTAAGAATCATGTAATTTTTGAACTTCAGGGATTTTTTTATAATCAATCGTTCCCACTCGCTCAAGATAAGAAATAGTAATTTCATCACTCTCTAATTTTGTCGCTTTAGTTTCACTCATAAGCTTTTCAGCAATGCCTGAAATTTCTTCTTCAATCATATCAATTTGAATCTTCATCTCTTCTCTTGTTTTTTTAAGATAAGCGATGCGACTCATTTCGTGCGTTGAAAGTGTTTGTACGGGTGCGGGTGCGCTTCCATTTCTAATTGCATCAAGCTCTTGCAAGAACTCAATGGCGCAAGCGTGTAATCTATTTTGCAAATCAATGTCGGGTCTTACAATGGTGACGTTCACCATTCCATCATGAACGAACGCTAAAAATGCGCACTCATACCCAGTGACAAATAACTGCCATTGAACTTGCGCAATATAATGCGCGGGTGGCTTATCTGTGTACTCAACAAATTTAGGTTTATTTAAAACGCTTTTAATTTCTAATATTGTTTTTTTATCGTAGTCGATTCCATCAAGTGAAGCAAATAAACGCGGGTTATCATCTCGTGCTACAACGTCAGGAATAAAAGTCTCAAAACTTGTCGCTCTCACAACGGCTTCCCATTCATGACCATCACGAAATAGTTTACGCTGAAAGTCTGATATTTCTTTTACTTGACCGTTTTTGTTAGCTAACACGTCAGATCGTTTATTGAACGCCCCGTTAATCCCAGCGATTGCCGCAACCTCTGAGCCACCAACCCCATTGAGTCGATAGTCTAGCCATTCTTTACTGCCTTGAATTAATTGTATTTTTTGCATTTGTGGTTCTCCTTGCGCTCAATGTAAATCAAGGTGAAATTTAATGCAAGACAAAAATGAATAGCTTTTAAAAATGCTGCGCCCGCCTTTGGTAACAAATTACTTGCAACTTCCAGCGGGCGAGTATAAGATTTGATTGCTTAAAAAAAACCTGAACTCAGATTACATCTAAAGATTCAGGATTTCAATAAGTAAAAATTTCTTTGTTGGACATCTCAAACAACGGGCAAAGATCTTAGCCGCCATCGGTAGTTCAAAGCGGCAAGCGTGTGATACCTCGAACTAGAGCGCGAACGTTAGGCCATGCAAGGTCGTAAGTCTGGTTATGTGAAAACTGATTGCATTTTGTTTTCATCGCAAAACGACGACTCGTCCTATTGGGCAAGATAAGTATGTTTTTGCTAGTATTCAAATGAATGTAAAAATTCATGTTGGATACTTGCGCTCACTCCGATCTGAACCTTTGGGCAAGCTTAAGTATTAAGCGTTTAAATATGGAATTAAAATATGAATAGTAAATCTAGTAAAAAGAGAGCTTTTAAAAAAAAGCTCAAGGTTGAAATTGATTTAAGGAATAGGTTTCAAAAACTTATACATTACAATTTAACAAGACCATTAAACATAAGACCAAAACACTGGCTTTATGATTCAAAGCAATGGCGAGAGCTAAGATATAAAACATTAAGAAAATATGGATTTAGGTGTATGGCTTGTAAAACAAGCGAATCAGAACTTCATGTTGATCATATTAAGCCTCATAGCAAATATCCAGAACTTGCATTTATTGAATCTAACCTTCAAGTTCTTTGTAAAGACTGCAACCTTGGTAAAAGTAATATTTATGAAGACGATTTCACTATTGACAACGTAAATACTTTGCATTACGAATGTGTTACAGGGAGATAAAACACATGACAAATAACTTTACCTTTCAAGGTACTATTACAAATCTAGAATCAAAAACCACAAAGACGGGTAAACCGTTCTCAACATTTACTTTATTAGCAAGCGATGAAGGTCGTCAGATTAATATTAATGCAAGCGCGTTTGGCTTCTCACATGATCGAATTGAACAACAAGGCGAGGGCGCTTTAGTGATCATTATGGGAAAACTTGATTCAAACGAATATCAAGGCAAGCATTATATGAATTTAAGAATTAACGAAGTTCACGGAGTCCAATCATATGAAAAATAAAAAGAATAAAATATCAGTAAGTTTTAGAATGAACGCAGACACCTTAAGAATTGTAGACGGTATCGCCCAAGATAACGAAACGGATCGTACTGCCGTACTAGAATACGCGATTCATAGATTGCTTGCGGCAATGTTAAAAACAAATAAAAGAAAAGCTAAGGCAGAATCAAAAACTAAATAATTTTCTCAATGGAGGGAAAACAAGGCCGCTCAAGGATAAATTAAGGTAATACCGAAAGTTTAAGTTTCACCTTGGGCGGTTTTTTTTAAGGGGGCATTATGTCGAATTTGATACCAAACCACTGGTGGGAAGTTAAACTCTTGCCCGAAGAAATTAAATGGATCGAACGCAATGGTGATAAACGTAACGATAACGGTAAATCACTTGGTTGGGCAACTAAAGCAACGAGTGAATCATCTCTTGATCATAAGATTGGATTAGCGGGCGAGCTTGCCGTTTCATTAGTAACGGGTATTAAAATAAATCAAATTACAGCTAAGTCTAAACGTGAATTAAATACAGGCGATTTAGGAAGCGTGATCGAAGTTAAGACGCGAAAAGAATCCGATGAAAGCCGTTGGGATATTGCTGTCAATGAAGATCAACTTAAACCCCACCGAGCTTATATCTTGTGTCTAGCTTTTAACTTTCCTAAAAGCGTTTTTGTTGTGGGCTGGGAATGGGGTAGTACAATTGAAAACGAAGGAAACAAATTTAAACATAGAACAAACGGACATTACTTTTACGTCTTCTCATATAAGAAGCTTAAAAAAGTTAGTAGTCTTTTTGACGCGTTAAAATGAATAAATTTACAATAACACTCAGCGCCTCATTGTGAGTGTTAAAATTAAGTTAAGGAGAAATAAAATGAAGAAAATAGTAACAGTTCAAGAAGTAGACGGTGAAGGAATGATTGGATTATTAGGTAAAAACGTAATTGTATTTTGTTTAAATTACATTTATACAGGCGTTTTATCTGGTGTCAATGACACATGCATTAAATTAGACAATGCTGCTATTGTTTATGAGACAGGAGCATTTAGTTCTAATAAATTTACAGACGCACAAAAACTTCCATTTTCTGTATACATTAAAAATGCTGCCATTGAATCTTTTAGCGAGACTGACAAAAAATGATGTTTAATAAAAAAATTAAATTACGGTCATGGTTAGGGTCACAGTCAGGGTCATGGTCAGGGTCATGGTCAGGGTCAGGGTCATGGTCAGGGTCAGGGTCAGGGTCATGGTCAGGGTCAGGGTCACGGTCAGGGTCACGGTCAGGGTCATGGTCAGGGTCATGGTCAGTGGCAGGATAAAAAGTATGGATAATAATGAAAAAGCACTTCAAATTATTTTAAATCAAGTTGATAAGCTCGAAGCTGAAAACGCCCGACTCAGGGAAGCGTTGGAAAGAGCTGAGCGGTATAATGCCGAGGGTATCAATGCGCTCGTTCGAGGATTTGTTGGTAATGCCGAAGTAGATTTTAGAGATTCACAAAAAGTTGCTATATTTGTGAAGCGTTGAAAGGTGTGGAGTGATGTTTGAAATTAAGTTAAGGAGAGAAGAATGATTAATTTTATTGCAGGATTTATTGGTGGTATGGCTATTAGTTTTTTTATTGTTATTTTACTTATTCGTAAAGTTAACAATAAAGTTAATTTAAAATGAGCATACAAATTAACCAGAGGGAAGTTATGGATGTGAAAAAGAAAATTGAAGATGCTGCTAGAACATTCGAGCAATATGATTACGGCAATAAACAAGAAGAACAAGAGGATGCCTACAAGGAAGGCGCACACTTCGGCTATGCACTGGCGAGTGAGGAGAATGTAACACTGAAAAGACTGTACCATGATATTTGCCACGAATGGAATGAGACTTGTGATTCAGATTGCAGTTCTTTCGGACACACCGAAACTTGTAAAATGATTAATCTTGGCAATGCTAAAAGAGCACTCCAATCTGAAAACGCCCGACTCAGGGAAGCGTTGGATTATATAGCCAATGCAAGTTGGAAAGACCACCCAGAAATTTCTGAAGCTATTGATGGAAAATATCTTGATGATCTTTTTTCTCAAAAAGCCCGTGAAGCGTTGAAAGGTGGAGAATAGTGGAATCATTAACTGTGGGTGAGTTTTGGGAATTGTGTGGCACTTTTTTAGTGTTAGGCTTTAGTCTTGTGATTGGTGGTTTTTTAGGCGCTTGCTTCTTTGACGTCCTCCGTGACGTTTTAAGACGTGGTGACTAAAGTTTCATTAGTTAATTAGCCATCTTGCATATGGGCAGTTTTTGCCTATACAATTAAATCTATGAAGTTTAACAAACTATTGATTTTAGTTGTTCTTTTAACACCCAGTTGCATGATTCATTCATCAATCAATGTGCCGGTTCCAGCGCCCACTTCGACGCCTTCACCCACACCCACACCCTCACCAAGTGCAACGCCAGCCGAGCAAGTGAAAATCATTACATTAATTTGCGATGAAAGATGCACCGAGGTTGAAAAATCAAAGTTAATAAAAGTTGAAGCGAAACTCAATGAAACGCTTGCCAGCAAATGTTTTGAAGACTTTATCACTGACCCAAAGCGAAAGTGGAATAATTTACTCGGGAAAACACCGTGGGACATTGTGACCGAAATGCGCCGTCCACAAATCATGTTAGTCAACTATTACTCGTCTATTCAGTTTTGGGTTTTGGGCTATGAAATGGGTGGCGAGTCTGTCGTTCATTTAAACCGCGTAGCAATGGCTTACCACGGCTTTTCTATTTGCAATGAGGCATCGGTAGCAGCCCACGAAACAAGTCACGCCAAAGGCTTTATGCACGTTGGTAATAGCGCTAACAGCTACAATTTATTGACGCCACCTTATCAAATTAATGCCGCTTTCGACTCTATTGATCAAAACAAAGGTAACGGAGCTTGTTGTAAACCGTGAAGGGCTTCGTTCACTCAATGGAGCTAGACGACTTCGAGCGCGGTAAAGTTGATCAAATTACTATATATCGCAAGAAACCAAAGTGCAATGACGTCAGGTGTAAAATTTTACCATTTGAAGCTAACTCAGAAAAGCGCGAGAATAAAGAGAATGAACCTCCCCTCTCGGATCAAGATAAAAAAGAACTCGAAATCGTACGAAGTCGTTTGGCAAAGCGTAATTCAAGGCGATGAAAAGTGCATGGGTCTTGCTGACGGGCAAGCAAAGACAATCACTTTAAAAATAGGCATGACCAAAGAAGAGACCCTTGAAACTTTCGTACATGAAATTTTGCATGTATTTACGTTTGAATATCCCCGCCTTAAAATAGCGCACCCGCTAATTTATAAGCTTGAAAAGCCGATTGTTAATTTAATAAAACTAAATGGCTGGCTTATCTTTTAACTTGACCTAGTTTGCTTTAGGCAATTTTTGCCCATACACTTTTAATATGAGTGATGAAAATAAGAAAATGCAAATGCTAAACGAGCTTCGCGATTTAGCTTCTGAATTAAAACGCGCTCCGACAATGAATGAATATATAAAAGCCTATGGGCATACGAGACATTTTATCTCGATTATGTTTGGCGGATTTTCTCCCCTGCTTCAGTCGTTAGGACTAACACCACACAAGGCAAAGAAAATTGATGATTCTATTTTTGAAGTTAAAGACATAGAGTCGCACTTAAATAAATACAATCAAGAGTCGGACATAATTGACCCAGTAAAAGTTTCATCGAATAACTGGTGTGTCGTTTCTGATGTCCATTACCCTTTTCATCATGAGAAAAAGCTAGAAGAGTTTTTCCAGAGAGCCGAAAAGAAAAAATATGATTTGTGGATATTAAATGGAGACGTACGCGACATGTATTCTCACGCTAAATTTCCGCGTTCTCATAATATTTTTACACCTAGAGAAGAGAATACACTTGGCAGAAAATTAACCGAAGAGTTCTGGGCAAGAGCTAAAAAGATAAACCCTAAAGCTAGACTTTTTTTGACAATGGGGAACCATTCAGTCAGACCAATGAAAAGAATTATGGAAGAGTATCCAGAGGCCGAAGATTGGATTGCTGAAGCAATGAAACGAGAGTTTTCGTTTGATGGCGTGACGACTCTTTTTAATTCAAGAGACTTTATTTTGTTGAATGAAGAAATTGCAGTTTTTCATGGTTACAAAATGAAGCTCGGAGATCATAGAGATCAACATTTAATGAGTTGCATAACAGGTCACACACATAGACCGGGAATTGTTTACCGTAGAATGTTTAACAAAATTATTTTTGAAGCTAATTCGGGCTTTATGGGAAACCCAGCGGCGAAAGGATTAACCTACACTTCGTCAAAATTGACAGAATGGGTCAATGGCTTTCTTGAAGGTGATGAGTTCGGCCCTAGATTTATTGCACTATAGCTTGCCTCATGCTAACCGTATATTATTTAGAAAACATGCAATTTATTGAACATTGGAAAAACTCACAGCGCGGGTCTATTTCTCGCCATAAAAAACCATGAGCGATTCAGACGCTTTCGAGCTTTTTTGCGCTCTTAGTATTTTTTTATTATTATTCTTATTTGATGACGAGGAACCTAGTGACGAGGATTAGATTCAATTAATCGGTCTACTTTGTTCTCGATTCGATCAAGTCTATCCACAATTGAGTCTTTGACGCTTTCTTTAGTTGCAAAGGTATTATAAGAAAACGTCACAACACCAACGCAAAGAACAACCACAAAAATAACAAACTCTATCCATTTAATTTGGCGTTCATTCATGAGTCGCGCCTCTTAGCAATGAAGCCGATTTCAATTAAAGACTTTCTAATTTCTGGCTTTGTTAAATCATACTCGTCGGTTTTATCTTCCCAACAAGTAAACAATTTAAAAGCGCCGCACTTATATGGTGTTTTGTAATGATAAATAAAACTAGGTTTGTCCATTGCTAGGCGCAGGGTTCTGTCCTTGAGCGGCGGAACAATATAGCTGTACGATGCCAGTGAGGCGCAACCGTAAAGAGTATAAGCGAGCATCGTCGATACTGTCGTAATCTTTAGAAAGTTCTTGAGCATAGTCATTTTGCAATCCGAGAATTTCTTTTTTAATTTTATCTTGATCGAGTCTATCTAAGAACTTCAACCCGACCAAAATAATTTCTAAAATTGTTTGTGTCATTTATTTTAAGTTTTGTGGCAAAACTTTGTCTAAAAGATTAGCAAGACCGGCGCAAATGTCTGCGATTTTTGCAAGAGTAGCAGAAATCAAATGAGCAATAGAAAGAGGCTTTTCGCTTTTAATAAGACGAAGTCCAGCTTCTAAAACGATGGCAATAATGCCAGCTTGCCCACTTGCAGAATGAATGATTGAGTTAATTTGATCTAACATGTTATTTCTCCTTATAAGTTAAAGGGCACTTCCATCCTTGGAATTAACCCCCTGTGTAGTTTACGGACGCGGTCAAGAATCGTCAAATTATGGAATAAAGAACCTTTTACCACTTAATGGCGAACTGCATTGAAAGTGCACCCAAGTTGGGGTGTAAGCAAAGTCCTCACACCATAAACCAATCACTTCAAGCGCTTTTACGTTCTGTTTTATCCAAGCTTTAAGCTCGCCGTCACAATCTTTAATGTCACAAGCAAGGCCAGCAAGATGCTTTGAATGTTTTGCATTAGTTTTTTTTTGAGCAATTAACAAATCTTGATCGCTCTCAGAACGTAGCCCGCTGGTTACAACCATAGGCTTTCCATAAGCGTTTCTAATTTCATTTATTCTTTGCAATAAAATAGATAAGTTTTTATCTATGATTAAGCTTGTCTTGTAATCGTGAGGGTTAAGCTCGCGAATGGTAATCATGGCGAGTTAATAAATCTAACATAACTATAGACCAAAGTCCCACCGCTGTTGTCTGTAATATTTACCGAAGAACTTGGGGGAATATATACAACCGAAGTTTGTGATATTTGAGTACCACTATAAGTCGCACCAGTTGAAAACTTCCATCCGCCACCGGCGGTAGTGGCATTCATTGAAAAACTTAAAATTATATACTCGTTAGCGGCCGCAGTTATGGTCGCAACCGTACCACCAGCCAAAGACCCACCAGTACCACCGTTTATTTTTATTGTGCTATTAGAATTAAAATTAGTAATCATTAACGAGGCCTCCAAAAAATTGTCACAATTAAATCACTTGCTCCTGTTTGTACGCTAGTCACATCAAAGCGAAGCTTATCGCCAGCCGTAAAGTTCACCGTTGATAAAACAGGTCGAGTACATCCAGTTGGTAGCGTACCATCTACACCGTTAATATCAAACTGCGCATTTGCTGGCGCGGCACTCGTTACGCTTGGAAGCGTTGAGAAAATAGTAGTGTAAGATGAAGAACCCGCCGATGCTTTTTTAATATCAACGGTTGTGGTTCCGCTTGACCCTTGAGTTCCGCTATATACGCGCACGTTAACGATTTGAGAGTTATAATCGAAAGTTTCAAATGGGCCCAATCCCGTTGCTGGTAAGGTTGCTAAAAATGTGGCGTTACCATAAGCGCCAGCCATTCCAAAATAGAATGGAAAATATTGATAAGTATTAATGAAGTTAATCGAAGCCCCAAAGCGCTGGAGTAGGTCTTCACTGATTGCGCTTCGGAATTGCGATCCTTCAATATAAATCGTGTTTCTTGCTGGTGTAACTGGTGTTGCCATTATTGCCCCTTATCCATAAATTCTATACCCCGCGCCCTTGTCTGCAAAGCCTACCAGCTCAACATAGTAACCGCTAGTGGGAGTGAATCCTAAAGTTGATTGAACCGTCACAGTGTTAGAAGTGCTATTAACGGCAGAAATTAAAACCGAACCGCTTATGGTAGAAAAATCATTGCTTCTTACATAAATAGCAGCGCCCACATTAAATTTTGAAATGTCACCCGATGATACTGTAAACACAGTATTAGACGCGCCGCTCACGATTGCAATGGTTGGGTCAGCAAACCCATGAATGGCTTTATACAATGAATTTATTCCCGCATTTGTACTCGTTGGGTATTCCGGAATTTCCACAATCATTCCAGACGTGGGCGTAAAAGATAAAGGGCTTGAAAGGTTAAGTGTGTAAGGAATAATCGAATTGTCCGTTCCAGATAAAACAGCTTCACTGGACGCGCTAAAATCGTCCGCCCTTACCCTGATTGTTTGCCCGATATAATCTTTCCACTTTAAAGTTTCGTCCGCGCTAGTCGCGTTGTAGCTTGAATCAACTTTAATTGAGGTCGTAGTAGAAACACCACTAGCGGAAACAATGCTTGAAGGTGAAACGGTTCCAAACCTGTCAGCCGCCGAGCCTGTAATTCCAGAAACAAGTTTAAGCGTAACCTCGCCCGTTTTTAAATCTAATGATCTGTCGGTTACTTCATAAAGCTGAGTTCCAAGATTTCGAAGCCCAGTATTGAAATCAGTTATTTGCAAATATCCATTGTCTTGAAGTGCTATCACATCGCCAGCTTCAATGCGTGAACCGACTTGGAAGTTTACTTTTAAAGCAATTTCATAAGCTGCGCGTTTATATCTATTTAGTAAGTTAGTGGATACTTTAGAAACTAGCGTTGCAGCCCCTAAACTTGTTTTTAATCCTTGTGAATTAATTGGAAGCAAAGACAAAATGCCGATCAAGTTTAATGAAGTCGTATCAAGTGAACGCAAAACGCTTTGATAAGTCGAATTGTCATCCATCACATCGTATTGAAATTGTATTTGATTAAAAAACTTACGACTATTTAATCCGCGTGTGTTTGTAATGTTTTCAGCGCCGATGATATTACCAAGGTTTAAAAACTGAAGGTTAACGGTAGCGATCGGTGCTTTGGTTTCGTTAACTGAAAGCTGACCATAACGAGTAAGTGAATAGCAACCAACTGGATAGTAAAGTTGCTGCTCGATAAAGTCTTTACCAACTTGCTGTTCATTTATATAAAGGTTCATTACATAAACGCCAGTGTTAAGATAGTTGTCTCTTAAATCTTCATGACCCGCAACGTCCACATCTTTCGGTGAAAGTTTAAGCCCCATGGCGGTCGGTAAAGTGTCGTATTTAGAACGAAGAGCTATTGCAAGAGAGCCGCCCGTTTCTAGCGTTAAAGTGCTAGTAATTCTTAAAACGCCATTCGGTTGATTTGTTGTGTCTTCGATTGTTGTAATTCTGTAAGTGCCATTGTTACCAGACACCGAACCCGAAACGGTAACATAGTCTCCAATAGTTAAACCATAGTCATCAGTTGCACTTTTACCAATCGGCAAAACAACGGCATTCGTGACGCCTGAACCTGTGATTAAATTAGTTCCCACCGCTTGGGGTGTTAACCCTGTAATGTATGGGCCGTTCCAACCTGATAACATTAGTTTAAGAGCAAGCGTTAAAGGGTGGCCATTAATCTGACAAGTATGTGTCGTTTCAGTAGACGTTGCATGAGTGGCCGCCGTGGTTCCTCTTGCGCCTCTTAACGCCGCATTAATTTGCGTGACCGTACTTGTTGTATATTGAATGACTTCGTTTTCCATTGTGCAATAAAGAGTCACATTTGAATCATAAGTTGAGTCTGGCCCAAGTATCGGCTGATAAAATAAACTTGCGTCATTTGTTGGGATAGTTAACGTCGAGGCGTTCACAATGCTTGACGAGTTAGTTTTTTGAACTTGAAAAATTGCTTGTCTTCTTTTTTGATTGGCATCACCGATCGAGAACGTCACCATTCCCGATTGTGTTTGTACGTTGTTAATAATGCCGCGAAATGCAACATAGTAATCTTGCGGGTAAGAAGTGTTAGCAAAGCCCACGCGCACAATGCAAGCTCGCCCCATTGTTTCGTTGATTATTGTACCACCAGTTCCAACAAGGTTCGATATTTCTGCATTCTTATCAATCATCACAACCGAGAATGTAGACGTTGACGCTCGCCCTTGCTCTGGCTCTAATCGCTGGGAAATAGTCATCGAACTTTTATCTGAAATGTAAACTTTATTATTCGGAACCTGAACCGATGCCCCGTAATAAAGCCCAGTCCCACCATAAACATAAGGGTCGCCATAAACCAGCTTATGAAAAGTTGGTTGCAAAGAATAAACATAGGGAACGCCTTCAATTTCAAAAACGATATTTAATTGTTTTGAAACCGAAGCAAGACCAAGTTTATAATTTGTAGGGTAGTTGCTTGTTGGCATTTATTATGGCTTTACTGGTTTTGGATATTTTAATTTTACAGCTAACCTAGCTGCGTGAAGTTCGTCTAACGCTTCTTGACCGCCATCAAAGAAAGCATTTAAAAATGCGCCTAAATTGGGATATTCTGCGATTCTTGAAGCAATACACAAATCAAGATCATGCTCGTAAGTGACGTCTGTAATATCGAAAGAATAATCTGCTTTTAATTTTACCCAATGAACTAATTCACCGCTTACTTCGTCTAGTCTATCTTCACTGTCAATCACATCGTCAATGTCGTAAGCTTCGACCCATGAAGGTGAGTCGCCAGTCTTTTCTAATTGCCATCGCTCAGGTTTACCCCAAGTGTTTAATCTTATCCACTCGTTAATGTGTGGGGTTGGGTCTTCAACTTCCAACCAATTTGTTTCAATTCCTAATTTGTTTTTTATGCTAATTTTTTTCATATTAATAACCCAAACTTTCGATCTCTATATGGCAAGGAGCTGCTCCGGTTACCGTTCCATAAGTTCCACCTTGCCAAGGGTAATTGGCATTGTTTGAAGTAATTTGAATAGTATCACCAGCATTTAATGAAAATGAAGTAGACATTGATGCAGCAGCGGTAGCCGTAAAAATATCACCAAACACCTCTAAGTTTGCACCATTTTTATAAATAGTAATTAAGCATGTACTTGATGGAGCGCTGGCATTATTGAAATAAGCTTTTAACGAATACTTACTAGAACGAGGAGCTGTAAACTTCCAAGCTGATCCTGTAGTAACCGCATTGTGTGAATCATAAATTTTAGAATCATAATTAAGTGGAGTGGTGCTCGTCATGGTTCCATTGGCGCTTGCATAATATTTAGCACTTATTAATTCATTTGCACCAATAACTGATGGGCCTGAAAGTCTAAAAATAGATATATAGTGAGAAAATGGAGCAGAAGCTGATCCATAAAAAGTCGCAGTAGTGCTGGGTCTAGCGTCAATATAATCTCCAGCATTTAACTGAATTAGTGTGGTTGCAACAGATAAGTTAGTTTGACCAAGTGATGCAGTTCCATAAACATCACCCATTTGAAATATACTAACACCATTTTTATATAAATTAACATAACCAGCAGTTCCAGAAGCATAAAAAGAACTTGTTGAAACTGAATAAATGCCACTAATCGGAGCCGTAAACTTCCAAGCTCCTGATCCTGTGGTAACGGCTGAATTTGTATCAATCAATTTTACATCATAATTAAATTGAACATTTGCACCTGGAGCTTGATTTGCAGATAAATAATAATTTGCTGCCACCACCCTAGTATCCGTGTCATTACTAACTTGAACATTTGATGACCAGCCAGCAATTGGAATTTTAAATTGAACGGTTGCATTTTGACCAGACACCAAAATAATTGATCCACTTGTTTTTACTAACGCGCTAACATTTGTGCTTTGAGATACATATAAACTAGTAGCCGTAGAGCCATCATAAAAAACATAACCAAAGTAAAAGCTTGTGTTAATAATTGTGGAAGATGAATTAGTTGCTGCATAAGTTCCAACAATATGACCAGCGGAACCAGTGGGTAATTTTGTTGTATCAATGGATAAACCACTTGGAAGTGTAAAAGATGCAGAGCTTGCCACTGGAGTTGTCCCAGTAAAATATCCTATAACTTCTAGTGAATCACCCACCCTTCTAGTCCGCCAACTTGCATTTGTAATGGTTCCTAAGTTTACGGGAGTAAAAGTTGTTGTTGTAATCCAATCGGTCATTACCGCACCGATAGGAATTGTTTGTGGCCCCACCTGAAAGTCATCAAAATTTACAACATATGCAACGGTTGTGGTTTGTGCCGTTATTACCGCAATTTTATAAGTATTATTTGCAGTTAATCCGTCTGATTGAAATGTAAATGCAACTCGTCCTTGACCCGTAGCTTGATTCATTCCACGATAGCCAGTCGGTTGAGTCCAAGCGCCTGAAATAGTATTGTAAATCCATATTTCTAGCGTCTGTGTAGACGTGCCCGAGAAATCAACCGTACCGCTTACAACTTCATAAGAAAAAGATCCTGTTAAAACTTTCGCTGTGTCTTCACGATCAATTGTGAGAGCGCCTGAAATAAACCCCTGATATTGGGCGTTGGCCGCTGAATGGGTAAGTTGTCCAGACTTAGTGCCAATTAGTGGGTTTGTGCTCGTTGCCGCAAGCGCCATTTGAGTTGCGCTTAATGTTGGAGCTCCTGAAGGTGCACCGCCTAAAAAGGTCAATGTGCAAAGCGACCATGGGCTTATCGTTGCATTTTCGAAGCTTGGGTTAGCGCTTGATAAAGAAAAATAATTTTTAGCCCCACCGCCGCCACCGCTACCCGATGACCCCCAAGTTAAAGCGCCCGTTCCGTCATTTACTAATGTAGTAGACAATGCACCTTGAGCCGCTGGTAATGTTAGCGCGTAACTTGTGGTTGCCGCCGCTGGTGTGATTGTAATGGTTCCAGAGCTTGAGCCATTTAATAACAAAGAGGTTAAAGACGCTTGAGAAGCTACAAAGTTACCACTCGCATCTCTTTTTACTATTGTAGACGCTGTATTTAAATTGGTTGCACTCATGCAATCCATAACTCCAACAATTAACCATTTAGATTGTGTTGAATCGTAAACAAGAGTGACGGCGCAATTGTCTGGAAGTAAATAACTAGACGTGATTAATTTTAATTGATTTGCACTTGATGCGGAACCAGACAAAGAGTTTAAAGTCGCGGCCGTACCGCTTGCATTTGATATGATTAAAATTTGACCGTCTAACCCAGCAACCACACCGTTTAAAACAACGCTTGCGCCTGTAAGTTTAATATTAGTTTTTGCGCTATCAAGTGCGTTGATAGTTCCAGCGGTTGAAATTGTATTTTTAGGAAAACTTAAAGCAGCGCCTAAACCTAAATTGTAAGAAGTTGAATCGGCAGAGTTCTTACTTAAAAAGGCCGCGTTTGTAATGCTTGCGTTTACTGATTGACCATCTATGACACCCATTTAAATCCCCTTATGCGTAGCTTACCGCTGGCGGTATAATTCTGTAAACCATTTGACCCGTTGTATATAAAAAAGGAAAGTCGGGCAGCATCTCTTTAAACTGATAACCCATTCCTTTACCATCGTATGAAGTTTTTTCTAACGTGCAATTAAACACAGTGTTTGGTGAGGTAGTGTCTGGACAAAACTCAAGCGGTCTACCCTTTGATCCCCATTGTAATAATGGCGCCCATTCGTTAGTGCATTTTAATTCTGGTTCATATTTAAACTCGACCTGAAAGAATTGGTGAGTCGCAAAGTAAATTGTTTCCTTTATACCGCTTGCCGATATATTCGGAGTTCCTATCATTTTTTGCATAAACGAAGGCGGCAAGTATGTATACCCAACTAAGGTGGGGATTAATAAAGTGCCAGCGGTTGAGGTTGAAGTATAACTAAGCGCACCCGTTTTGTCCGTTGCTGTAAATCCTAAAGTCGTACCAATCGAGGTCGCAAGTCGTGGCCCAGTTCCAAACAATAAACTTAAATAAGATCCCGCGCTGGTAATCGTAACGGTGTTAGTCGTTGAAGTTCTTGTGATTGAATAAGAGTAGGTGTTTACAGGGTCAGCCGCGCTCATTGCTCTAATCACTTCAACCATTAAATCTTGAAGTGAATAAAACCCAGTGTTTAAGGTTGCCAATATTGTTGGGCCACCACTAGCAGCCACAAAATCAAGAGAACTATTCGCACTCGACACCTGAAGCCCATAAGTAAAACTTGACCCATTCTTTAATGCCATTAAGAAGCCCCGCCCTGATTAATTTGAACATATGAAAATGAAGTTGCATCCGTTTCCGATCTTATCATTTCCATAAGAGTACGTTTTGTTTGCTCAGTTTCAAAGTAATTTCCCTGAACAGCAATCGTGACGCTTTTCTGTGTCTTGGCCGCTTCAGCCGTTTGTAAATCTCCCACGGTGCTAGGCGCTTCACTTGAAGCAGATGCCCCACCGCCGCCACCGCCAGTGCTTGCGCCAATTCCGCCACCGCCGCCACCCGCTGCACTTCTCAACATTCCAGACAAAGCAAGCAATGCGCCCCCTTGAGCAATCACTTCTGGTTGAAAAGTTCCGATACCAGTCGCCAATAATTCCGAACCTTGAGCCTCTGCAATGTCAGCGATAGAGTTTAACATAAACCCCCTCATTGCTTCGGCTGCATTTTTAGAACCATCACCCAACGCAATGAATGCGCTTTTTGCGTTAGTCTTTAATGATTTAAAAGCAACGTCTCCAAGCTTCGCAAAATTTCCAACGTCCTTAGAGGCATCAAGCGCTGCGGCCTTCCAACCTTTACTAAAACCAGAACTGGTATTAGCAGAGACTTTAGCCGCTTGATTTGCCGCTTTTATTTCATCACCCTTGCTGTCTTCAATTAATTTTTGAACATCAAGAGCGTATTTTCTTTTTATCTCGAACTTCTCTTGCTCGGCTAACGCTATCGCTGGCCCGCCTTCTTTTAATGCCTTCTCATCGGCTTCTCTTATTTTATTATTTGTTTCAAGTTCAAGATTAACAAGCTCTTCAGCGCGATGTTTTTTCATTTCATCGGCGTCAGTTTCAAGAGCAATTTCCGCTTGAATTCTTGCTTCTTTTAACTTGAGAATGTCTTGATTAAACTTAGTTTCAGCCTCGCGCTTATCTGGGCCTTTTTCTTTTTTCTCTGCATTCTTTGCGCGTTCTTTATCTTGCTCTTCTCTTTTTTCTAAATATTTATCATACTTTTCTAATTCACTCTTGGAGTCTGCAAGAGCTTTTTTAGCGTTTTCGTAAGTGCCTTTATAATTGTTATAAATACCATTTACGGTCGAACCGTATTTAGTATACATGCGCTCGGCTTTAGACACCTCTTCAGTTTGTGACTTTATTTGCTCGCGAAGTTTTTCCGCCTGAGCTCTGGTTCTTTCTATTCCGCTTCCATAATTGGCGGTCAAAGTATTTCCAAGATTCTTGATTGCACCTGAAGCCATCGAGATCATGGTTCTAAAATTAGAACCAAACATTTGTTCGTATTTTACAATTACAAATTCAAATATTTCATTAATGCCAACTTTAAGTTTTTGGTAAGATACTGTTAAAGAGTTAACATCTTCTTTCGCACCCTTTAAAGAGGTTTTCCCTTTTTCCATTGTTGCGTTTAAAATGGCTGTCTTTTTATCTTGCTCTGATAAATCAGAAACCATTTTATTAACACTATTAGCATAATCACGAAGAGCTTTATCGCTATCAATAACAATACCCATGTGCTTAAGCATTCGGACGTTACCCGAAGCCATAGCCATAGAAATTCTGTCGAAATTACTTGCTAAGTCGCCACCGAAAACGGTTGTAACTTTTCTAGCAAGCTCCATGATTTCAGGAATACGGTTCGCGTTCACTCCAAGCTCGACGATTGCCTTATTGGCTGACTTAAGCGCATCGTTCATGGTCATGAAGCCAGCCGTTGACTTCTCAAGACCCTCTCTTAACACGCTTGGAACTAAGCCCGCATTTGTGGCTAATAAATCAAATTGAGTGCTAACACGATTAATTTGTTCGGCTTCCAAAGTAAGGTCGAAGCCCTTTTTTAAAGTTAAAAGCGCAGTAGCTACAACGCCAAGAGAAACACCCATTGTGGCAAAGCCTTCAATGAGTCCCGAAATGTTTTCGACTTCGCCAAGTTCACCCAAAACTTTTTTCGCTTCTTGGGCGTTATGAATAAAGTTCTTAGCATCTAAGTCGATATGAAAGATTTGTTTTTCTTCTGCCATTTATTGCATCCTTTGAACAGTGTCAAAAAAGCTTTCGATAGCGGCAACGGTCGCAGGGTCAGTGGGATCGAGTGCCCTACGTTCTAACTTATCCTCTCGCCCAATTGCTCGAAAGTAAAACACCTTGCGAATCTTTTCGTAATACTCTGAATCGCCTAGAGAAATTGAGGCAATGTCGCATTCTGCAACATATTTTTCAGCTTGCTTGCGTTGTGATATTTTTCTGGCACTTTGTAACAAAGAAAAAAACCGAGTCGCTGGCATGTTAAGAACTTGCTCGGCTGTCCAACCAAACATTAAACAAGCTTCAGCGGTAAGATCGGAAGCGCTAATTTTTACTTGTTCAACTTTTTCTTTTAAGTTATTGGCTTTTTTTTTTCGTTTTCTTGGTCTGCTTGAGCTTTGCCAGTCACACAATCAAGTGTTAATGCGAACAATGCGGACGCTTGCGAGGTGCTCATCTTTTCAATGTCTTGATGGGTGATGGTATCACATACCGCTTTAAACAAATTAAAGTAACAATCGACAAGCTCTTCGCCTGATACCTTTTCAGCGTCCTTGAGTTCGACGAGTTTTCCAAGTGCTTGGGTGTACTGGTAAAACTCAAGAACGCTAATTGGTTTAATATTGTGAATCTTTCCATTGAACCTAAACGGAACCGACACCGCAACCATAGCATCTAAATCGCTAACGATTGGTACATTGTCTTGTCTCGCTGGTTTTAAGTTAAAAAGATTCATGAATCAATTATGTCCCATATTTGAAGAAACGGTTAGGAGTAACAGACTCGTCTGGTAAAATATTCCAAACAATTTTAAGTTTAGCTTGCTCAGTTGGGCCGTATGTAATGCTTGATTCAGCGCTTGCAACCGCTTTCCAGAAAGTATAGTCGCCAGATAAATCAAGTGCGCCCTTGCTTTCAGGGTGTAACACTAAACTTTTAGCGTTAGACAAATCACTGTCACCAATATTTTGATTGAACGTGATTGTTCCAGAGGTTCCAGTTCCAGACAAAGTTGCATGAGGAAATACTACTTTCCAAATGTCTTTGCTTTGAATTTCTGCTAACTCGGTTGTCACAGTTACTTCAACACCAGAAACACGACGATCTCTGATTGTAGTACCGCTTTGGTCTGCTAAAATATTTGCTTTGCTGTATTTAGCTGAAATTACAACATTTCCCAAACTACCACCTAGATCAACTTCAGAACCCGAAGTTCCAAATTTTACGATCATTGGGGTTAATTCCATATTACTTGTTGTTACTATTGCCTGACTCATATTTTTCTCCTTTTAAATTAAACTTTCGTAATGCTGAACCGCTAACTCCACCGATACTTCCTTACGAAATATCGCCCTTGGGTCATCGGGGCTTTTAGCGTCCGAGTACAAAGGCGAGAATTGCGCGTTCTCAATCACAACCACAATCTTGACCTTACCATCACCGCTAGTCAAACTCGCTTGGTCTAAAAGCCCAACGAGTGCGGCCTGATAACGGTAAGCTTTTAAATAAATACGCTCTGCATCTTTATCTTCAATCACAACGGTGACATTTAACCGAGTCTCAGCATTGATGTGATTTTGACCACGTTCGCGCTTTTTAAAGTCCATTCGCTCGGGAATAATAAAAACGGCTGGCGTTCTGTATGCCTTTGCTCTTTGATAAATAAAGTAATCCGCTGGAGGGTCAACCGCTACAACTGGATATGTGGAAGCATGAGCCGCTCCGACTTGTAACAATGCCGCCGCCATGTTCGTGGTTAAGTAATTCTTAATGAGATAAACGTCAGACTCAACTAACTGAAGACCGATACTGGATGGCATTACTCAGGGCTCCCTTCTTTTTGAAGGATTAAAAAATCATTAATAGATTGTTTAATTTTATTTTTAAACTCATCTCCCCATGTAGTAAATGAACGTGCAATGTCTGCATATTTTGCATATTCAATGCTTGTTGAAATGGTCATTGAGTGATCGGTTACAATTTTATATTGACCATTACTTGGGCCCACAACGGCTTTAAATAAAGCGCCAGTGGCAACCATGGTCTTACTTCCACTGCCATCATAAGAAGCATATTTTTTTAACTTATAAGTTCTGTAAGGTTCTTTTACCGTATCCCAAGCTTTGCCTTCTGAAGCGTTCTCAGTAAACCATCGCTTTCTTTGTGCGTTTTGGTAAATGCGGTAAATGTTTCGGTTTAAGAATGAACGCATTGCTTTCCCGCGGTCAATCATTCCCGCAAGCTTCATTTCAACGCTGTCATCCTTGGAACCAAACGAAACGCTCATCGGTTAGGCGCCACATCTAGAACGCCACCAAGAGAGCTGCCCCAAAGAGGAGCAAGCGCTTGACCTTGACGATTCTCGTAATAGTCGTTTCTTAATTTCATTGCTTCAGTTCGAGCGTCTTCAGACGATTTCTTAAATTGAATAATAATCTTTTCGCGTTCACCGTCTGGTAAATCTTGCATCTTGTAAGTATCTGCGAACGTGTCAGCGAAACGAAGGGCTAGTTTTTGATAAGCCTCGGCACTCGCATAAGTTAAGGCAGCGGTTTGAAGCCCGCCAATTACTTGGGAGTAATCATCACCAGCCGCTAAAAAATTAGATGCAAGCCTTAAAAAGCTTTGAAGTTCAGTGTCTAAAAAGTATTGAGAATAGTAAGTGCATTCGATAACGTCACCCGATACAGGTGCGGCCACTAATTGAAAATAACCCGTCACCAAATCATCATTCGAAACATCGGAATTAAGTAAGCGAACTCCATTTTTATAAACACCAAGAAAGCCCGTTGCTGTAGTGAGGTCAGTAATTCTACGAAATTCGAAAGTCTTAAAAATTGTATTAGTGCCATTTATGTCACCAAAGACGCGCTTAAATGCTCGAAGGCGGTCGGTTGAATTGTCAGAAAGCTTTGTTCTTAAGTCGCTTAATGCTGTCGTCCAACTCATTTAAAAACCCCTAACTGAATTAATGCGTCAAAGAGAACAGTGTCCTTCTCTAAAATCACATAGTTTAAGCCAAGCTCTTTCATTACCGCTGCCTTGGCATAGCATTGATCCGCTTCGGGTTCATTCGCTGGCTCATCGACATATAGTGTGGTTGTGGTCAAGTCGTCGCCAAGTCTAGCAAATGGAAAAAATTTATCAAAGCGCTTCATGCGGTCATAATGCTTGTATCTCTGACGAAGCTCGTCGTGATACCAATTTCGAATGTATGTAGAACTTTTAGCGATAGTTTCAGCAAGTGTCTTAAACTCTTGTGATGGCTTTTCGACATCACGAATTGGTTTTTCTATTGTTCTTTGTACTACCTCTTCAGGTGTTTCAGATTTATAGATGACCGACAAACTCTTGCCCTGTTTTATTCTCGCCATTAAATTTCCCCTTAAGGGTAGGGTAGCAGTGCCACCCCACCCGTCAAGAGTAAAATTAATTATACAGAACCGTCAGAACCTTGATAGAAGAAACGACTGTCAATGAAATCCGCGTTCGCACGAATACGAACTTTAAAGCGAATTACATCACGGTCGAAACTCATACCAGATGCTGGGTTCTCTAATTCAACCACGGCCGCTTCACGAATCTGAGCAATGAACGCAGGTACTTTAGAATCAAGAACGTACCATGCTTTAGAGTCAGCACTTACTGAACCGTTTTGGTCAAACACGAATCGAGAAATGATTGGGTTAGCAATACCTTCGATTGGGTTGATAGAGAACGCGCCCCCAGTCGCTCCAGCCGTTGCACCAGTTGGATAGTATCCAGAATGAAGCAAAGTAGCTAAATCGAATTTGTAGTGAGGTGAAGCGATGATCGCGTCAGGTTGAACTGACATTTTCAAACCAAGCAAGTTTTTCTGATTCATTAGAGCAATAAAGCCCGCTTGAATGTTAGCTTGATTTAACGCACCGTAAGAAGCTGGTCTAGTTGAACCGCCGCCCACTAGTGAAGTAGACCAAGGGTAATTTGCTTCAGTTGAAGGTTGAGTTTCAGATTTAGGTACGCTCATGTTTCCATAAGTCATTCCTGATACTGAAGCCAATTTACCGTAGCAAAGAACTTCAAGAACTTGTTTAGCATATTGACCAAGCAAGCCGGATTGTTTTTGAAATTGGCCCGTTTGATCGTCTTCTAAAAGTTCTTTAGAAACTGCGAACAAAGTTCCGTACTTTCTATTTCTGAGCTTGATGTCCAAACCAGCCGCGCCCACTTCCGGATAGATTTCGTTCTCCCCGATTTGAGAAGGGAAACCAACACCTTGTAGTGGTGCGTAAAGTTCTTCTTGACGAGAAGAGTTAACAGTGTGTGCCCATTGTTCAAATGTAGTCGGAACAGACTCATAAGCGCTGTTAACGATAGTTTGAACACCAGCACGAAGAACCGCTGGGAATGCTCCCATTTGATCCGCTTCTGCTAATTTGTTCTTGGTTTTTTTCCAGTTGAAAGAACGCTCAAGAACCGGAAATGCTTTCGCATCTCTTGGGTCAACGCCGAAAGAACGCTTCATTGATTCAATCAATGATTGCTCGTCTTCAGACGCCCATAGTTTTTCTGTAATCACTGCGCGGTTTTCATCGGCAGTGTTTTTGAATCCAATTTTATGTGTACTCATTTATTTTTTATTCCTTTATAAATTAAAGTTCAAAACCAGCGCCGTTGTTACAGCCTAGTAAAACTCTACCAGTTGAAGACGAACCCGCAGTGATTGCAGCGTCTTGAAAAATACCAATTTTGTTTGTACCAGTTGAAGACACAGTTTGTGCGTCAGTGGTAGAAGCATAAACGTCACCGCCAGCAACGAAAGAATCGCCAGACTTCAATTTAAGAAGGCAAATGACTCCGTATTGTGGGCCAGCAATTCCTTCAATAGCTTGAGCAGCGTCTACAGACGTGCCAGTGTATGAAGAGATTAACTTTCCATTAACGATTGTGTTACGAGCAACGCCCAAAACGCGAGCCGCGTCTGTATCGCTAGTTACTGGTTTGATTAGGTGATTGGTAGTATCTAAATAAAGAATATCACCTTGGTTGAAGCTCACTGCCGAGCTAATTAAGTTCAATGCGGACTCGAATACAGATCCGGGTCTTACTGAACGTACAATGTTATTGATCGCTTTCGTAGCCATGTTTTTATTTCTCCTTGTTTATATTTATTTAAGCATATCGCCGAAAGAAATTTTATTTCCTTTAGACGGTGCACTTACGGTTTTTTCAGTTGAAGTTACAAAGAAAGAGGACTTCGCTTTAGACTCACTTCCAAGCGATAGACCAGCTTCTTTAAAAGCTTCCACATAAATTTTGATTGCTTCATCCGCTTCTTTTTCAGAGCGAATCTTTTTAGCACGAATCTTATCAGTCACAGAACGTGGAAGTTTTGACTCTGACAATTTCTTGTCAAGGTATACAGCCATGTCGCGCTTCTTAAGTTCTGACTCAAGCATTGCGATACGAGCTTCAAGCTTCATAGACGCCGCTTCTTTTTTAGCTTCATCTTCTGACTCGTGTTTTGCTTCGTCTTCGCTTTCATGCTTAGCTTCGTCTTCAGACTCGCATTTTTCAGCTTCATGCTTTGCGGCCATGTGCTTTGCTAATTTCATTGCATGAGCGGTTGCCTTAGCTGCGTCTTCTGACTCGTAACCCATTTCCTTGTAAGCTTCGCAAGCTTTATGAGCGGCTTCTTCTTCTTCTTCGCCCATTTCTTTACCATCATCGCCCATGTGTTTTTTAATCATGTCGAGGATAAGTTTCTTATCTTGCTCTTCGTCCCCATGATCGCCGTTTTGTTCAGGCGCATCTTGAGCTTCGTCTTCGTTTTCAGACTCATGTTTTTGTTTCATTTTCATTGCTTCGTCTTCTGCCTCTTTGGGTAGAATGTCTTTCTTTGCCATTTCTTTCTCCTTTTTTTCACTTTCCATAATTTCCAAGACGCGGCCCTTTGCTCCCGCCTCAGTTACTAAGTCTGTTGAGATCGCATCTCGAATAGTATTCACTACTCGTATTTGCGTCAAACCTTCTTCGATGGCTTTCATGATTTTAGGTTTACATGACTCAGGAATATTTCCCTCTTTCATGAAATCCTCAACCGATAACGCTTCAGCATCTCCCGAAGCATTAATTGAAAGCCCTACGAAATCTTTGTCAGCGTATTTTTCGGAATAGTCTACAGCCTGACGAACTAATGAACGCGCCCACTCGTAAGGTGCGTCTGGTAAAATAACAAGGTCAGCGCATAAAGCTTTGGAACCATCATCGTTCTCTTCAACGTGTACGTTCTCAAAGTGACCGATAATGTCACGCACTGAGCGCTCAGGTCTGTCTTGATCTTCAGAGCGCGAAGGGTGATCGGCATAGCATTTCTTACCTTCGAAAGCCGTAATTGCACTTTCAATCGCGTTAGCCGAATAATAAAACCCATCCCTAAGATTTCCTAAGCCTTCTTGAATAAGAGCTACTTTAAATTTGTTCTTAACCTGAGCGCCCTTTGATGGCCCGCCTTCGCTTTCCATAAATCGAGCGGAAACAAATCGATCTCTTAAAGAAGCTTCAGTGTGAACAAATTCCTTGGGCTTCATTTTGCCCTTAAACTTTTTATCTTTTTTCTTTTTAGTGTCTGGAACTTGAGCGCGAAGAACAGCGGCGTTAGCGCCCATTTGTTCAGCCTCTTTTTTCATTGCATCCACTTTGTCTTTTTGATCAACGATAGCCAAACCTTTGGCTTTCAATGTATTGACCAAAGTTGCCGCGCTCATCTCGGGAGTATCTAACAAAATTTGATTAACTTGGTCTTCAACGGTTGGGCTTGGGTTAGTCAATGGTTTTGGCTCGGGCTCACCCACCACTGGCTTAACTTCTTTTTTCTTCGAATAAACGTCAGAAGCATAGAACCAAAACGGTTGCTTAATGCCTGTTTTGTCGTCTTCTTTTTTCTTAACCAGACTTTCAATCGTTTTAAGTAATTTCATTCTACCATTTTTCTCGTTTAGTTCTTTGAGCTTTAGAAACGAACTTAACTTTAATGTCAAACTTGCCGCTAGTGTTGGGCTGAACTTGAGGTTGGTAATCCATTTCTTTTAAGTTTATGCCCATACTTTTCGCGACTCGCTCAACTTCCTCAAGAGACTTGCAGCGGTATCCTTCGATTTCGTAAATATGTCGTCTAACAACTTTATTTAAATTCGTGGAACCGCGATCAACTTCTTGAAGTCGTTCGTCTTCTCTGCCTAGTAGAGTCTCAGGGTTTTTCACAAACTCGTCAAATGAGGGCATCCCAAACGAATGTGGGTCTTCCATTACATCGTCAAAACTTGCTTCGGCTAACTTTTTAAGTCTATCAGTCATAGTGTTTATCCTTGATCTCGGTTTTTTCAGTCGAGGGAATATTGCTATTAGATTTAGGTACTTCCGGAATGCTACCAATAGACGAAGGCGCGGTCAATGGGCTGGCCATTGCTGGTGAGCTTGGATCCTCTTTAATTTTCATTTGCTCTTCGTCGTAAATATAATCGGTAACGTTAAATTCTTTCGCTACCATGTTAGCCACGCGCTCATTTGCAAACCATTTCATGTTCTCAGCAAATGCCAAGTCTTGAAGTTTTTGTGAACGGTCAGCGGTAACAATTTCAGGGAACGTAACTTCACACTCGGCGTCAATTCCGAAGTGATCCATTAAGTGATCCCATAAATCTAAAATCACTTGCTCATAAATTTTCTGACGCCCTTCAAATTTCTTAGCGACTGGTTCGGTTGCTACAATAGCTGAAGCGCGAGTTTGACCGCCTGATAAGTGAGTCCCAAAATAAGAAATAGGAATCCCCATGCCTGAAGCAACGCATGAAAGCGCCCACTCAAATGTAACGTTACCGCCACCTTTACCAGTGCCTTCAACGCCTTTATACTCGCGCTTTACTTTCGCGGTATGTACGAACTCAGAGCCAGCGGGTGCAATCGTTCCAATGCTTGCTTGATCTTGAATATAAGCGTTAATGTCACCTTGTGAACCCTCAATGGTTGTATCAATGCACCAGCTTGCTT
>Ga0114958_10000846_pt1 | contig 25431 bp, 27 predicted proteins | sample C_130208_EF_Meta_FD_89577 | JGI IMG/M metagenome (GOLD analysis project Ga0114958, IMG submission 89577) | Freshwater microbial communities from Lake Croche, Canada to study carbon cycling - C_130208_EF_MetaG | ecosystem: Environmental > Aquatic > Freshwater > Lake | place: Lake Croche, Canada... | reverse complement strand
TTACGGTACCAGTTGCCATTGCATACTTCCTTACTAAAACAAGGGGAGGCGCCCCAAAAGTTTGTACTTCACGAACTAAAGCCAGCTACGCCAACAAAAAAAGATCAAAGTAAAAACGCCCAACATGCTTTTTACGGGGATAATTCCACCAAGTCAAGCATTTATTTAGCAAAAACTACAATTACATAAGACTTATTTTAAAGAACCACAACATCATGTGGTTAAGGAACTAAAAAATATCAATATGTCAGTACATTTTCTTAGTAATTGTAAGGATGTTGTAAGGAAGCATCTTTATCATGAAAAATATTAGTTTTAATAAGACATCGCAATGCTTTTTGTAGTTGATTTTGACGGCACTTTATCAGTGCGAGACACCGTAGACGCGATGCTTGAGCAATTTGCGGATCCTTCATGGGAAGACGTTGAGAAGGAATGGCTGGATGGCCACATCACTGCAGTGCAATGTATGCAAAAACAATTACGCATGGTTAAAGCTGATCATGTCACGCTCGAAAACTTTTTCCGAAGTATTCAGCTAGACGCAACCTTTTTACCTTTTTATAAACACGTAAGCCAGTTCGCCAAACTGGCTATTGTAAGCGACGGTTTAGATCATGCGATTCACGTTGCCATGAAAAACGCTGAATTCCCAGAGCTACCTACCTATGCCAACAAATTACATTTCGTGCCAGATGGTATTGATATGTCATGGCCGCACAAAAATCCAAATTGCAATGCGGGTAATGGCGTATGTAAATGTAAGGTAGCGCAAGACTTATCTGGCGACGAAAACCCAGTTGTTTTAATTGGCGACGGCAAATCAGATGCTTGTTTGGCCAAATCTGCTGACATCGTCTTCGCAAAAGGGTCCCTAATTAAATATTGCGAAACCAATAATATTCCACACTTCAAATTTCAAACCTTTGCTGATGTATTAACAAGGGTCAAAACATGGCCGCAAGACATGAGCCACCGCACTTTATCTGCTTAATTTTTATTGAAAGAGTCGAAACATGGATAAAAAGATCATCGAAATCCTCGCTAAGAACGATAAATATTGTTCACATGGCGACACCGTTAACTATGCGGACCCCCCAAAAGTATTTGAAAACTGCGAGGGCAGCTTTTTATTTGATGAAAACAAAACGCCTTATCTAGATTGGCAGATGTGGTACTCAGCGGTTAACTTTGGTTACAAAAACAAACGTATTGCTGACGTATTGCACAAACAGGTTGATACGCTCCCACAATTAGCTAGCCAATACCTGCACAAAGAAAAAGTTGAGCTAGCGGAAATCATTTGTAAATACATGGAAGACAAATACGGCGTTAAAGGTCGTGTTCACTTCAACGTAGGTGGCGCACAAGCCGTTGAAGATTCATTAAAAGTAGTACGTAACCATACAGGCAAAACACACCAATTTGCTTTCATGGGCGGCTACCATGGCCGTACACTCGGTGCTTCAGCGATCACTTCTAGCTATCGCTACCGTCGTCGCTTTGGCAACTTTGCTGACCGCGCACACTTTGTGCCCTATCCATACTGCTTCCGTTGCCCATACGACATGAAAGTAGAAACTTGCGACACTTATTGCCATAAACAATTCGAGCATTTATTCGACACAGAATATCAATCTATCTGGGATGAAAAAGCCAAACAAAGTGAATTTGGCGCTTTCTACATTGAGCCTATGCAGGGCACAGGTGGTTACATTGTTCCACCAGCTGGCTACATGAAAAAACTTCAAGAGTCATTAAAAAAACGCAACATCTTGTTAGTTGCTGACGAAATTCAAATGGGCGTTTACCGCACTGGTAAGCTTTGGTCATGGGAAAACTTTGACATCATTCCTGATATTTTCGTGTTCGGTAAAGCTATTACTAACGGATTAAACCCACTCTCAGGCATTTGGGCACGTGAAGAATTAATCTCTCCAGAAAAATTCCCTCCAGGCTCAACACACTCAACATTTGCTTCAAATCCATTAGGTACAGCAGTCGCGCTTGAAGTCATGAACATGACGCTTGAAGCAGATTTCGAGCCACATGTTCGTGAGCGCGGCGCTTACTTCTTAAAACGCATCCAAGAATTGAAGTCGCGTTGGAAGTGCGTTGGTGATGTTAGCGGCTTAGGCTTGGCATTGCGTATCGAACTTTGTGAAAAAGATGGCTTCACAGCTAGCCGTGCACTAGCTGACCGCATGTTCAATGAAGGCCTTAACGGCGACATCATGATTGATGGCAAACAATACGGCCTTGTGCTAGATATTGGCGGCTATGAGAAGAACGTGATTACATTGGCTCCTTCATTGTTGATTACTGAAGAAGAGATTGATCTAGGTATTAAGCTGTTTGAAGCACTTCTTAAACGCTGCGGCGCTGAGTAATTGAAGATTAAATCGGGGCGTAAGCCCCGATTTAATTTCAGCAAGCTAATTAAAAAGTTAATTAAATAAAGATTACATGACTCAAGAAATTCAAAACTGTCTCGGCTCAACTGGTTTCTATGATAAACGTGGTGATGACGCGGTATTACTGATACACGGTCTCACAGGCACGCCAGCCGAAATGCGCTACATCGCTAAAAATCTTCTTAAGCAAGGTTTTAGCGTGGCATGTCCTCAGTTGGCGGGCCATTGTGGGACGGTAGGCGACCTTAAGCGTTCTAAATGGCAAGACTGGTATGAGTCTATGGCCGTGGCTTTTGAAGCGCTCAAAAAAGAACACAAACGAGTGTTTGTTTCTGGCTTATCTATGGGCGCATTAATTGCGATCCAATTAGCGGCTGAAAAAGGAGAGCGTGTTAATGGAATTGGATTACTCTCAACCACTTTTTTTTACGATGGCTGGAATATGCCACGAATTAAACGCAAAATTTTACTTCCGATAGTACTTAATTCACCGCTAAGATATTTTATGTCATGGGACGAAGAACCGCCTTATGGTATAAAATGTGAAAGAACTAGAGCCCTAGTGCATGCTGTGCTCGAAAATCGCGATGCACTCGCGTCTGAAAAAGTAGGTATTTTTAGTACACCAGGAGTGACCGTTAAAGAAAGTACTCGTTTAATAAGGGCAGCACGAAAAGTACTTCCAAAAGTGATTTCACCTACATTGATTATTCATTCCACCGAAGACGATATGGCGAGTGTTGAGAATGCACATTTAGTAGCAAATCGTATATCTTCACAAAAGGTGGAATGTTTTTTTATTGATGATACCTATCATGTATTAACGCTAGATAAAAGAAGAAATGATGTAGCAAAGCGTTTAGGTGAGTTCTTTCAATCATGCAGCGCGGAAACAAATAATAAAATAAAACAATAGGAGTATAAGTTGGATACTTTAAAAACCTTACAAGAAATCATCTCAAATAAATTTGATAAGCCCATTGAAGAAATAACCATGGAAGCCACTTTTGAGTCATTAGAAATTGACTCACTTGATACATTCGATATTATTTTTGATGCTGAAGAAAAGTTTGGTATCAAAGTGCCAAATGATGAAGTCGATATAAAAACAATTGCTGACGTAGTTCAATTGCTTGATCGTCTGCGCGCCGAACAGGCGAAATAATGACCCTTAGACGCGTAGTAGTGACTGGGCTTGGAGTGTTATCTCCTATCGGAAACAATCCAAAATTGTTTTTTCAAAACTTAATGGCTGGACAATCAGGTGTTAAGAAAATAAATGCTCCTTTTGCAGATGATCTTGATTGCAAAATTGCGGCATACATCAACGATTTTGAGCCACTGGACCATTTTGTAAAAAATAAAGCCGCCACAATGGATCGCGTCACTCAGTTTGCTGTAGCAGCTAGTCAACAAGCAATCAACGATGCAGGGCTAGATTTAGAAAAAGAAGACCTTGAGCGAATTGGGATTTACTTAGGTACGGGAATGGGTGGCGCAGCTTCCATTGAGGAGGGCTACATACGTCTATATCGTGAAAATGCCAAAAGACTTAAACCATTCACAGTACTCATGGCAATGAACAATGCAGCAGGGTCTCAAGTCGCATTAGATTTTGGCTTTACGGGTCCCGATCTGACTTTCTGTACAGCTTGCTCATCATCTTCCATCGCCATAGGTGAAGCAATGCGACAAATTCGTCATGGCTATGCAGACGTTATGTTAGCTGGCGGTTCAGAAGCATTGTTAACATTTGGTACTATTAAAGCTTGGGAAGCACTTCGCACGCTTGCTGACGAGGATCAAACTGATCTGTCAAAATCATGCAAACCATTTTCTTCAGACAGAAGTGGGCTGGTGCTAGGTGAAGGAGCTGGAATTGTCGTTTTAGAAGACATGGGAAAAGCGCTTGCTCGTGGCGCACATGTTTACGCTGAAATAATTGGTTTTGGAAGCAGCAATGACTCCAGTCACGTTACGCAACCCTCTATTGCAGGACAAACTAGGGCTATGCGTAAAGCGCTCAATGAGGCAGGTATTCAAGCAAGTCAACTTGATTACATCAATGCACATGGAACTGGTACAAAACTAAATGACTCTACTGAGGCAGCATCAATTGCAGAAGTTTGTGGAGTAGGTGTTCCGGTTAGTTCAACAAAATCACTGCATGGCCACATCATGGGAGCAACTGCAGCGGTTGAGTTTATAGCATGCATGATGGCGATTGAAGAGCAATCATTACCGCCAACAGCAAATTTCACAACTTCGGATGAAGGTTGTGAGTTAGATTTCATTCCCAATGTTGGTCGTAAAAACGTTAAAGTTAATACCATCATGTCAAATTCGTTTGCATTTGGCGGCACCAGCGGCGTGCTAATTGCCAAAAAAGTTAGCTAAACTAACCATTAATTTTCTCGGGAACGAATCATGAAAATCGTAATTGCCGGCACTGGATATGTAGGTTTATCTTTGGCAGTGCTTTTAGCGCAGCATAATGAAGTTATTGCTTTAGACGTCATACCTGAAAAAGTGGAGATGTTAAATCGCAAAGCCTCTCCTATTTCAGATGCTGAAATTGAAGATTATCTTAAAAACAAAGCGCTTAATCTCACCGCAACGCTAAATAAAGAAAAAGCCTATCAGGGCGCTGACTTTGTAGTAATTGCTACCCCTACTGATTACGATGTTGAGACCAATTACTTCAACACCATGTCAATTGAAACTGTGATTCAAGATGTTTTAAGTATTAATCCAAAAGCGGTAATGGTCATTAAATCTACTGTCCCTGTTGGCTATACTGACAGCATTAAGGAACTCTTTACAAACGCACAAATCATGTTCTCGCCTGAGTTTTTACGCGAGGGGAAAGCACTTTACGATAACCTTCACCCTTCTCGTATTATCGTGGGTGAAATATCAGAACGCGCACAAATCTTTGCAAATTTGCTTAAAGAAGGCTCACTTAAGCCAAATGTAGATGTTTTACTTACTAATAGCGCAGAAGCCGAAGCGATTAAGCTGTTTGCCAATACCTATTTGGCGATGCGCGTTTCTTACTTCAATGAATTAGACACTTACGCAGAGTCTCACGGATTAAACACACAGCAAATTATCGAAGGGGTATGTTTAGACCCTCGTATTGGCAGCCACTACAATAACCCTTCTTTTGGCTATGGCGGCTATTGTTTGCCAAAAGATACTAAACAGCTACTTGCCAACTACAGCAGCGTGCCACAAAACCTAATTAATGCGATTGTGCAATCTAATAGCACCCGTAAAGACTTTATTGCAGACAGTGTCGTCAAGCGCAATCCAAAAGTCGTTGGTGTCTATCGACTGATTATGAAGGCGGGTTCCGACAATTTTAGGGCATCCAGCATTCAAGGGGTCATGAAACGTATTAAAGCAAAAGGCATTGAAGTGATTGTGTATGAGCCTGAGCTTAAAGAAACTGAATTCTTCAAATCAAAAGTCTATACAGACATCAACACTTTTAAACAAAAGGCAGATGTCATCATTACAAATCGCATGACAGATGAACTATCGAGTGTTCAACAGAAGGTATTCACTAGAGATCTCTTCGGCGCTGATTAAGAAATCTCCATGCCCTAGAAATTGGGTTCGTTTGGCAAAAAGGTATATTTTTCATCCCCCAATATAAGAAATATGCGTTTAAGCCCTATTCAGTATAGCCTAGAGCATAATTGGGTTCGTTTTGGAAATCAATATATTTTGATAGGCCACCAAAATCAAAAATATCGCTCTAAGCCAATATAAGTGCTCGATTCCAAAGGATTGGGTTTGTTTTTTCTAGAAGCCTATTTTGTTGATTATTTTCCAAATGAGAACTAGTCCGTTTTGTAAAACAATATTTTCAAAGATGAGGCATGCGCTGTTACTACTTAATCAGCCATCAATAATGCAATAAAGTTTATAACTTTAACCATCTCAAGGATTGGATCATTACCCTGTGAAGACCACCTCAGAGCACGTTCAACATGAAGAGCTCAAACTCGCGCATGACCAATGTGAGATGTTAGAGAATGACGAAAAGGTAGGGCTTTGGAGCATGCTTGATAGTAAGACAAGAAGGGCGCTTAAGAACTTTAAAAGATAATATATACTCGAGAAAACAAACGATGCGCTATGGAGCTAAGAAAATGGTATCAAAAATCCAACAAAAAAAGCCTCTTAGAATAACTCGTTGCAAACTATCTCAAAAAGAGCAGTTGCAAATGATTGGCCTTTTTGCATTGGGTGAAACAGCCAGGTCTGCTGCTGACATTGTGAAAATACAACCCAATACATCAGCACTGTTTTATCGCAAGTTACGTGAATTAATTTCAACTCATCTAGAGCAAGAGTCATATGAAACATTTGGGGGAGAGTTATTCATCGATGAAAAAATATTAACGGCTCATGAAGATCAAGATAAATATATCGTTTTTGCTGTCTTTATAAAAAATGGCAAGGTGTTTACTAAAATAAGAAGCCATGGCAACCAGAAGACTGCAAGCTTAATCACGCCTGAAGCACTTTTCTTCGCCAAGGGCGAACATAATCTAGTAATAGACGTAAATGACCTATGCCAGGAAATTATCTTGAGAGATAGCAAGGGTCAAGTTGATGAATTCTGGGTTAGATCTAAAGAGATATTAAGAAAATATAACGGGATACCAAAGTCTAATTTTTCATTGTTTCTTAAAGAATGTGAATTTAGATTTAATTATGGCACTCACAAACAACAACTCAAAATAATGGAAAAGTGGCTAGACATGAAGAGATAGAGGATACCTTCAATCCCTCTTAGCCATTAACTTCTGCCACTTTGCTGGGCCTGTCAGATGTACTGAAGTCCCTTTTGCGTCTACTGCAACGGTCACTGGCATATCTTTTACGTCGAACTCATAAATGGCTTCCATGCCTAAATCTGCAAAGGCAACAACACGAGCTGATTGAATAGATTGTGATACCAAATAAGCCGCGCCACCCACAGCAATTAAATACACTGAATGATGTTTCTTGATGGAGGCAATGGTTTCTTCACCACGCTCCGCTTTACCCACCATGCCGAGCAAACCTGTTTTATCCAACATCATGTCGGTGAATTTATCCATCCGCGTTGCGGTAGTTGGCCCTGCTGGACCAACGGCCTCGCCGCGTACAGGATCAACTGGGCCTACGTAATAAATAAAGCGATCAGTGAAATCCACGCCTTCAGGCAATGATTCACCCCGCGCTAGAATCTCTGAGATACGCTTATGTGCGGCATCACGACCCGTCAGCAACTTACCACTTAAAAGTAATGTCTCGCCTGGTTGCCAGGTTTCTACATCTGCGGCAGTCACCGTATTAAGGTACACGCGGCGTGAATCCTGATTAGGTGCCCAAGTGACCTTAGGCCAATCATTAAGGTTAGGTGGCGTTTGCTTGTAAGCGCCAGAGCCATTCAGCACAAAGTGCGCATGGCGCGTTGCTGCGCAATTGGGAATCACCGCAACAGGCAATGATGCGGCGTGCGTTGGGTAATCTAAAATCTTCACGTCCAACAGCGTTGTTAAGCCACCCAAACCTTGTGCGCCAATCCCAAGCGCATTAATTTTATCGGCAAGCTCTATACGCAATTCTTCAATACGATTGCTGGCACCACGTTTACGCAAAGCCGCTAAATCAAGCGGCTGCATGAGCGATTCTTTCGCCAGCAGCACGGCTTTTTCAGCAGTTCCGCCAATACCCACACCCAACACACCGGGTGGACACCAGCCAGCACCCATGTCTTGCACTACGCTTAAAATCCAATCCACAATACTATCGGATGGATTAAGCATCGCTAGCTTAGCTTTATTCTCTGAACCGCCACCTTTAGCTGCAATATTCACTTCAACCGTATTGCCTGGCACCAAGCGCATATGCAAAACGGCCGGCGTATTGTCTTTGGTGTTCGCACGCTTACCTGCTGGGTCGGCCACAATCGATGCTCTGAGTGGGTTTTCAGGCAACATGTAAGCTTGACGCACGCCTTCATTTACCCAAGATTCAACATCCGCACTCTGCTCCCATTGCACATCTGTTCCAACATTGACAAACACCACCACAATGCCTGTATCTTGGCAGATAGGACGCTTACCCTCAGCACACATGCGAGAGTTAGTTAAAATCTGTGCAATCGCATCTTTTGCTGCTGGCGATTCTTCAATTTCATAGGCATCGCCCAGCGCCTGGATAAAATCCACAGGATGATAGTAAGACATGAATTGCAAAGCATCTGCGACGCTCGCAACAAAGTCTGCTTTAGTAATCGTTGGCTTATCTTGTCTCATGTACTCGATCTGCTTAAAACAATAATTGGCTTAACATCAATCGTTAAAATTTAACGATTGATGCCTTAGAGTTGGTCGATAATATAAACCAGTTTAAGCGCTTTGTATGCCGCTTACTGAAATCTATTCGATTAAGATGGGCCTATTCTCCCAAACTGTATGTCAAGCTAAGCAATTTACATCAACGGCATTCACGCTTATCATGCAGTCCGTGCACTAAATTAAAGAAAAGCGCAATCTTTAACGAAAATAGGCAAGGCATTCATGTCAAATCAGCAAGTCGATGTTTTATTAGTGGGCGCAGGAGTGATGAGCGCAACGCTAGCGGCTATGCTAAAAGAACTGGACCCTAGTTTGTCTATTCGCATGATTGAGCGCTTGCCGAATGTTGCTGGCGAAAGCTCAGATGGCTGGAATAATGCTGGAACGGGTCATGCAGGCTATTGTGAACTCAATTACACTCCACAAAATTCAGATGGAAGCATTGAGATTAATCGAGCGCTTCAAATCAATGCCGCTTTTGAAGAGTCGCTCCAGTTTTGGTCTTACTTGGTAGAACAAAATATTCTCAAAGCCAAAGACTTTATCAACCCAACACCGCATCTCAGCTTTGTTTGGGGACAAGATAACGTCTCATTCCTAAAAAAACGCTTTAATGCTTTAAGCCAACATCCCTTATTTCAAGACATGGAATACAGCGAGGATGTCAGCAAGCTTAAACAATGGATGCCGCTGATTATGGAAGGCCGTGACAATCAACCTGTTGCGGCAACGAGCGTTGATTACGGCACCGATGTTGACTTTGGTGCCCTAACCCGCGGTTTGATTTCACACCTACAAAAACAAAATGATTTTGAGCTCGAACTCAATCAAAATGTGCGCCGCTTAAAGCAAGACAAACGTGGCATTTGGCATGTCAACATCCAAAATCGCACCAGCAAAAAATCACACACGATTAATGCTAAGTTTGTATTTTTAGGTGCAGGCGGTGGCGCTTTACCCTTATTACAAAAATCTCGCATCCCTGAAAGCAAGGGTTATGGCGGATTTCCTGTGAGCGGCTTGTGGCTAGTGTGCAAAAATCCAGATATTATCAAAGAACATAACGCCAAGGTATACGGCAAAGCCGCGATTGGCGCCCCTCCAATGTCAGTGCCGCATCTAGATACGCGTATTATTGATGGCGAGCCTGCTTTATTGTTTGGCCCTTACGCAGGCTTTACTACCAAGTTTCTAAAGAAAGGTTCGTTCTTGGATTTGGTTAAATCATTTAAAGCAAATAACTTTAAATCGATGATGTTCGCCAGCCTTCGTAACATGGGCTTAACTCGCTATTTGATAGGTGAAGTCGTGCAATCCCAAGAAAGCCGCATGAAGTCACTGCAGCAATATTTCCCGAATGCAAAGCCTGAAGATTGGCATTTAGCCACCGCTGGTCAACGCGTACAAATCATTAAAAACTGCCACAAAAAAGGCGGGAAACTGGAGTTTGGCACTGAAATTGTCACGGCTAAGGATGGCTCTATTGCAGCGCTTTTAGGGGCTTCTCCTGGCGCGTCAACCTCGGTTCAAGCCATGACAGATGTCATTAAACGCTGCTTTAGTGACCGCGTTCAAACGCAAGAATGGAAAGTGAAAATGCGCACGATGGTGCCGTCATATGGACAGTCGCTTATTGACGACGCTGAGCTGCTCGAAGAAGTCAGAACAAGAACACTACAAACGCTAGCGCTTAAGAAATAGACATAAAAAATCCCAGCAGACCGCAAGGGTCATGTCCGTGGAATATATCCGCTTTAGCGGATATATTCCACGGACATGGGTTTTTTCAATTTAAATCTACTTAAACTTCTCTTCGTTCACAATTTTTTCGAGTAGTTTTTTAAACTCCGGACCAACTTCAGGATGGCGCAAACCTAAACGCACGGTCGCCTCCATATAGCCCGCTTTAGAACCGCAATCGTAACGAACACCGTCATATCTATATGCCAAGATTTGCTCTTCGGCTAACAATGCTGAAATACCGTCAGTCAGTTGAATTTCACCGCCAGCACCTGGTTTTACTTTATCTAAATGATGGAAAATTCTTGGCGTTAGGATATAACGGCCCACCACACCCAATGTGGATGGCGCATCTTCTGGCTTTGGCTTTTCTACGATGCCTGACACTTGCTCGATTTTTTCATTGACTGGCGTTGTTGCGACAATACCGTAACTCTTGGTTTGTTCACGTGGCACATTCTGCACGCCGAGCAATGAGCAACGATAATAATCATAAGCATCAACCATTTGCTTCATCACAGGCACATTACCATCAAGCAAGTCATCCGCTAATAGCACAGCAAAAGGCTCATCATTCACCACAGGTCTAGCAATACGTACCGCATGACCCAAACCTAATGCTTGGGCTTGGCGAATATAAATACAATTCACATGCTTAGGAATAATATTTTGAACAATTTTAAGCAGCTCATTTTTACCATTACGCTCTAGCTCATTTTCAAGCTCGTAAGCCATGTCAAAATGGTCTGGAATCGCGCGTTTATTTCGACCGATAATAAAAATTAGATCAGTAATGCCAGCATCCATTGCTTCTTCAACCGCATACTGAATCAAAGGCTTGTCGATAATCGGCAGCATCTCCTTTGGATTCGCTTTTGTTGCTGGTAAAAAACGTGTGCCCAAACCTGCTACTGGAAAAACCGCTTTCGTCACTTTTTTCATATTGCTACCTTTGGTGTTCATTTCAGATTATTCAGTAATAACTGCTTGATACTTTGACTTCGACTTCAAATCATCGGTTAAGTGAGGCGCTAATACTTGTAGCATTTGCGCAAACACTTTTGGATTACCCGCCACAATATTACCGGTGTCTATCCACGTTTCATTCCCTTCAAAATCACCTACAATGCCGCCCGCTTCTTGAACTAACAAAGCGCCCGCAGCGATGTCCCATTTAGACAAGCCGATTTCCCAAAAGCCATCAAACCAGCCAGCTGCGACATAAGCTAAATCAAGCGCTGCTGAACCAGGACGGCGAAGACCTGCCGTATTTTTAATCATGTCTTTAAACATGCCAAGATACGTATCAAGATGTTTAAAGTCACGGAATGGAAAGCCTGTGCCTATCATTGCGCTTTGAAGCTTGGCGCGATTACTCACACGAATACGCTTGTCGTTTAAAAAAGCACCGCGACCACGCGTTGCAGTAAATAAATCATTACGGCTTGGATCGTACACAACCGCTTGCTCAAGCTGACCACGACTCATCAAAGCAATCGAAACAGAATATTGCTCAAAACCATGCAAAAAGTTAGTAGTGCCGTCTAATGGATCGATAATCCAAACGTGCTCAGCATCCGTTCGGTCGTTACCACTTTCTTCACCGATAAAACCATGGTCTGGATAAACCTCTTGTAGCGTTTCGATAATTGCGCGCTCCGCGGCATGGTCGACTTCACTCACAAAATCGTTGTAATTTTTACTATGTACCTTAATCGAGCCTACATCCTGAGAGGCGCGATTAATGATGGTACCAGCACGTCGGGCGGCTTTGACCGCATTCGTTAGCATTGGATGCATGTGTATTTTCCATTGTTGCCCGTCATCGACTTCCGATGTAAGTGTAGTTAAACTTAAACGTAAAACTACATGAGGCATAATTAAAGAGCTGTTAAAATAGCATTTTAATGCTTTATGCCATGACTTCCAAACTTAACTTACTAAATAATTTTCGCATCGTGCTATGCCAAACTAGCCACCCTGGCAATATTGGCTCAACCGCTCGTGCGATGAAAACCATGGGGCTAACTCAGCTTTACTTGGTGCAGCCTAAACACTTCCCGGACAGCGAAGCGAATGCACTAGCTTGCGGCGCGGTTGATCTGCTTGAGAACGCTGTTGTTTGCGATACCTTGGAAGATGCGTTAAAAGGATGTGCCGTGGCGATAGGCATGAGCGCTCGTAAACGCCAGCTTTCACACGAACTGATTTCAGCGCGCGAAGCGGCGAATAGAGCCGCTAACATAGCCAATGACGAGCAATCAGTTGCTTTAGTTTTTGGCACAGAGATGAGCGGCTTATCTAATAGAGAGTTAGACCTTTGCCAATTATTGGCGATGATCCCGACTAATCCAGATTTTTCATCACTCAACGTTGCTGCAGCTGTACAAGTGATATGTTATGAATTACGCATGGCGGCAGGTGAGGGTAATATTGAAAACCCTGATAATAAAATACCGCTGGCGACCAGCGAAGAGGTTGAAGGTTTTTATCAACACCTAGAAGAAACGCTGATAAAAGTTGGCTTCCTAAATCCTAAAGAACCTAAAAAACTAATGCAACGCGTTCGCCGTATTTATGCGCGGGCAAGCCTAGAAAAGGAAGAGGTGAATATTTTGCGTGGTATATTAAAACTTACACAAAACCCTAGAAATTTTAATGATCAAGAAACATCAGCGACAAAGAGCAAATAATAATGTTTAAGCATATTAATGAGGACATTTCGGTAGTCTTTGAACGCGACCCTGCGGCAAGAACCCACTGGGAAATCATCACGACCTATCCTGGGGTCCATGCCCTCCTTATTCACCGTCTATCCCATTGGATATGGCGAAAACGTTTTTTCTGGCTCGCTCGCTTTATTGCTTACATTAGCCGCTGGATGACTGGCATTGAAATTCATCCGGGTGCAACCATTGGGCGCCGCGTATTTATCGACCATGGCATGGGTGTGGTGATTGGTGAAACCGCCGTGATTGGTGACGATTGCACGCTTTATCATGGCGTCACGCTTGGCGGCACATCATGGAATAAAGGTAAGCGCCATCCAACCCTCGAGCAAGGTGTGGTGATTGGCGCAGGTGCAAAAGTACTTGGCCCAATCACAATTCGCAAAGGCGCAAAGATAGGTTCAAACGCTGTGGTGGTGAAGGACGTTCCAGAGAATGCAACTGCGGTTGGCATCCCTGCGCGCATACTCGAAGAAGAATCCAACAAACAGCGCGACGAAATGGCTGAGAAAATAGGCTTTTCAGCTTATGCGGTTAGTGATAACGTAAATGACCCAATGACCAAAGCGATACATGCTTTGCTTGACCATGCTGCGGCACAGGACGTTAAACTTAAGCAAGTGATGACGCAGTTGAACAAGCTTGGTGCGGACGTAGAATCAGATGCTGAGGTTGGAAAAGCATTTGATGTGGAAGCTTTTAAGAAGCTTTAATATAAAAGTTTAGCGCTGCTTAAACGCCTTTATTTTCGCCAGCGCGTATCCACTGCAATAAATTAGACCACTGCTGAATATCTTGTTTGACGCGAGAAGGACTCATGTCGAACAAGCTTAAGCCGGCTTCAGCAGCGTGCACATAGGCCTGGGCACTGCGTAAATGACCCATGACAGGGAACCCGCTTTGCGCCAAGTAATCTTCTAAATTAAGCGCCGCTTTTGTTCGCGCATTCACACGCATGCCAACCATAGCAACAAAAGTACGCTCTTTACGAACAGCCTTTTCTTCCCGCAACACTTCTAAGAAATCCTGCGTTGCATTGATATCAAAACTAGATGACTGCATCGGCACAATAACCCAATCCGAAGTTTTCACGGCCTCGCTGAGCTTATCCCCCCGCAGACCAGCTGGAGAATCAATCACATTAATATCCGCACTCAAGCTACTCAAATGACCTGTTCTGCCATTTTGCGCATGTATGAGAGGTAAGGTAGCTGGGCGACGATTAAGCCAGCCAAGTGATGACTCTTGTCTGTCCATGTCCGACAGGACCACATGACAGCCACGGCTGGCGAAATAACCAGCCAAATTCGTCGCAAGGGTTGTTTTACCACTCCCGCCTTTGGGATTGGTAACTAGAAAAGTTTTCATCACTTCTTAAGAGCTGGGATTGAAGTTGCTAATGGCTTTGCAGGCACTTTAGTGGTTGCTGCTGGGGTCGTTTTTTTGGCTGGGGCTTCTTTAGTAAGTGCTGATTTAACTATCTGTAAAGGAGATGCTTTTGACTTTACCTTTGCTGATTTTTCATCCGATTTTGCTTTTGCCTTCGCTGCTTTTTCTTGAATAACCGCCATGTTCGCGCGCCACTCCTGAAGTTGCTCATCTTCCAACTCCAATTGAATCGCAATCGCCTCTTCAACCGTTAGTTTTTCTTTTTGCAAACGTTTAGGCAACTTACCACCCATGCGTGATAGCACACGTTCGCGATCGTCTTCGCTTAAATTTTTAACTTTTACGATGTAATCAATATTAATGTCAATATTTTTCATAGATTTTTTTCCTTTACAATTAACTATTGAATAACCATTTCAGATTATATGTTATTTAAAATCATATAAATGTTACGATTTTATGACAATAATACAAAAAGATGGGAAGGTAAAGCGTCACCGTAGAAAAAAACATTCTTGTAAAGTCATTTTAATTTATTGATCGTTAACATATCTTAAAAAAAGTATTTTTAATGCCGCTTAGGATTTACTAAAAAGCCGAGGCTAAATGAAAATCAAAAGATTTCATAAAATTTTCATAAAAGTCCTGAAAAACAAGCATAAAATTTTATAAATTTTGATGGATGTGGATATGCCTAAACGAGCAGATATTAAGCAAGTTCACCGACTAAAGTTTGCCTTAGTAACTGAAACATTCAAACCAGAAATTAATGGTGTCGCGATGACGCTAGGCAAAATAGCCAGCCACTTATCGATCAATCAACATCAAGTTCAAGTCATTCGCCCCAAGCAAAACGATTTAGACATTCCTGCAGAAACGCAAAACTTCAAAGAGTATTTAGTTACGGGAATGCCGATACCCTTTTATAAGCACCTTAAATTTGGCTTGCCCTCCAAAAAGCGCTTAATCAAATTATGGGCTGATAACAAGCCGGATGTAGTGCATATTGCAACAGAAGGTCCTTTGGGCTGGTCCGCATTGCAAGCAGCCAAAAAACTCAATATTCCAGTGATTAGTTCATACCACACGAATTTTCATCAATACTCCAAGCATTACGGTGCAAACTTTTTAATGCGGCCCATTGAGAACTACTTAAGATACTTTCACAACCAAACTTTGGCGACACTCGCCCCCACTCAAAAAGTGGTCAAAGAACTGGAAATGACTGGCTATAAAAACGTTTCAATCATGGCAAGGGGTGTCGATACAAGCCAATTCTGCCCTACAAATCGCTCAGCAGCGTTGCGCAAAAGTTGGGGGGTAAATAATGACGACTTAGTCGTGATTCATGTGGGTCGACTCGCCAAAGAAAAAAATATTCTTTTAGCGCTAGAAGCTTTTGAGGCTATCCAAAAATCTAACCAGAATACAAAACTTGTATTTGTTGGCGATGGCCCCATGAGAGAAGAGCTATATAAAGCTTGCCCGCAAGCAATTTTTAGTGGAAGTCAGCAAGGCCAAGCGCTGGCAGAACATTATGCCTCAGCTGATTTATTTATCTTTCCTAGCATTACCGAAACTTTTGGTAACGTGGTGCCTGAGGCCTTGGCAAGCGGCTTATGCGTGGTGGCTTACGACTATGCTGCCGCCGGGGACATTATCAAGCACGGCCATAATGGGCTATTGGCGCCTTTCAACCAAAGTCAGGATTTAATTCAGACAGCGCTTGATGCAGCACAAAACTCAACAATGCTGAATCAATGCAAAAAACATGCCGTAGCTAGCATTGTAAACTTCCGCTGGGATAGTGTGATTGAGGAACTAGAAAGACTCATCTATGCAACCGCAAACGGCTTTCAACCAATTAGAATAACCAAAGATAACTTACCTAAAATTAAACCTTCAAAAAACATACGAGTTCGCCAGAGAGCCATCCGCTTGGCGCTTCACAAAAAAATCAACCTAATCAAGCTATAAAACCAGCACAACGCCTCTCATTTGAAGCACAAAATAATACTTGACTAAAGTGTTGGGTTATTATACTCTTTGAGTATGTTAAAAAGTCTTTAAACATCATGAGACATTATCCAAAACCACTAGGAATATAAGCAATGCGATTAACCACAAAAGGTCGATTTGCAGTAACTGCCATGCTAGACCTCGCCATGAACGAAGCTGATAAGCCCGTCACGCTTGCTTGCATAAGCGAGCGCCAAAGCATTTCCTTGTCTTACCTAGAGCAGTTATTTAGTCGCCTACGCCGCAGCGGCTTGGTTAAAAGCGTGCGCGGTCCTGGTGGCGGTTATCGTATTGCGAAAAAACTAGACCAAATCTCTATTTCTGAAATTATTAGCGCAGTCGATGAGTTGATTGACGCTACCCAATGTGGAGGACAAGAAAACTGCCATGATGAGGGGCGTTGCATGACGCACGATTTATGGTCAAGTTTAAATGTAAAAATATTAGAATACTTGTCCGGCGTTAGCCTAGCCGACTTAGTTACTAGCAATGAAGCTAAGTCTAAGGGCCAAAGTAAACCTATCGCTTTTAATTTCAAAAAAGATTCTGCTTCAGAATCCATTGCCAACTAGTGGTCACGTATTCATGTCCAGCCAACACGCTTTTTTTGACAACAACAGCACCACGCTTTTAGACGCGCGCGTACTGGAAGCTATGTTGCCTTATATGCAACATCAGTACGGTAACGCTACGAGCCGCCATTTATATGGTCGTGCGGCACGCCAAGCTCTAGATCAAGCGCGCGAACAAGTGGCTGAGGCTTGTGGTGCTCACCCATCACAGGTGATATTGACTGCCAGCGGTACTGAGGCGAACAATTTTGCAGTGCTTGGCATGGCAGGCACACGTGAAAATGCGCATCAAATTGCGGTAAGCGCCATTGAACACCCAGCAGTGACTCGTCCCGCTTTTGCGCTACGTGAGGGTGGCTATCGTGTTGCGGTGATTGCTGCAGACCACTTTGGTCAAGTTGATCCATTAAGTTTAGAAGTGGCTTTAGAAAAACCAACCAGCTTGGTTTCTGTCATGCTTGCTAACAATGAAACGGGCGTCATTCAAAACATCGAAAAATTAGCTGAAATTGCCAAATCAAAAGGCGCACTTTTCCATACAGATGCTGTGCAAGCACTTGGAAAAACTCCTCTCGATTTTGAATCGCTTGGCGTTAATGCCATGACGGTCTCTTCACACAAGATTAATGGCCCGCAGGGCGCAGGCGCTTTGATTTTAGACAAGCGTGTTGACATAAAACCGCTATTACACGGTGGTGGCCAAGAAAAAGGTTTACGAAGTGGCACTGAAAATGTCGCTGCAATCGTGGGGTTCGGGGCAGCATGTGCACTGATTAAACAGTCGCTCGAAGCGCGAGCAACAAACACTCACCAATTACGAGACGCTTTAAATGTTGGCCTAAAAGATTTGGGTGCCACCATTTTTGGCGAAAAATCCGTGCGCTTACCAAATACAAGTTTTTTTGCTTTCAATAAAATTGAAGGCGAAACATTAGTCATGGCTTTAGATCGCAAAGGCTTTGCTGTTGCCAGCGGCTCTGCTTGTTCTAGCGATAGTTCTGAACCCAGCCATGTATTAATGGCTATGGGCGTGACACCGGACTTAGCGCGTGGCGCAGTGCGTGTTAGTTTTGGTGCAAACAATACGCATGATGAACTCAATCGTTTTTTAGTGGCCTTAGAAGGTGAAGTGCAGCGTTTACGCCAACTCACCGCTCTGAGTGCTTAATTAAATGACCCGCCTAAAAAATTTGCAATAGCTACTTACAGACTTACAGGAAACATATGACCGTAAAAACACCCATTTATCTTGATTATTCATCAACCACACCAGTCGATCCGCGTGTTGCTGAAAAAATGATTCCTTACATTACCGAGCATTTCGGCAATCCTGCTTCACGTAGTCATTCGTTTGGCTGGACTGCGGAAGAAGCGGTTGAAGAAGCGCGTGATGAAGTTGCAAAACTGGTGAATGCAGACCCTCGTGAAATCGTGTGGACATCAGGCGCTACAGAATCAAACAACCTCGCCATTAAGGGCGCGGCTAATTTCTACAGCAGCACCAAAGGCAAGCACATCATTACTGTGCAAACTGAACACAAAGCTGTCATTGATGCGGTGCGCGATTTAGAGCGTCAAGGCTTTACTGCAACATACCTAGCACCGGAGTCAAATGGCTTAATAGACCTAGAGAAGTTCAAAGCGGCGATCCAACCAGATACTGTTTTAGCATCTGTGATGTTCGTCAACAACGAAATTGGTGTGATCCAAGACATCACGGCCATCGGCAACATCTGCCGTGAAAACAATATTGTTTTTCACGTGGACGCTGCACAAGCAACCGGAAAAGTAGAGATTAATTTAGAAAAACTACCTGTCGATTTAATGAGCTTTTGTGCGCATAAAACCTATGGCCCTAAAGGTGTCGGTGCGTTGTATGTTCGCCGCAAACCACGCATCCGTCTTGAAGCGCAAATGCATGGCGGTGGCCATGAGCGTGGCATGCGTTCAGGCACATTAGCAACGCATCAAATCGTCGGGATGGGAGAAGCTTTCCGTCTTGCTCGTTTGGAAATGAAAGCAGAAAATTTAGAAGTACGGCGCTTGCGAGATCGCTTGTTGGCTGGCTTAGAAGAAATTGATGAAGTTTATGTCAATGGCGATATGGATCACCGTGTGCCACACAATCTCAACATCAGTTTCAACTTTGTTGAGGGTGAGTCTCTGATTATGGCAGTGAAAGATATTGCCGTTTCAAGCGGCTCTGCATGTACCTCTGCAAGCCTAGAGCCTAGCTACGTATTGCGCGCATTAGGTCGCTCTGATGAACTTGCACATAGCTCTATCCGCTTTTCTATCGGGCGTTTCACCACCGAAGAAGACATTGACTACACGATTGCCTTAATGAAGAGCAAAATTGGTAAGTTACGCGAGCTATCCCCTCTTTGGGAAATGCATTTAGATGGGATTGATTTAAGTAAAGTTGAGTGGGCTGCCCACTAAAAGGAGAAATAAAATGGCATATTCAGACAAAGTTTTAGACCACTACGAAAACCCACGTAACGTGGGCACATTAGACAAGAATGATCCGCACGTTGGCACGGGCATGGTTGGTGCGCCAGCTTGTGGTGACGTAATGAAATTACAAATCAAGGTAAATGATAGTGGCATCATTGAAGATGCTAAATTCAAAACCTACGGCTGTGGCTCTGCGATTGCTTCAAGCTCACTCGTCACCGAATGGTTAAAAGGCAAGACGCTAGATCAAGCGGCAGAAATCAAGAACTCAGCGATTGCTGAAGAGCTTGCTTTGCCACCAGTTAAAATTCACTGTTCAGTGTTGGCAGAAGATGCGATTAAAGCTGCTGTGGCAGACTTAAAATCAAAACAACCTGCTTAATAAAGGCTTAAAGACTGATGGCAATTACACTCACAGAAACCGCAGCACAACGTGTTGAGAAATTCCTTGCTAACCGTGGCAAAGGGATCGGCTTACGGCTTGGTGTGAAAACCACGGGCTGCTCTGGCATGGCTTATACCTTAGAGTTTGTAGACGACATGCAGCCAGAAGACACCACCTTTGAAAGTCATGGGGTAAAGGTCATTGTTGATCCTAAGAGCCTTGTATACATAGACGGCACAGAGCTAGACTTCACAAAAGAAGGCTTAAACGAAGGCTTTAAGTTCAACAACCCTAATGTCAAAGATGAATGCGGTTGCGGTGAAAGCTTTACTATTTAAGTCACACGATGGAACTGCTGCAAAGAAACTATTTTGAATTATTGGGCTTGCCCGCGCAGTTTGAAATTGACTTAACCCTACTACATCAACATTACCGCACACTTCAATCTGAAGTGCATCCAGACCGTTTTGTGACCGCTTCAGCCAATGAGCGCATACAGTCTATGCAAGTGGCGACACAAGCCAATGAGGCTTATCAAACCTTAAAAAATACGACTGCGCGGGCACGTTACCTACTCCAACTCAATGGCATAGAAACCCTCGAAGAAAGCAACACGGCCATGCCTGGTGATTTCTTAATGTTGCAAATGGAATGGCGTGAAGCCATTGATGATGCAAACAGCACAAAAGATACTTCAGCATTAGATCGGCTGCTTGTTGAGATCAGGCAAATGGCACAGCACTTGTCACAAGGCCTTAGTATGCAATTTGCACAAAAAAGCTATCAAGACGCTAGCGAAAGCGTCAGGAAACTTAGTTTTATTGATAAAATTAGCGCCGACATTCATCGTGTCATCGAACAACTAGAAAACGCATAATAAATGGCATTAATACAAATCGCAGAACCAGGCATGAGCGCAGCGCCACACCAGCAAAAGCTGGCAATTGGCATTGATCTCGGCACAACCAACTCACTGGTGGCGACTGTGCAAAGCGGCATGAGCCTTTGCCTTCAGGACGAACATGGGCATGCCCTTCTTCCTTCCGTTGTCCGTTATTTAGAAAGCGGCCAAATTGCTGTTGGTCATGCTGCACAAGCGACACAAAGTGCAGATCCTAAAAACACCATTAGCTCTGTGAAACGATTTATGGGACGAGGGATCAACGACATTCCCGACACGACGCATATACCTTATGCATTTCGTGATACAGGGGTTGGAATGGTGCAGATTGAAACACGCGGTGGTATTAAAAGCCCGGTTGAAATCTCAGCTGATATTTTACGCACCCTCAAAATCCGTGCTGAAAAAGCCTTGGGCGGCGAGCTCACTGGGGCAGTCATTACCGTGCCAGCTTATTTTGATGATGCACAGCGCCAAGCGACTAAAGATGCAGCTCGCTTAGCTGGCTTAAACGTCTTACGATTATTAAACGAACCAACCGCTGCAGCCGTTGCTTATGGCTTAGATAATGCCTCTGAGGGCATTTATGTGATTTACGACCTAGGCGGCGGCACATTTGACGTGTCCATCTTGCGGTTGTCTAGAGGTATTTTTGAAGTGCTGGCAACTAATGGGGATTCTGCCTTGGGTGGTGACGATTTTGACCAGCGTATTTTCTGCTGGATATTGTCCGAAGCAGGCTTACCTCCACTCAATCAAGAAGACACCAGAACTCTGCTAACCAAATCTAGAGAAGTTAAAGAGTGGTTAAGTGAAAATACTGAAGCACAAATTACCAGCGTATTAAGCACTGGCAAGCTTGTGAACATCAAGCTGACGGCCGATAAACTAGTTGAACTAACGCAAACTTTAGTCACCAAAACACTTAATCCAACGCGCAAAGCCTTGCGTGATGCGGGCTTAAACATTGAAGAAATCAAAGGCGTGGTGATGGTGGGTGGCGCGACACGCATGCCGCAAATTCGCCAGGCAGTGGCTGAGTTTTTTAAACAAGAGCCACTCACTAACTTAGACCCAGACAAAGTCGTTGCGCTTGGTGCGGCGATTCAAGCCAACGTATTGGCGGGCAACCGCAGTGATGATGATTTATTGCTGCTAGATGTGATTCCGCTTTCTCTTGGCCTAGAAACCATGGGCGGCTTAGTAGAGCGCGTGATTCCTCGCAATGCCACATTGCCAGTAGCGCGAGCGCAAGACTTCACGACATTTAAAGATGGTCAAACTGCCATGAGCATTCACGTGCTGCAAGGTGAACGTGAGTTAGTGTCAGACTGCCGCTCACTCGCTAAATTTGAATTACGTGGCATTCCGCCCATGGTCGCTGGTGCGGCACGCATTCGTGTGACATTCCAAGTGGATGCCGACGGCTTACTTTCTGTGACTGCTCGCGAACAATCAAGTGGCGTAGTGGCTGATATTGTCGTCAAACCCTCTTATGGTTTATCTGAAGATCAAATCATTAAAATGCTTAAATCCTCTTTTGGTGCTGCAGAGCAAGACAAACAAGCTCGTGCCCTGAGAGAGGCCATTGTGGATGCAGAACGTTTAATCGAAGCAATTAATGCAGCGCTTGCAGAGGATGGCCATTTATTAAGCGCTGATGAAAAATCAGCCATTGAGGCGCTAGTAAATGCATTAGAAGCAACACGCCATGGCAATGATAAAGACAGTATCATTCAAGCGGTAGAAGCACTTAATCATGCTACTGAGTACTTTGCTGGCAGACGCATGGATGCTTCGGTGAAACAAGCTTTCGCAGGTCAAGACTTAAATACATTAGAACTTTAAAAGACAACACAACATGCCACAAATTATCGTATTGCCCCATGAAGAACTTTGCCCTGAAGGCATGGCATTTGAAGCCAAGCCAGGTGTATCCATTTGCGATAGCCTACTCAAACAGAATATTGATATTGACCATGCTTGCGACAAAGTTTGCGCTTGTACGACATGTCACGTGATTGTGCGTGAAGGTTACAAAACACTTAACCCAGCCGAAGATCAAGAAGAAGACTTACTCGACAAAGCTTGGGGTTTAGAGCCAAATTCACGGCTTTCATGCCAAGCGATTGTTGGTACAACTGATTTAGTGGTGGAAATCCCAAAATACTCTATCAACATGGCAAAAGAAGGCCATCGCTAAATCCCCCTGTCTTCTTTTCATTGTCATCAAAAGTTCACATGCTCGTGGTTGACTAGCAACTCTGATCTTAAAGTAACTCAGCACAAGGAGTGATTGAAATGGCTAAGAAGGACAAAATAGAAATTCATTGGCTCAACAAACCACAAGAGCAGGACTACCCTGCCGCAGCCTCATACTTAAGCCTTATTTACGATGACAAAAGCTCATCGTCCTTTGTTGTAAAGCTGACAGATGCCCCGCTTGTTGAGTTTAAAGCTAAGGATATTTTTAGAGCATCTAGTCTTTCGCTACTTGGCGTCAGCAATCTTCATGTTAGGCGTGACATCAAAAAAATCAAAACTGGCGAACTCATGTCACCACTATTGCTTGTAAGAGACCAAGCGAATGGCAAACTCACTATCGCGGATGGGTATCATCGGCTTTGTGCGGTCTATCACTTTGATGAAGACGCATTAATTCCCTGCAAAATTGTTTGATGCATTAATTGACTTGTTATTGCAACAATCAATAATTCAAATAAGTATTAGTTAATGCTAGGTCGAGCTAATATTAATCTCTTAGTTTTCATAGAGCGCTTAAACCCACTCTATCTTTTATTTGAGCAGATAAAATGAAGTTTTTTATCTGCTTGATTATCTTAGCATTTTTATTTGTGAGCTACTCCATTCATTACAAACTGTTTGGCTCTAAGACGCTATCAAAAGCTACTGGTGGCTTGATTGCGCTATGCTTATTAGGCATTTTCCTTTTTTCAATTGGTTGCCTGATCTATAAAGAAGCGATGATTTATTCTTTAAATTCATAGATTCATCTTCTTTATGACACATGATTGACACATAAAAAAATTATTATTAAATCTTTGTAAGGTAATTTCAAAGAAGCTCAAAATGAATGAAGTCATGAATTTAATTAAACAAAGAAAAACCAGCGAGATCAACAGTCCTTTGATTCACCAAAAGGTGCTCAAAAGCATACACAAGATTTCTACCACTGAAATCTCAAGAACAGCGGCCACGCTTAACTTGATTACCGATCATTTAAAATCTAAAAAACAAGCAAAGCAACCCGCGGACATCGTTCCAGTTTATCTTGTGTTCTAGATTTTTTTAAAGTCTTAGTTTTAGCCTCAACTCCTTTTGAGCGTCTTTCCAGGCGCTCTTTTTTTCATATAAACTTCATGGTGTCTTCACAATAAAAACATGGCATGATTGATAAAATAATAATTTAAACATAATTATTACTATCGCTAGACATAATCACGTTCAGACTTAATTAACTATTTAACAGGTGAACGTTCGTGCCAACAACAATAGGTTACTTCAATTTTATAGTAATCAAACAACATCAGGATTACCTCAACTTTTCCATTAAATTTAGCTATGGAAAAAACTTTTGCGAAGTCACCGGCATGGGCTGGATAGGTAAGAAGAAGGTGCATTACTACATCAATAGCATTCTCATGAATAAAAAGCATGCTTCGCTTGATGAAGCTAAAGAAGTGGGCATTACCATCGTGCAAAACAGCGCTTTATTTGAACAGCTGCAACTTGACCATTTAACTAAGTCTTACATTAAAACAAAACTGGCTAAGCCTTAGCTTTACAAAACCAAGCCCGCTTACCCAGTGTGATATTTAATATAAAATAAATGCAGATTAGCCCAACAACGATGCGCTTTTATTTTGCACTTATTGCGCGTTAGGGCCTGTAATAAGATACAGCTGACCGCCTTCCACTAATTCAGGATCACTCGATTTTGCATGCACTTGCAATGAGCCCAAGAAGTAACGTTTATTTGTTTCAAACCAAGGCGCTTTGCGCACTAAATCGGTAATTTCAATAATCCCTGAGTTTTCTTCGTCTTGCGTTAAAAATTCAGGGCTGTTTTTATCTAAGAATATTTCGGGCGCAACGCGGAATACCTTCTCTGCATTGCCTGTTTTGGGGTCAAACTGCCAGATCGATGCCATGTGTGGATTATCACCCGGGTCTTCTTCAACCAGCACTTTGCCATCGCCAGCCACGGTTATATTGTCAAACATCTGAGCGCCAATATCACGGGCATTGAGTACCACTTTAATTGCGCCGCCGATTTCAGGCTTGTTAATATCATCAAAAGTGAGTTGGAATAATTGGCTAGTGCCGTCAATTTTGTCAGTGGTGGCAAAGTAAAAAATATTCGGGCTATTGACATCCCAAGCACCATCTTCTGGACGCATAAAGTTTGCCACATTCACGCCTTTTCCAGCTTTCTCTAAGTC
>Ga0114958_10000845_pt1 | contig 25447 bp, 16 predicted proteins | sample C_130208_EF_Meta_FD_89577 | JGI IMG/M metagenome (GOLD analysis project Ga0114958, IMG submission 89577) | Freshwater microbial communities from Lake Croche, Canada to study carbon cycling - C_130208_EF_MetaG | ecosystem: Environmental > Aquatic > Freshwater > Lake | place: Lake Croche, Canada... | reverse complement strand
CGGCGTTTCCACCTGCACAGCCGCGGGGACACCTCGCATTTTGCCCCGCCTGTCACGCTGCTCAAACCGATTAAGGGGTCGGATGCCCACACGGAGGCCTGCCTGCGAAGTTGGTTTGCCCAGCGCTACCAGGGGCCCGTTCAGATCTTATTCGGCGTCGCTTCCCCGGAGGATTCCGCGTGCAAGCTCATTCACAAACTGATCGGCGAGTTTCCCCACACCGATGCGCAACTCATCGTTTGCGGGCCTTTGGCCGGTGCCAATGCCAAGGTGTCCAAACTGGCCCAACTCCAACCCCGGGCACGGCACGAGATACTGGTCGTGAGCGATGCGGATGTGTGTGTGCCCGATGATTTCCTAGCCGCTGCCGTACAGCCGTTCGCTCCCAAATCCAGTGGCGGACTGACGGCTGGAAGGGAACCCGGGTTGGTGAACTGCTTCTACCAGCTTGCCAACCCGACCACGCTGGCAATGCGCTGGGAAGCCCTCGCCATCAATGCGGATTTCTGGAGCCAGGTGCTCCAGTCCAAGACACTCAAACCGCTCGATTTCGCCCTCGGGGCGGTGATGCTGACCCGGCGCCCGCATCTGGAAAAAATCGGCGGGTTCGAGGCGTTGATGAACTGCCTGGCCGACGATTACCAACTCGGTCACCGCATCGCCCGGCAAGGTCATGAAATTGTTCTCTCCCCGGTCGTAGTGGAATGCTGGGATCCGCCGCAGACGTGGAAAGCGGTCTGGACCCATCAGCTCCGCTGGGCGCGGACGATTCGGGTTTGCCAGCCCGCGCCCTATTTCTTCAGCATCCTGAGCAACCCGACCTGCTGGCCGCTGCTCTGGCTGGTCCTTGCGCCGACACGGTGGTCGCTGGGCTTTTGCGGGATTTCGCTGGCGGCGCGACTGCTCACCGCCTTGGACCTGCAAGCCAGGCTTACCCGGTCCTTGTCCCATGCGCCTTTTATCTGGATGGCCCCGGTGAAAGACCTCATTCAGGTGGGGATTTGGCTGGGGGCGTTCACAGGAAACACAGTGGAATGGCGCGGGGTGCGGTTCAGATTGCGCCGCGACGGGACGCTGGTCAAAAACTAAACTTTCGCCCCAATCTCAAAACTGGTAAAAAAAAACATGACTCCCAAGTTGACCGTCGGGTTTCTCGGTGCCGGCAAAATGGCCACAGCTCTGGCAAAAGGTTTTCTCCAAGCCGGCCTCATTACCAATGAACAGATCATCGCCAATGATGTCATCGGCGCGGCGGCGGCAGCCTTCGCAGCCGAGACAGGCGGGCGGACCGCCGCCTCCAACGCCGAGGTAATGAAGCTCTCCAACGTCATCATTCTTGCTGTAAAACCGGATCAGGTGGCCGGCGTTCTGGCCGAAATCCACGGCCAGTTCACTCCCGATCACCTGCTCGTCTCCATCGCCGCGGGCGTCACGCTGACCAGGATGGAGGCGGCCCTGCCCGGCGGCGCCCGGGTGGTGCGGGTGATGCCCAACACACCGGCACTGGTGGGCCAGTCCGCCTCGGCCTTCGCAACCGGCAAGTGCGCTTCGACGGCAGATGCCGGGCTTGCCGAAAAACTCCTTTCCGCCGTGGGCCTGGCTTTGCATGTGAAGGAAGGCCTGCTCGATGCGGTGACCGGGCTGAGCGGCAGCGGACCAGCCTACGTTTACCAGTTCATCGAGGCGCTGAGCGACGGCGGCGTCGCCTCGGGCCTGCCACGCGACATCGCCACCCGGCTGGCGGCACAGACCGTTTTGGGTGCGGCGAAGATGGTCTTGGAAAGCGGCATGCACCCTGGCGCACTAAAAGATCAGGTCACCAGTCCTGGCGGCACGACAATCGAAGGAGTGCATGCGCTCGAATTGGGCGGTTTGCGCGGCACAGTGATGAATGCGGTCCGGGCAGCAACCGATAAGTCCAAAAAACTAGGTCAGGCATGATGCCGGTGTTCACGGCGTAAAGAGGCACACCAAGACGAGCCTCTCACACAAGGACCAGGCCGGAGGTTGTTGGCCTTCTTTTACGCGGAGAAACAAACTCGCATCCGGCGGTTGGATCGGTCGTTCTGTGGATCAACCCGGCCCTGCCACAGGGTCAGTTGCGACCAATTGCCCGCCCAGGAGCGGGGTCAAACGTTATAAAACTGTTCCCAACCCTTGCGTGGCGGCGGGCCGACGAGGAGGTTGTTGCCCAGTTTGCTGTTGGTGATTTGCTTGGTAGCGGGGTCGAAGGCGAGCTTGGCATTCAAGCGCTGGGCCAGAACGCCCAACGCCATGGTTTGGCAGAGCGGGCCGGCCACGCCGAAGGACGAGCGGCATTTCTCCTGCCCCTTGGCGGCAAGCAGGAAGTTCTTGAAATGATTCGATGGGCTCTCGGGCACCGGCGGCAGCTTCGACTCCATATCCCTTGCCTTGGACTCGGGAATGATTTTGAGGGTGGACCCGTGGCTGCCGCCCTTGAAGGTGAGCCCTTCGCCATAGATGACTTTCCCCGTCGGGCGTTTCTTTGCATCAACGGCGCCATTGGAAGGCGGCGGGACATTGGGATCGACCACACCCTCGCCGAAGTCATTCGGGAGTGGCGGAAGGTTGTCCTGCCCATCATACCAGGTCAGTTCGAGCGGGGGCTTGGCGCCCCGGGCCGGAAACTTGAATGAGAGAGTGGATGCCTGAGGAAAAAGGAACGGACTGTGTCCGTCGAGCCTGACCGCATTGACCTCGGTGGGAAGACCGAGCTCAAGAAATTCGTGGGCCGTGTCGAAAATGTGCGCCCCCCAATCGCCGGAGCGCGCCGTTGCCGAACTCGAACCATGAGCGCCACTCCCCGTTGATATATCCGTGGTTATAGTCGTGCCGCGGCGCCGTGGCCATCCAGCGGTCCCAGTCGAGGGTTTGGGGGACGGGCTGTCCGGCCAGAAATCCGGAAACCTTCATTCCATGCCAGCGGCGTTTTCCGTTCATGAAGGCGGTGATCCGGGTGACGTTCCTGATGATTCCGGCATCAACCCACGCCTTGAACTGGAAATAGTTCGCCTCGGAATGCCCCTGATTTCCCATTTGGGTGGCTACTTTGTATTTCTTTTCGGCGGCCATCATCAATTCCACTTCCTGAAAGGTGTGGGCCATCGGCTTCTCGACATAGACATGCTTGCCCAGTTTCATCGCCAGCATGGCGTTTGGAAAATGGGAGAAGTCGGGCACCGCCACGCTGACGGCGTCAATCTGCCTGCCCAGCTTGTCGAACATCCGCTCGGCGTTCTGGAAGCGGGGGACGTTGGGATATTTCTCGAGTGTCTTGACGGTGTGGGGCGCGCCCATGTCGACGTCACAGAATGCAACGATGTTGGCCAAGCCGGTGGCATCAAGCGCCTTGATGACTTCGGCGGCTCGGTTGCCCACGCCAATGCAGGCGAGGTTGACCCGTTCACCCGGCGCGACCTTGCCTGCCGCACCCAAGAGGCGCCGCGGCACAAGGGTTGCCGAGGCCCCAGCCGCAATGACTTGCTTGATAAAAAAGCGGCGGTCCAAGAATCGATGGGAGAGCGGGCGGGCGGCGGTTGGCTTCATGATATGGCGCTGTGAATGACAGTTGAAACGTTCATGGGATTAATATTGAAATTCTAGAGAACTCCGGACAAAAAAGGAACCGTTTTCCGCGCCAAACCCGCCAGACAAAACCCTCAGGTCTTGAGATGCAAAGAAGTTTTCCAGCCCGGAGGACCGGGTTTGATTCGCAACACTCAACTCATAGTGGAAATCCCCTCGCCGCATCATCGGGCGTTGCAATGGCGGCATCCCTACCCGATGTCTGCCCCGCAGCCGGGATCCCATCCGCAGCGGCGACCTGCTGCACGGCCGGCTCGGCTGCCTCCAGAGTGAGCATCGGCTCTGTTGCCGCAACTCCGCTTGAGGGTTCCAGTGGCGAAGCCCCGGGCAATGAAAAGTCGAGCGCCCCCCTGTGGCTGTCGGGAGCGGCCAGCTCCAACCGCGCTTGGGCCCGCTGAATGAGGGCAAGCATGGTAATGGAAGCGGCGGCCAGTTTCTCCGCCTCCTGAATCCTGGCAAACTCTCCATAGACCTCCTCCCTCAAGGGCTCCTCCCGGGTGACCAACTCCTGGCCGTTGGTGGCCCGCATCGCCTGCAGGACATGATGGGCATTGATGCTGTCGAGCGGCCGGGCCGGGGTGAAGGCCGCCTCGGCGCCCTGGATTTCGGTCACCAGGCGCGCGGCCACCAACGTTTGCAAAACCTGCTGCACCAACCGGCTGGGGACGGCCAATTCGCGCGACATTTCCCGCAATGTCGGCGGTGGCAGTCCGCCTTGGAAACGCTGACCGATGCAGGTCAGGAGGCGCAAAGCGACGAATTCGCGGCCGCGCTGGTTGACGTTTTCCGCTATTTTCTCCTGCAAATAAAGCGTGCGGTTCTGGAATGCATAGGCCAGTTGCGCGCCGAGCAACAGGACCAGCCATGACAAATAGACCCCCACCATGAACACCGGGACCAGGCCGAGACTGCCGTAGATTTTGAAATTGGTCACGACCCGCGAGATGAACAGAAACCCGGACACATTGATAAGATGCCAAAGAGAACCGGCAACGACACCGCCCACCAAGGCGGCGCTGAAGTTGACCTTGGTGTTGGGCACCAGCTGATACAGCAGGGCGAAAGCCAACCAAAGCAGCAGCAGGGTGAGCACCGGAAAAAACATCGGACCGACAACAGGCATATTGCGCATCAACTCCTGCGTCGCCTGAAGATACGGACCCCCGGTCAGACCCAGAGCGGCGATCACCAGCAACGGCCCCAGGGTGATCGTCGTCCAATGCAAAACAATCCGCAGCAGCCAGTTGCGACCGCGCGTCACCCCCCAGATGTCGTTGAAGGTGGTTTCAATCTGGCTGAGCATGCGCAGGGCCACAAACACGAGCAGCACCATCCCCGTGACGCCCAGCGTGCCGCTGCGGGTGTTTTGTATGAACTCATGGATTTTCCGCGCGGCTTCACGCTGCGCCGTCGCCACCCGGTCCTCCCCGGCAGCGGCCGGCCCCGGCAGTGCCGCGGCGTTGCCGGACACGCCTGGAGGGGCCGAAAGCGCAGTCGATCCGCCCTCAGTCGGGGCCCCTTGGGGAGATGTTTCCGGCAAAGCCCCCGCCGCCCCGCGCAATGGCGCCGCGGCCGAAGGCACCACTCCCGAAACAAATTGTTCGATAAAGTGATAAATCCGCTCCTCCCCCTCGTCCTTAAGCAGGCTACTGGTCACGCCAATGGCCAGAGCACAGAGGGGAATGATGGCCAAAAGGGTCGAGTAAGACAGGGCCGAGGCGCGGACCGGACATCGGTTGCCGACAAAGCTCTTGCCCACGAGGACCCAGAAATGCAGGAACTGGTGCAGGCCCGTCACTTCGGCGTCTGAGCGCAGGGTGCTTACATCCAGAAGCGATCGGATTTTTAGAAAGCTGTTTTTTTGTTTTGCCATGCTGTTAAACAACCCTACCAAGGCCCGCGGCGGGTGACGAGCGGCAACTCCCGGTCACGCCGGGACACCCAACTCTCAACTTGCGAGCCATGCCGGGAAATCACCCCGCATCGGCTGGTCTGGCAATATCACGAACTGCAGACCCATTGCCCATGTGCGCGCCGGAGGATTGGAGTCACTCGTCGCTTGTCACCTCTTGCGCGCCACTGTTAAGTTTAGGGCATGGCACGAAAACCAGCGGCAGACTCAGAACCATTGCACGGCTTCGACGATATCATCGGCGTGGCTTCGATTGCGGCGGCACTGCTGCTGATGATCGCCCAGTTCTCCTTTGATGCGAACGACTTGTCGTCGCACATCAATCCGCCCAACAAGCCGGCGCACAACTGGATCGGCCCTTCGGGGGCGGGGCTGGCGCACAGCTCCTTTCAATGCCTTGGGGCGGCCGCCTATCTGGTTCCTTTCCTGCTCACCGCCTTCGGGCTGTCCCACTTTCTCAAAAGCCTGACGCACCTTCGCGCACGTCAAAACTGGATGCTGCTCTGGTGCTCGGTGATGATGGTTTCCCTGACCGGTCTGCTCCACCTGCTGGACAACCCTCTGCAACATATCAAGGAGTCTCTGGACGCTCCCTCTGCCGGAGGCTGGCTGGGATACCTGCCCTATACTTTTGGTTTTTGGGCTCTAGGCAATTTCGGGGCCACCATTGTGCACTCCGCCCTGCTGCTCATCAGCGTGCTATTCCTAACCAATTTCCGCCTGGGCGACTGGGTGCGCCGCCTCCCCATCCGCAAGAATGCCGCCGGGATCGAACTTTCCGACGAGGAAATGGTGCTGGAACGAAAACTGCAAGAAACGAGAAAACAACGCGAGAAACTGGAGCGCGAGCCCGGTGTGAGCACCAACAGCGGCTTGGGCGCAGACGGGCAACCCGTGCCGGAACCCACCATACGCGACCTCAGCGTGCCCCAACCCAAACCCCGCGGCCGGAAAAACGACCCCTCAGAACCGTCCCAAGACACTCATCTCGCCGAGGGGGTTGAAGTCATATCCGCCCGTGAACTCGCGGCCGCGGACTCCTCCGCCGCATCGGAGCGGAAACAGGAATCCACCACAGAAGCAACGGTTCATAAAAACGGTGATTCCCCCGCCAACGGCCCGGACAGTTCCACCCTGATGCCCCGAACGCGGCCCACGCTCAAACGAAAACCTGTCACCGTGGCCTCCGTCCCGATGATCGGGAATTACAAGCTACCGACACTCGAATTCCTGCAGCACGCCGACATGACCGCCAAGCCCACCGAATCGAAGGAGGAGCTCATGGCCAATGCCCGGCTGATGCAGCAGACCCTGACCCAGTTCCAAATCGAGGTTTCACTGGGCGACATCACCAAGGGGCCCACCATCACCCGATACGAGTTGCATCCCGCGCCCGGGGTGAAGCTTGAAAAAATCGTCAACCTCTCAAACAATATCGCCGCCGCCCTCAAAGCAGAACGCATCAACATACTGGCCCCGGTTCCCGGCAAAAGTTCCGTCGGCGTGGAGGTGCCCAACCTCATCAAGACCAAGGTCATCATGCGCGATCTCTTCGAATCAGACGAATGGCGCAACACCAAAGCCCGAATCCCCATCGCCTTGGGCAAGGACGTTTACGGGCAACCCATCATTGCCGATCTGGCGGAGATGCCCCACCTCCTGATCGCCGGCAGCACCGGCTCCGGCAAATCCGTCTGCATCAATTCCATCATCGCCTCGCTCCTCTACCGCTTCACCCCGGACCAGATGCGTTTTGTAATGATCGATCCGAAGGTGGTCGAACTCCAGCTCTACAATGTGCTGCCGCACCTCGTGGTCCCGGTGGTAACCGACGCCAAAAAAGTGATCTTGGCGCTGCGCTGGGTCATCAATGAGATGGAAAAGCGCTACCAGATTTTCGCCCGCGTCGGCATTAAAAACATCAAATCATTCAACGAACGCCCGAAAAACAACCCGCTCCCGATCGTCGAACCCGAACTGCCCCTCACGGCAAAAAAGGAGAAGGTCGAACCCGGGGCTGACGGCTTCGCCGTGGAAGTCGACGAGGAAATTGTCGTCCCGCGCGAGGATGAAATCGTCATCCCCGAAAAACTCTCCTACATCGTCGTCATCATTGATGAACTGGCGGACCTGATGCTCGTCGCACCTGCCGAGGTGGAAATGGCCATCGCCCGGATCACCCAAATGGCCCGCGCCGCCGGCATCCACTGCATCGTCGCCACCCAGCGCCCCTCGGTGGATGTCATCACCGGCGTCATCAAGTCCAACATTCCCGCGCGAATCGCCTTCCAAGTGGCCGCGGCGGTGGACTCACGCACAATTCTCGACGCCAAAGGGGCCGACAAGCTGCTGGGCAAGGGCGACATGCTTTATCTGCCCCCCGGCTCCGCCAACCTCAAACGCGCCCAAGGCGCTCTCATAACGGATCAGGAGATACAGAGCGCGGTCGACTTCATCGCCAAGCAAGGCAAACCCAGTTATGAATTGGAAATCCACAAACAGCTCGCCAAATCAACCGGTTCGATGCCGGGCGAAGGTGGTATCAATGAGGACGAAGAACTGATCGAAAACTGCATCGAAGTCATCCGCAGCGAACAGAAAGCCAGCGTCTCGTTGCTTCAACGCCGCCTCAAACTCGGCTACGGCCGCGCCGCCCGCATCATGGATGAGTTGGAAAACCGGGGCATCGTCGGCCCCAACAAAGGGGCGGAACCACGCGATATCCTCATCGATCTGGACGGGGGCGGAGCCGACGGCGCGGGACAATGAGCTGAAGGTGCTGACAATTTATTTTCCTGACTCGGCGGTGTTGCGGGTCCTTGGCTTGCCGGCCCGCAGAACCCGGAGCGAAAAGCCTCGCCCGTTTTCAAACGGCTCCACCCGAGCCTCCACTTCCAGCACCGGATACCGCACGGTGGCCAGACCATAACTCTGGTAGGTCCGGGCAAAAAGCTCCGTCGCCACTATGCCGCTCCAATCAGCCAGCGAAAGAAATTTCATCGGCTCACCCGTCGACTGATGATGCGTGCGCTGCTCCACCACCAGACCACAGACGGTCACAATCTGTCCGACAAATTCTCCAAGCCGGTTCACCGGACAATAGGTGTCCCAGGCAATATCCGCGAAAACCTCAAGCGGATGCCCGCTCACGGGAAATCCGAACAGCTCCGTTTCCCACAGCAACCGCTCCTGATACGTGGGCTCGTGCAAGGACATTTGCGGCAGCGAAACTGGATCGACCGTAGGCAGCAGCCAACCCTGACCCGAAACAGCGTTTCCACCGCCGAGTTGCAAGAGTTGTTGCGCCTGCCAGAACTGGCGGGTCCGAGTCTCACCAAACCCGTCAAAACCTCCGGCGCGGATCAGGGATTCCAACTCGCCACCTTCCGGAGCCACCCGCCGGAAAAAATCCGGCATTGAATCGAACGGCCCCACGGCACGCGCCTCCAGCATCACCTCCACCGTTCGTGCTGTCAGACCTTTGACCCGGGAGAGCGGCACGCGAAGGACCCGACCATGCACGGCATAGGCCGGGCCCGGTTCGTTCACCGAAGGGGGCAGGAATGACAATCCCAGCCGGTGGCATTCGAGCACATAGACCAGAGGATGATAGAAGCCCTTGCCATTTGTCAGCACGGCAGCCATGAATTCCGCAGGGAAATAGTGTTTCAGCCATGCCGATTGATAGGCCTCGACGCCATAAGCCGTGCTGTGTGCTTTGCAGAAGGCATAGCCGGCAAAGCCGCTGACCAGCTCCCAGACCTCGGCTGTCTTTTCCGGAGGGTGTCCGCGGGCGTGGGCAGATTGGAAAAATTCCAGCCGCAGTTCCTCAATCACTGCCCGCTTTTGTTTGGCAAGCGCGCGCCGCAGTAGATCGGCCCGGCCCGGCGCCATGCCGGCAAAGGCTTCGCAGACCTGGAGGATATGCTCCTCGTAGACCACCAGCCCATAGGTGCTGCGCAGACACGACTCCAACGAAGGATGGGGATAGGTCACCGGCTCCAGCCCCTGATAACGACGGGTGAAGGCCTGCTTCTTACCCTCGTTGGCAGCACCGGGCCTGATCACGCTGACGATGGCGATGATCCCGTCAATCTCCCGCACCCCGCACATCTGACAGAGGCTCGTCATGGCCGGCGATTCGATGTGATGCACCGCGCGGGCGCCGCCACCGGCAATCATCTCCCAGACGGCGGTATCCTGCCAGGGTTCGACCGCCTGCGGGTCTCCCAGCAACAGACGGCCTCCGGCTTTTTCCCGCGCGAAACAGCGTTCCAGGTCAACGATTATGCCCCGGTCGGCCAACATGTGTTTCACATCGCGCAACACGGCCAGACCGCCTTGGGCAAGAATATCCATCTTCACCAACCCCACCGCTTCCACGGCGTCCATGTCGAAATGAGTGGTGGGCAAACCCTTGTTGGAAATGAAGGTCGGGGTCAGCTCCTCCAGCGGCTGCCGCGACAAAACCAGACCGCAGGGATGCATCTTGGGGTATCGGGGGACGCCGTCGAGCAGGGCGGCCATTTCCAGCGCCGTGCGGTAGGGTTCTTCGTCGATCGGGAGGTCGCGGTTTTCCGGGCTCGCACGCAGTTTCCCGCGCAACCCGGATTCACCCGACACCTCATCGGAGTTGCACCCGCCACCGAACCCCCAGGGAAAATGATCGGTGAACCGCCGGACTTCGCGCTCGGCAACTCCGAGGACTTTGGCCGATTCCGCAAACGCGCTCCGGGCCTGGAAGGTGGAGAATCCGCCGACCACCGCACACTGCGCCGCACCGTATTTCCCGAACACGATCTTCACCACCTCATCCTTCGCATCATGCGCAAAATCAATGTCGATGTCCGGCAGCTTGTTCAGCGCCATGCGTTCGCGGTTGAGAAAACGACGGAAATAAAGTTCGAACCGGATCGGACAAACCCCGCTGATGCCAAGGGAGTAGCAAACCAGCGAATCCGCTGCGCTGCCACGCGTGATCCATTCCAACCCGCGTCGCCGGCACTCCTGCAGCAGATCCCAGGTGATGAGAAAATAGTCTTCGTAGCCGACAGCGCCGATGATTCCCAGCTCCTCGTCCAACTGGGCGTGGACGGCAGGGAGTTGGGGTGGGCGGTAAAGACGTTGCGCCCCTTCCCAAGCCAATCGCCGTAGAAATGCGGTGGCCGTCGAACCGTCCGGCGTGCGGAATTCCGGGAACTGCGGTTTGCCCAAGGGCAGCTCAAAGCGGCAGCGCTCCGCAATCTCCTCCGTGTGCCTGAGCCATTCGGGATGCTCCCGGCACGCCGCAGCCATATCCAACGGCGTGCGGAAATGAAACCGGCCACCCTCACACTTGGCCGGATGCTTCTCTCCCAGCAGGGTGAGGGTGCGGATGCTTTGCAGGATATCAAATTTCCGCCGGTCCTCCGGAGCGGCATAATGCACGGCGGGTGCCGCAATCCCGCGAAACTCCGTCACTTCATCCCGCGTCGTTATCAGGCTGTAGAATCGGCCCGGAAACAAGTCCGCCATGCGCATGTCTCCGCTGACTGCAATCAAGCCACCGGTGAGGCCATCAAGCTCTTCGCGCCGGAATGGCGCTCGCTGCCGGGCTGCGACGGATGATTCCTCGCCGACATTGGCGAACCGCTCCGCATGGCGGGAGAGCAGCCGGCAGAGATTGGGATAACCCGAGGCTGATTCCACATGAAGCAGGAGCGGGTGGTCACCCACTGTCACCTCTACGCCCAGAATCGGTTGGATCCCCGCCTCCCGGGCGGCTTGGGTGAACTCCACCGCGCCGTGCAAGTTGCCGGTGTCCGTCAGCGCCACGGACTTCAAGCCGTGTTGCCTGGCCAATCCCACAATGGCGGCAGGCGAAAGCGTGGAATCCAGAAACGAATAGTGACTGCGAACACGCAACGGCACATAGGATTGCACCTGCCCGGGCATAGCCCGGCGACGGATTTGTGGCGGAGCCGGCTGTGACAAGGGCCGTGCGGCATCTTCGGGCCGATTCATCAGCAGAAAGTCGTGCCCTCGAAGTATTACTTCATGTCCCCGACTGCGGCGCAACTCGTCGATCACCCCAGCCAACCGCGACCGGGCTTCCTGCCGCTGAACGGATATTTCAAGCGGCAGCTCGCTGCGAAACCGGCCGTCGTAAATCTGGGAGAGCTTCAACGAGACCAGGCGAAGGCTCACGCGCCGTTTCCAAGCCGCCCGCAGCAGAACGCGCAAACGCCCATACACCTCGGTTTCAAGATCCGTCGGCTCGCTCAAGCTTTCCCCCGCCTGGTCCTCGGCCATGTCGTTATAGCGCACCTTCACGGTCAGCGTGCGGATGCAGCGCCCCTCCTCGCGGACTTTGGAAAACAAGTTGTCCGCCATGCGCCGCAGCGTGGCTTCGGCATAATCCTCGTCCGTCAGGTCGGCCGCGAACGTCTCCTGCTGGCTGAAGGATTTTTGGGGTGTGCGGGCCGGGATCAACGGACGCTCATCAATGCCGCGGGCAAACTGGCGGATGCCCGCCGCCGCAGGACCAAGCAGCAGCCCGAGCAGATCCAGCGGGGTGGCGGCGACATGCGAGATGCGCGCCAGGCCGGCGGCATTGAGCCGCGCACTGGTTTTTGGACCGATACCCGGCAGCCACTGGTTTGGCAACGGCTGGAGAAAAGCCGCCTCGTCTCCGGGCGATACCGTCGTGAAGCCCGAGGGCTTGTTCAGTTTCGAAGCCACCGCGCTGACGAGCTTGCTGGTGGCGATGCCTTCGCTGACGTTGATTTTCAGCTTCTGCCCGATGGCATTGCGAATCGTCTGGGCAATCTCGACCGCCGGACGGCGCGCGGCCGAAAGGTCAAAATACCCCTCATCAATCGAAGTCTGCTCCACCTCCGGTGTGAAGTCGTAACAGTAGCCAAACATCCAGTTGGAAAACTGTTCGTAGCGCTCAAAATCGCCGGGCAATACGATCAGCTTCGGGCACAGCTTCCGGGCCCGGGCGGTGGGCATCGGCGTATAGATGCCGAATCGCCGCGCCTCATACGAGGCCGAGGCGATGATGCCGCGTTTCTCGCCGCCAACGGCGATGGGCCGGCCCCGCAACTTCGGGTCCGACGCCTGCTCGACCGCGGCGAAAAAAGCATCCGCATCCAGATGAACAATGGTCCGCATGGTTCATTCCCGCGCCTTTCGGATCAGCCCCCGGAACACCCCCTGAATCATGAGTTCCTCGGACGGGATCAGGTCCGGGTATTTGGGGTTTTCCGCCTTGAGGAAGGGGCGGTGGTTTTTCAGCAGAAAGGTTTTGAGCGTGCTTTTCCGGTCGATCAGCGCCGCCACAATCTGCCCGTGCCTCGGTTCGGGACCATGCTCCAGAATCACAATGTCGCCGGAGCAGATATGCCGGCCGATCATCGAATCGCCCGTCACCCGCAGGGCGAAGGTGTTGCGGGTCGGACTAAATCCGATCGTGGCGACATCCACCGAAACGCAGCCCTCGGGATCCGATTCCCGGTCGTCACCGAAGCCGGCCGGGATGGAGCCGAAGAGGGGGATATCCACGACGTGTTGGCGCAGCTTCTGCAGCGGATTGGTCGGGCGCAGCGACCGGGCCTTGCCGGGGGTGGATTCCAGAAAGCCTTTGTGCTTGAGGGCCTCCAGATGGCAGGCCGCCGCCCGGTGCGCCCGGAATCCGAAGTGCGCCGCGATCTCACGCAGGGTGGGACCTGGGCGCCCCGCCTGGTTCTCCGCCTGTAGAAACTCCAACACCTTTTTTTGAATCTGGGTCAATCCGGTCATAACTATCCACATGGATAGTATTCAGACGCGGCGTTGTCAACTGCCGGATGGATTGGTGGGGATTTAAACTGGCGGGCAAAAGCGGAATCCATGCCGTTTCCCCATTTTACAAATTTATACAGCCCGTAAAGAACGGGGGCGTGAACCGCGAAACGCCACCGAACCTTTCACTTTCGCACGGGACCAAACTGCGGCATCATGACGCTGTGTCAGATCTAATCGCCATCGTAGGCCGGCCCAACGTCGGGAAGTCAGCCCTCTTCAACCGCATTGTCGGCCGGCGCATCGCCATCGTCCATGACCAGCCAGGTGTCACCCGGGATCGTGTTTCTGCGGAGGCCGAGTGGCACGGGCGGCCATTCACCTTGGTGGACACGGGCGGCATCGGCCTGTTACGGCGGGAAAAGGCCGAGGACGTGATCACCCAGGCCGCCATCGAGCAGGTGGGCCTGGCCATTGAATCGGCCAACGTGATTGTGCTTGTGGTCAACGTGCAGGAGGGAGTGGTGCCTCTGGATCGCGAAGTGGCCACCCGCCTGCGGCGCTGCGGCAAGCCTGTCCTCGTGGCGGTCAACAAGGTCGACACCAGCCGCGCGGAATCCGGAGCGGATGAGTTCGCCCGGCTGGGTTTTGAGAAGATTTTCCCGGTCAGCGCCATTCATGGCGAAGGCATACACCCCTTGATGGACGCGGCGATGGCATTGCTGCCCGCCTCCAGCGAAGCCCTCCATCCGGTCGTTGAAGGGGAAGAAAGTTCCGAACCCGCAGCGGGTGAGGATGCGACGGCGGCGGCAGCGCCGCCGGCCCCCCTGAAACTTGCCATTGTCGGCCGACCCAATGTCGGGAAGTCGTCGATCATCAACGCCCTGACCCGGTCGGAGCGGGTCATTGTCTCGCCCATTCCCGGGACCACGCGCGACTCGGTGGATGTGCCTTTTGAGGTTGAGACGGAAGGCGTGCGCCAGAAATATATCCTGATCGACACCGCCGGCATGCGTAAAACCCGGAGCATCGGGGATTCTATCGAGTTTTTCAGCGTGAAACGCTCCGAGGATTCCATCGCGCGCTGCGACATAGCCTTGCTGGTGCTGGACGCCGAGGCCGGAATCACGGAGCAAGAGAAGAAAATAGCGGATCGGATTGTCGAGGAACGCAAGGCCTGCATTGTGGTTATCAATAAATGGGACTTGTTCGACGAGAAAGTGCTTGAAGCGCGCAAGGAAGAGATTCAGCGGCGCGCCCGCAAACAGCACCGGGAGGGGAACGACGACCCGGTGACCACCCTGTCTGAGTTCGGCGAATGGGTACAGGAGAAGCTTTTCTTCCTCGATTACGCGCCGGTGATTTTCACCTCGGCCAAGTCAGGCTTTCATCTGGAGCGCCTACTGGAAGCGGTCCGTTACGTGGCGGCGCAGTTGCAACAGAAAGTCCCCACAGCCATTCTCAATCGCACGATTCAAGATGCGGTGGAGCGCCGCCAACCCGTGAGCGATCTGGGCCACCGCTTGAAATTCTTCTACGCGACCCAGGTGCGCCAGTCGCCGCCGACCTTTCTGCTGTTCGTCAACCGGGACGAGCTTTTTTCCGACCAATACAAAAAATATCTCGGGGACCAACTGCGGAAGGCGTTTGGCTACGAAGGGTGTCCCTTGGTGCTGGTGCCCAAGGCGCGGCCCAAAACGATCGAGCCGGTGCGCAAACCCCGGCATCCCCGCGCACCCCAGCGGTCGGAACAGCCGGAGGGGCGGCGCCCCGAGCGGCGGCAACGCAGGGGTTGACGTGCCTTGCGCCCAACCCAGCCCTCATCAAACCCATGAGCGAAACCAACCACTTCATCCGCGAAGATCCTTGGAGGATCTTTCGCATCATGGCCGAGTTCGTGGAATCGTTTGAAACGATGTCCAAACTCGGGCCGGCGGTGACGATTTTCGGTTCCGCCCGCACCCGGCGGACCGATCCCTATTACCGGGCCGCGCAGGCGCTGGGCCGCAAGCTGGCCCAGAATGACTTTGCGGTCATCACCGGCGGCGGTCCCGGGATAATGGAAGCCGCCAACCGGGGGGCGTCCCAGGCCAAGGGCAAATCGGTCGGGCTGAATATCGAACTGCCCCGCGAGCAGCGGGGCAATTCCTACGCCAATGTGCCCATCCAGTTCCATTACTTCTTCGCCCGGAAAGTCTGCTTCACCAAATACAGCATGGGTTTCATCTATCTCCCCGGCGGATTCGGCACGCTGGACGAGCTTTTCGAGGTCCTCACCCTGGCCCAGACCGAGCGCATCTCGCGCTTCCCCATGATCCTTTTCGGCAAAAAACATTGGCAGGGCCTGCTGCGCTGGCTCAAACCGGCGCTGCGGGAGAAGGGATTCATCGACAGTGCCGATCTGGATTTGCTCCATCTGACGGACGATGTGGAGGAAGCGCTGGAGATTCTCGTTGATTACCGGCGTGAATCCGGGGTGCCGCAAACCATTCCCAAGGCCTTTTCATGAGCCGGGGCCCAAGGCGCGGGCTGAAACCGCAACCGTCCCGCGGGGCACCTCCCTCCGGATCAAATCCCTAATCCCATGTATCAATTCACCCGTCTCCCCAACGGCCTGACCGTTGCCACTGCCGAAATGCCGCACATGGCCAGCGTCAGCGTCGGCGTATGGGTGGGCACCGGCGCCCGCTGCGAATCCGCCCCGCTCAACGGCGCCTGTCATTTCATCGAACACCTCCTCTTCAAAGGGACCCCCAAACGATCCTCCGAGGAAATTTCCCAGGCCGTGGAAGGAGTGGGCGGTTATTTGAACGCGTTCACCAGCGAGGAGATGACCTGTTTCCACGCCCGCGCCGGAGCCGACCGCTTCGACACGCTGCTGGATGTGCTCGTCGACATGCTGCTCAACTCGAAGTTCACGCCGGCGGATATCGCCAAGGAACGCGATGTCATCAAGGAGGAAATTGCGATGTATCTGGACCAGCCCGCTCAGCACGTCCAAGAACTGCTCAATGCGACACTCTGGCCGGGGCAGCCGCTGGGCCGCTCTGTCACCGGCACCGCGGCCTCGCTCAACGCCCTGACCCGCAGCAAACTCCTCGATTATCTGCGCGGGAATTATGTCACCGGCGCCACGGTGATTGTGGTGGCGGGAAACATCCGGCACCAGCAGGCCGTGGCGGCCGTGGCGCGCCGGGCGCGGCACTTCAAAACCGGCCCGCGCCCTGTGTTTGAGCCGGCCCTGATCGCCCAGCGCTCGCCCCGGGTGAATCTGCTCTCCAAAAAAACGGAGCAGACCCAGCTCGCACTGGGCATCCACACCTGCTCACGCCATGACGACCGCCGGTTCGCACTCCGCCTGCTCAACGTCATTCTCGGCGAGAACATGAGTTCACGCCTCTTTCAGGTCATCCGCGAAGACCGCGGCCTGGCGTATTCGATTTACAGCTCGCCCAGTTTTTACGCTGACACCGGCGATCTGGTGATTTCCGCCGGATTGGACACAGGCAATGTGAAAGAGACTCTGCGCTTGGTTGGCCGGGAATTGCGGCGCTGCACCGAAGCGCCCCCCGGTGCCGCCGAATTGCGCCGCGCCCGCGACTATGCCGTCGGACAGATGGACTTGAGCCTGGAGAGCACCGACAACCAGATGAACTGGGTGGGAGAACATCTGCTGGGTTACGGCCAGATTTTCTCGCCAGCGGAAGCCAAACAGCGCCTGCAAAAAGTCACTGCCGGAGACATTAGGGCCGTGGCCCGCGACTTTTTCCGCCCGGACCGGCTGAATCTGGCCCTGATCAGCCCGTTAAAGACCGACCGGGGTCTGGCGAAACTGCTGAGTTTTTGAAACGCCGCCTCACTCCGGATGCGCCCCTTGATCCAAGAGATTGCGACCGCGCACACGCCGGAATCACTCGTCCGCCAGTTGATGGGTGAGCGGAACGTGGTGCTGCTGCGCAGCGCCTTGTTTGACTCGCCTCAGTCCCGTTACTCTTTTGTGACGGCCAACCCCGTTCTGACCTTCCGTTCCTTCGGTTCCCGCTGCGAACTGAGCCGACCCCAGAATCCGGGGCTGGGATCGCAGACCCAATTCGGCGATCCGTGGCATCTGCTGGACAGCTTGATGTCGCGTTTTGAGGTGCTGGATGAAATCGATCTGCCCTTTCCACTCGGCGGCTGCTTCGGCTACTGGGGGTATGATCTCAAGAACTTCAGCGAACCCAAACTGCCGCGCCGGGCGATCAACGACTTGGAGCTGCCCGATTGCTGCGTGGGCTTTTACGACAGCCTCGTCGTCTATGACCACCGCCTCGGCAAGGTATGCATCGTCTCCACCGGCCTGAACTCTGAAGGTTCCCGCAGCGAGAGCCGCGCAATCTCTCAGCTCGAATTTTGGAAATCCCGGCTGATCAGCCAGCTCGGCGCGGAGCAGACGAACCCGCTCCTGCCCGATTCAAGGCCGAATTCCACCCCCGGCCTCACCACAAACCTTGCCCAATCCGAATTCATCAGCGCCGTGCAGCGCGCCCAGTGCTATATCCGGGCCGGGGATATTTACCAGGTGAACCTCTCGCAACGGTTGACGGCTGAAGTCTGGCAGACACCCGCAGCCGCGGCCGGCCCGGTGGGTGGGGCGGGCTGTTCCGCCCCGGTTTTCGGCTGGGATTTTTTCCAGCGGCTGGAGGCCGTTTCGCCCGCCCCGTTTTCCGCCTTCCTCGATTGTGACGCCGGAGAACAGCACTGTGCCTTTCAAGTCGCATCCTCCTCTCCCGAACAATTCTTGCGCCTGAGCGGCTCGCATATTGTCACCCGGCCTATCAAAGGCACCCGGCCCAGGGACGCCGATCCGATCCGGGACAGCCAACTGGCCTGCGAGTTGCAAACCAGCCCGAAGGAACTGGCCGAACTGGTCATGATCACCGACCTGCTGCGCAACGATCTGGGCAAGATTTGTGACTTTGGAACCGTGCAGACGCCCGAACTGGCGCGTCTGGAAAAGTTCCCGCAGGTTCAGCATCTCGTTTCAACCGTCGAAGGCCGATTGCGGCCGGAGATGACTCATTTTGCCGCTTTCGCCGCCTGCTTTCCCGGCGGCAGCATCACAGGCGCGCCGAAATTCCGGGCCATGGAAATCATCGACGAACTGGAACCGGTGTCCCGAGGACCCTACTGCGGCGCGATCGGTTACCTCGGGTTCAATCGGGAAAGCCAATTGAGCATCGCCATCCGCACGGCCGTTTGCATGGGGGAACACATTCATTTCAATGTGGGTGCCGGGATCGTGGCCGACTCGAATCCCCAAGCCGAATACGAAGAGACGCTGGCCAAGGCTGCAGGCTTTCTGGCGGCGCTCCCAACCAGAAACCCGCAGCCAGCCGAAAACCGGGGGAAACCACTCGTTTTAAAACATTTGTGAAAGCATCTCAGGATTCACAAGTCATTGATCATCAAGCTGGCGATCTTGAGGCTCACAAAAAAGAGAGACGCGCAGCGACATTCCGCTTTGAACTCCGCACTGCGGACCGGCTGGATTTCGAACACTGGCAAGAGCTTTGTTCGAATACGGCATTTCAACCGCCTCTTTAGGGCGATGGGTTCGGTGATTAAAACGGGCGGGTAAAAAATATCACGAAAGCTGGGCGCGCCAGCGGGCCAGCTGCCTGGCAACCTCCTTCGTGCCCGGCGAGCCAACCACATTCCGTTTCGACATCGCCCGCTTCAAATCAAACACAGCCGGCGCATCGGGGCCGAAGGCGTTATCCACGGATTGCAATTGGGCGAGCGACAACTCATTCAAGGGTTGTCCGGCTTTCTCCGCCAACCCCACCACCGCGCCGACCACATGGTGGGCCTGCCGGAAAGGCATGCCCTTGAGCACGAGATAATCCGCCAGATCAGTGGCCAAGAGCGACGGGTCGCCGGCCGCTGTGGCGCAGGAGTCCTTGTTGACCTTTGTATGCAGCAGCAGCGCCTCCATCAACCTCGTGGTGGCCCGCACCGTATCGGCGGTGTCAAAAAGACGCTCCTTGTCCTCCTGCAAATCGCGGTTGTAAGTCATCGGCAACCCCTTGAGCAAAGTGAGCAGCGACATCAGGTTGCCGAAGACACGGCCTGTCTTACCCCGGGCCAGCTCTGCGATGTCGGGGTTTTTCTTTTGGGGCATCAGCGACGAGCCGGTGGTGTAAGCGTCGGCGATCTTGATGAAATCAAACTCCGTTCCGGCCCAGAGAATCACATCTTCGGCGAGCCTTGAGAGGTGGACGGCCAGGAGCGCCGCAGCCGCGCAAAACTCGACGGCGAAATCGCGGTCGCTCACCGCGTCCATGGAGTTTTGCGTCAGCTGCGGTTTGCCTTCCGTGTCGACGAAGCCGAGCAATCGGGCGACCATCAACCGGTCGAGCGGCAGGGTTGAACCGGCGATGGCGCCGCTGCCCAGAGGGCAGACGTTAACGCGGGAATGGCAGTCCCAGAGGCGCTCGCAATCGCGTTCGAGCATTTCCACATAAGCCAGAAGATGGTGGGCGAAATAAACGGGCTGCGCCCGTTGCAGATGCGTGTAGCCGGGAATAATGACGTCGGCGTTCTCTTGGCCGAGCGCAACCAGAGCCCGTTGCAGCGAGACGGCCTCGCCAAGCAGCGCCGTGATCTCCTCGCGCAACCAGAGCCGGACGTCCAGCGCCACCTGGTCGTTGCGCGAGCGGGCCGTGTGCAGCTTGGCACCCGCCGGCACCCGCCGGGTCAGCTCGGACTCGATATTCATGTGCACATCCTCGAGTTCCAGTTTCCAGACGAAAGATCCCGCCGATATCTCCGCGGCGATCTGCCTCAAACCCTTGGTGATTGCGGTCAGTTCTTTCCGCGTGAGGATGCCAATGCTCTGAAGCATGGTGGCGTGGGCGATGGAGCCTTGGATATCGTGCCTCCAGAGCCGCCAGTCGAAGGAGATGGATTGGGTGAATTGGGCCACATCGGCGGCAGGGCCGCCCGTGAACCGTCCGCTGCGGGAAACTGGCGAGGGCTTTTTCATTCGGTTAAACCGTTGTGAATGTGCGAAAAGCCCCGGCAAAAGTCACTTCCAAACCGGCAGTGGGGATGCTATGTCTGGCAGGGTACAAGAGCCGACTCTGATGAAAATAGTCATCCCTGAAACAACTGCGCGCCCCGCCTTCGCCCCCGGCAGGATTGACTTCCGGGCTGCCAGTGCCGCCCTGCTGCTGGCCGGAATTACCTTGGCGCTCTATTGGCCGAGCCATGGTTTTCAATTCATCAACTACGACGATTTCCAATACATCGTCACCAACCCGAACGTCCGCTCCGGCCTGACCTGGCCGGGGGTGGAATGGGCCTTCACATCGGGCTATGCGGCCAATTGGCATCCACTGACCTGGCTCTCCCATATGCTGGACGTGAGTTGTTTTGGCCTTTCGCCTGGCGGCCCTCATGTCATCAATGCGCTGCTTCATGCCGCCAATGCCTCGCTCTTATTCCTCCTCCTGCGCGACCTGACGGGTCGGCCAATGCGCAGCTTGTTCGTGGCGGGTGTCTTTGCTCTCCATCCCTTGCGGGTGGAATCGGTTGCCTGGATCGCCGAGCGGAAGGATCTGTTGAGTGCCCTGTTCGGCCTGCTGACTCTCTGGAGTTACGGACGGCAGGTGCGCTCGGGAGCTTTTTCAACAGGCCGGTTCGGGCCTTGGTCCGGCTTTACACTTGTGCTGTTTGGCTTGGGACTGATGAGCAAGCCGATGCTGGTGACCCTGCCATTCGTGTTTCTGCTGTTGGACCACTGGCCCTTGGGCCGGATGCCCCGCGCTTGGAGTCTGGCGGATTTGCGGCCGCTGGTCGTGGAAAAAGCGCCCTTTTTCGCCCTGAGTTTTCTTTGCTGTCTCATCACCTATTTCGTCCAGCGCTCCGGCGGCGCCGTGCAGTCGCTGACGGATCTGAGTCTGGTCGACCGGTGCGGCAATGCCTTTGTGGCCTATGCGCGCTATCTGGGCAAACTGCTTTGGCCGATTGATCTGCTGATGCCTTATCCTCATCCCGGGCACTGGCCTCGAGTGACAGTGATTTCCGCAGTGGTGTTGATGATTGCGCTTTGCGCAGGTGCCTGGAGAGCGGGATGCAGGTGGCCGGTGGCAAGAACCGGTTGGTTTTGGTTTGTTGGCATGCTCGTGCCGGTCATCGGCCTGGTGCAGGTGGGGGACCAGTCACTGGCGGACCGCTACACCTATCTGCCGTTGATCGGTCCGGTGTTGGTGCTAGTCTGGGCGGCGGGTGCCATTGGGGACCGGTTGCGGCTGCCGCAGCGCCCGGCAGCCGCAGCCGCCCTGATCTTGCTGGTTGCGCTGGCAGGATTGACAGGTCTGCAACTCCGCCATTGGCGCAACAGCGAAACGCTAGCCCGCCATGCGCTGGCGGCAAACCCGGAAAACTGGATGGCCCATTTCAGTCTGGCCAGGCACCTTGGCGCCACGGGACGAATCCAAGAGGCTCTGGATCATTATCACTCGGCTCTGGCGCTCAGGCCCGGTTCAGCCGAGGTCCTCAGCGCCTTTGGCAACGCGCTGGCCGAGCAGGAACACTATGCCCAGTCCATTCCCTATCTGGAAAAAGCCTTGCGTTTAAAACCCGACTTCGCCGAGGCTCACAGCAATCTCGGCTCCGCCCTGGCAAACTCCGGCGGCGCGGGCGCCGCAGAACACCTCATCGAAGCCCTTCGACTGGTCCCGTCGGATGCCCTCTCGCATTACCGGTTGGGGAATTATTGGGTCCGGGTTGGCAAGCCCGCCGAGGCGCTGGGCGAATACCGCCTGGCGGTGAAATTCAATGCGGGTTTTGCGGAGGCTTGGAACAACCTCGGCGTCATGCTTTTCAACCAAGGCCGGACCGATGAATCCATCGCAAGCTTTCAAGAAGTGCTCCGGGCCGACCCGGACTACAAGGGGGCGCATTTCAATCTGGCCAATGCCTTGGCCCACCGTGGGGAGTGGGAACGGGCGGCAGTCGAATATGCCGGGGAACTCCGTGCGGCCCCCGGTTTAGCCGAGGCGCATTTCGGGCTGGGTCGGGCGCTGCTCCACCTGGGACGCCGCGCCGACTCCGTAAAAGAGCTCAAGGAAACGCTGCGGCTCAACGCGGAACACGCTGCGGCAGCCGACCTTCTCCGATCCATTGATTCCGGGGCGCCAAGATAGAGGTAGGGCTGGAAACAAGCTGGAAAAAAACGGGTGACCTGTCGCCAGGCACCCGTTTTTGAAAGGGTTGTGGGTGGTAGTCTCAGGCCTTGGCCAAGGTGGCGGCGGGCTTGGCTTTGAGAGCAGCCTTGGCGACGTTGACCAGTTCGGCAAAAGCAACGCTGTCCTGAGCGGCGATATCAGACAACACCTTGCGATCCAAGGCTACCTGGGCGGCCTTGAGGCCTTCCATGAAGCGGCTATAGGTCAGGCCGGCGGCGCGGGCCGCGGCGTTGATGCGGATCTGCCAGAGGTAGCGGAACGTGCGCTTTTTCGTGCGGCGATCGCGGTAGGCATATTGCCGGCCGTGGTCCACGGCATCGGAAGCGTAGCGATAGAGCTTGGAGCGGCGCATCCGGAAGCCTTTGGCGGCTTGGATCATTCTGGAGCGGCGCTTGCGGGAGGCTGGGGCGTTGGTAACTCGCATAAGATTTAGGTGCTGGGTGCCAGCGGATAGGGCTGGGGTTTAGCGGGTGAACGGGAGATTCTGCTTGATGCGGTACTCATCCGTTTTATCAACGGTAGTGAGCCCGCGCAGTGAGCGACGGCGCTTGGAATTTTTGGTTTGCGCCAGATGCCGGCGCCCCGCGCTGGAGCGCAGGACTTTTCCGCTAGCCGTGATCTTAAATCGTTTGGCTACGGACTTTTTTGTCTTGATACCTTTTGGACGTCGCATAAATTCAACTTTCTTTCGAAAAGAGCGCAAAATATAGAGAGCAGGGGGAAATCGTGCAAGTTATTATTTCAGATATTTAACACGAGCCCTCAGTTTTCCCGCCCTGCATGTTGCGCAGCGCGTCCCGCACCGATGCGGCCTTCTCATAGTCCTCCCGCCCCACCGCCTCGTTGAGCGCCTGCTCCAACCGTTCCCGGGCCGGAATCGGACGATTGGCGCGGATTTCGGCGTGCCATTTCTCGAGCGACTGAACTTCCGGACTGACGGCATAGAGTTCCGGCCGGGAACATTCGCGGAAGAAGGTGAGGATTTCCTCCAAACCCTGCTCGACGAGCAGCAGGGCTGCGGAGTGATCGTTTATTTCCAACTTCCGGGCCGCGCGGGCCCGGGTGAGCATCATCAAAACCTGCGGCTGAAATTGCTGAAGCGTCCACGCCGCTTCCTGGGAGCGGGTGTGCATGGCCACAAAATTGAACAGCTTGAGGTTCCGGCCGGCGTCCACGATCACTGCGTCATAGTCGTTCAACTCCATCAGGCAAAGGCAGCGGTGATGGTATTGGAAAGCCTCGCGCTGGAGTTTGCCGCAATCCTCCGGAAGCAGTTCGAAAAGATCATCCCGGCCCGGATTCGCCGCCACATGCTGTTGAAGGCGAAAGAAATGGTAATCCAGAAGGGACTCGTGTCCGAACGGCCGCCTGCCATCAGGCCGGCCCCGGGCATTCATCTGCAGCAGGCCCAGATCGACCCGCAACTGGATTTTCCCCACTCCGTCCAAGCCGGTGAATTTTCTAACCACCACTTGCCCCGGCCTGTAATCCCACTTTTCCAGCAGATTTGTGATGTCAAAATCCATCGCCAAATTATTGGCGGCACCCAAGGCCTAGTCAATATTTCGGGAGCCGGCGGAGGGGAAAAAATACGGAGACGCTGCGCGGACTTGTGTTGAGGCCGGGTTTCGGCGAAAACAAAACCATGTTGCCACCCGCAAACCTGCTCATTCATGCCAGCCAGTTTCCCGATCGCGTTGAACGCGAGTTGCTGGCATCGCTGCGCCGGCGGCGCGTGAACCATAAATTCCACTACGACAGCATCAAACAAACCCAGAAATGGCTCGCATTGCATCAGGCCTTTTCGCCTTCCCGCCGGGATTCAGGATGCCAAGCCATTTATGCACAGGGATTTATGGCAGCCGCTCAACGGATCCGCTCCGGGGGGATCCACCTCATCGGGCTGGGCTGCGGCGGGGGGCAGAAGGACACCCGGCTGCTGAAGCTATTAAAAGAGCGCGGGTCGGAGACCTCCTACACGCCGTGCGACGTGAGCACAGCCATGGTTCTGGTGGCGCGTCAAACCGCCCTGAGCGTGCTGCCCCACGAACGCTGTTTTCCACTGGTTTGCGACCTGGCAAGCACCCCGGATTTGGCCGGGGTGCTTGACACCCTATCCCCGCCCCATTCGGCCAGAATAGTGACTTTTTTCGGCATGATCCCCAATTTCGAACCCCGAACGGTGGTGTCCAAGCTCGCCGGGTTGCTACGACCGGGTGACCAACTGCTCTTCAGCGCGAATCTGGCTCCGGGCAAAGACTACGCGGCGGGGGTCCGGCAAATCCTGCCCCAATATGACAACGAACCGACCCGGGAGTGGCTGCTCACCTTTTTGCAGGACTTGGGTGTGGAGCGGGGCGACGGACGATTGCGCTTTGGAGTGGAGGACGGAGCCGGGAGCGGGGGGCTCAAGCGGGTGGTTGCTAACTACGTGTTTTCCCGCGGCTGCCGACTGGCCGTTGGAAAAAGCGTTTTCAATTTTGTCAAAGGCGACTCGATCCGGCTGTTTTTTTCCTACCGCCTCACCCCGCCGGGAGTGTGCTCGCTTCTGGGCCGGCACGGCTTGACGGTGCGGGAATCTTGGATCGCCCGGTCGGAAGAGGAGGGCGTTTTTCTTGCCGAACGTAATTGGTAGGAAATTGCTTTCTGCTGCGGCCGAATTAAGGAACCGGCACCCGGCTCAATAAAACTTGGACGCACCGCCCGGCTACTTACGCACCGGGCCGGCCTTGGCAACCACCTGGGTTAGTTGCTGAACAACCTCGCCTGCGAGCTTCTTCTGCGCGTCATTGAAGCTGGGATCAGCGGAAATCTTGCTCAAGCCCTGCAGCGCCGCATCATATTGGCCGTAGCGCAAAGACATTTGCACCTGCTGCAAAACGGCCTGAAGACTGGGATTGCCGGCCGCAGTCACCTGCCGCAGGAGTTCTGG
>Ga0114958_10000843_pt1 | contig 25485 bp, 26 predicted proteins | sample C_130208_EF_Meta_FD_89577 | JGI IMG/M metagenome (GOLD analysis project Ga0114958, IMG submission 89577) | Freshwater microbial communities from Lake Croche, Canada to study carbon cycling - C_130208_EF_MetaG | ecosystem: Environmental > Aquatic > Freshwater > Lake | place: Lake Croche, Canada... | reverse complement strand
AGGTCAAAAAAGGCTCGCAAATTTCTTTTTGGAAAGAGTGATTAAAACTCCCGATGATAAAATGTTAATTTGCTGTACAGATACATCAAGAAAGAAATTCAAAATATTGGATTTGAGAGGTAATTTAAAGGAGGATATTGAAGCGAGAACGTTATGCGAGAAACTAAAAGTTCCTACACAAATGGTAACAAAAGAGATTTATGATAAGGTAATCGAGAAAATTGACGGCGAAAGAGTTCGTTTGTCGTCAGATGATCGATCGAGGCGCGAAAAGTTGTTGGATGATACGATGAGGGCTCAGAGATTTTACATGGACAATTTAAATTTTGACGATTTGAATTACAATCAGGACTTTATGCACGAACTTTGCGTACTTTTGAACGTTTAGATTTGGATTTCTTTGCTGATTTCTTCGCTGATTTCGCCTTGGATTTCTTCGACGATTTCTTCGCTGATTTTGGTTTATACATTAAAGTGCAACTAGAATCTTTTTTGGCCGATCGAATAATGTTGTAATCTTCAAAATCATAATCGATAGAGCGAGTAACTGAATCATTTCCAACATCTTTTGTTTGACATATAAACAATTCGGAATCAGGTGATTCTACTATCAATCTTTTTTTGATTTTTTGCAAGTCTTCGACGTATAATGAATCTATTTTCAATTCTTTTCCGGTCTTTGATGCTTGTTTAATCACATCATTAAAATTAAAATATCTAGACGGATATTCAACTCTTCTTTCTTCTAAAGAATATGGCAAATTGTAGTCTACACAAAATGTTCTTAAATCATTTACGTAAATCACAGGCACTTCTTTTTTATCAAAGACGAGACCTTTAGTCTTGTCTAAGTATACAGTATAAAATGACATTTTTATATAAAGAAATAAAATTGAATTTTGAAAAATCAATCCAGAACAAAACAAAAAATGTCTCTTATTGTAAAGAAATTATCTCCAAATGCTGTGATTCCTACGCGCGGTTCGGACTATGCAGCAGGTCTTGATTTGTACTCGCCGATTTCAGGAACAGTTTTACCGATGCAGCGATTGCTAGTACCGTTAGAAATATGTGTAACTTTGCCAAAGAATACGTACGGCCACATTTTGCCTCGAAGTGGATTGGCTTTGAAAAGCGGAATTCATGTTGGGGCAGGTGTGGTCGACGAAGATTATACTGGAAATGTTGGCGTATTGTTGTTTAACTTGAGTGATCAGCCGTACAATTTCTTTGAGGGTGAACGGATCGCACAATTTGTGATTAAAAAGTATGAACGAGTGGATGTAGTTGTTTCAGGATCGATTGAAAAGAGTAAGCGAGGAGATGGAGGATTTGGAAGTTCCGGAAAGTAAAATTTTAATTGATTAAAATTTTATGCTGTTTTTGATTTCGGTTTCGTTCTAGATTTTCTAGATTTCGATTTTGAAAATAGAAATTTAATCACACTTTTTATTAGATCTTCTGGCGCTTCTTTGTAAAGTTGTCTGGTTAATTCGGAAGTGTTTGTCTCTTCAATTATTTTTTTCTCTTTGATTAAATCAACAAGGTATTGAAGTTTGCGAATATGAATTATTTTTTTCATTATTCTTTCAGAAATCTGGTTTTCACTTACGTCAACTACAGATTGATTTGTTATCAATGATATGTATATCTCTTCACCTCCTTCGTCACCTATATTATTATCTGAAAGAATAAGTGTAGTCAACGGTCCATTCAGAAACGGAGCCAACGCGATTGCTCCTTTGTCTCCAATATGGTTATTTCTGAGAGAAAGTGTGGTCAGAGTATCGTTCGTGAGAAGAGAAGCGGTGAGATGTTTGACGCCAACATCTTTTATTTTATTGTGATCAAGTATGAGAGTTGTCAAAATGTGGTTTTGAGAGAGAGCTTTTGAGAGAGTGAGTGCACCGGATGAACTAATTTGGTTATCACTGACATCCAGAAAAGTCAAATTTCTGTTTTCGACCAAAGAGCCTAGTCCCGCGTCTCCGACTTGGTTGCCGCTAATATCAAGACTTGTTAGATGGTTTGATTTGAGGATCAAAAATGCACCGAGTGGACCTATTCCGTTGATTTTTAGTACGAGAGTTGATAATGTGGGTGGAAGAGCTGTTGCGAGAATTTGGGCGCCACTTGACCCGATTTGGTTACCGCTAAGAACGAGTGTTGTCAAAGAACTGGTTTGGAGAGCCGTAGCGAATTCTTGTACGTTGAATTTTTTATTGGTAAGATTGAGTTCCATTTTTATAAGAAGAAATAAATAAAAAGTGATACGATGCTTCCACCAATAAAATAGAAATAATTGGTTTCGTTTTTGATTTCATCGGCTTCAAGTAGTTTTTCGACAGATTGTTTGGTTGATATTTTTGTTTCGTGGATCATTTCTTCGATTGTGTTGATAGGTTCTTGATTTGAAGCGATCAAATGATTTAAAATAGTCATACTTTCTTGTAGGAGAACTACATCTTTTTCGATTTCTTTGTATTTTTCCATTTATTTTTAATTAAAAAATAAATTTATTTGAGTAATGTTCGCCACATTGAAATTCGGAGTTTTGCGTCTAATGCGAGTAAGGTGCACAATTCAAGACTAAATCGGATAAAAGTGGGCCATTCCAAATCTACTGCCTCTTCATAGGTTTCTATTTCTTGGTCGTACGATTTGTTGCTGGACGCGCTATCCCATTCTTTGATAGTTAGGATGATCCAGTGACACAAGTCGGAAAGATACTCCTTGTCGAATGTATCAGATAGGATTCGTTGGTGGATGTATTCGACATTGAATTTTTCGTACATGTCCGTGTGCAATGAAACAGGGATAATTTCTTTCATGATGTTTTGGAGTTCGGTCAATTGGCAGATTACAGTTGAATATTCTTTGTTACGAATGTCGTCTTCTACCATATCCCAGAATGCTTGATGCATGACGTCTTTTACGATTGACGTTTTCATTTCTTCCACTTTTTTATCAAGAATTTCAAGGAAACCCATTTTAGAAGAGATGCCTTTGATTTTTTCAACTAATTCGTCATGTCCGATTTTTTGGGCGTAGACGTAGTATTCAAAGACTTCGTCAATAAATGTGTTGTACTCGCTTTTTTTCCAGGAATTGAATAAGCTGAGAAAAATGCTTTGCGTGTTTGTCTTTTGGTTACGGAGAGTTTCCAAGATGAAATTTCGTGCGGCTTCCCAAAGATCTGTAGGCACATTTTCTTCGTACCGGAATTTGTAGAGAAGTAAAGAGTACCAAAGAGACCGGCTTTCGGAAAGAGAGAATCCGTCGATTTTTTTATCGCGTAAGGTAATCAAGTAATTTCTGGCACTTTCGATTGTTTTCAGAGATGGGTCGGATAAGAAATGAATAATATGAGATTGCATTTATAATTAATAAAAATCTAAAATTTTATTAATTTATTTCAATTTTACTTTTTCTCGCCCATTTTACTGAGCATCGGTCCCATCATATTCATCATATTGGCAATTTCGGGTGGAACTTGTCCATCCGGCGAAAGTTTCGTCATCATTCCTTGGACGCTGCCCATCAATTTGTTCATATCAAGTGAGCCGTCAGATAACCCGCCTTGCATTCCGCTAATCAAATCATTGAAAACGCCGGATTGCATGAGACCCGAGACCATTTCCATCGGATTCGATGACATTTTGTTGGGGTCTACAGACTGTTCGACTTTTTCGATAATGTTTGAAAGAAAATTGGCTTCTTTGTCATCATTCTTCATCATCTCTTTCAATGTTTGTTTGGCGAGACTGGTAGGTTCGGCCAATCCCCAAATGGTCAACAAATGTTTCCAGATGATCGTTCTGGATTCCGGTTCAGATTGTTTCAGAACAGTTGAGATGTCCACATAAACACGTTCACTGTACAAAACTTTCGTTTCGGTGAATTTGGACGAATCTTGGGTTTCCATCGCCTCCTTGTTTTTACTAAAAAAAGTCCGAAAACATTCGATGTGTTTAAGGATAGGACCTGTATGCATCAACCCCGTTTTTTCAAGTAATCGGTGATAGAGACTGATACTCTTGTGTCGAGATTCAAATTCGTTGTAAAGATCGTTGATAAATGTTGTGATCGCTTTAAAGCATAAAACTGAATTATTATCCAATGCACTTGCCATATTTTATTATAAATTTAAATTTTAAATAGATAATAAATGTCAGATGAATATGAAGATGAATTGGTTACTGATGTAAGGGCATTCGAGAGGATGGGATATGTGAATCCTTTCAATGATTTATTTGAGGGATTCACAAATACGAATCCGATGCACAAAACAAAGGAACAGACTCTTTGTGAAAAGCTGTACGATTTTTCCAAAGAGTATGGTATCAATATGGATGCTTTTAAGAGTGAACTTGAACGAGTAGAAAAATTGGAATACAAAAATGCCAAAGCGTTGGCTCTTTCTTACAGTTTCATTAAATCTGGGAAAAAGGATAAGGATTTAGAAAAAACGGTTGGAGAATTTCTAGATGAAAGTGTAACATTGTTCGACGTAATTCGGTACATTCGTATGTTCAAAAAAAAAAATTAGTTTATATAAATGCTATATGAACTATTAGCGTGGTGTTTTGATGTGGAAGGAGTTTTGTATGAGGAAAAACAACTTGAATTGTTATACGAAATTCAAAAAGATTTTAACTAGATTCCGTGCATGTACAAGACGGACAATTTTTATTAGTATAAAGAATATAAGCTACAATGAGTACGAGTATCAAAAGTAAATAAAATTCGTAATGATTGCTTTTTGATTTGCGTTTGGACATTTATAATATACTAAAATTTTTATCATTTATTTCACATATGCATTTTTGACACGGACAAATGTGATCTTTTTCAAGCGTTCCGTATGGCAAAAACCGGTGCATCTGATCAAACGAGATGCTTTCATCGTACTTTGAAGAAAATAAATCAAAATTCACTGTTATTCTTCGGGTTGAATAGTCAATATCAATAATTTTTGAATTGTACCATTTCTGTTTAATATCCATAACTTGAACCTTTAAAGAAACGGATAAATCTTCCAATTTCAAGTGTTGTTCTTTGATAAAAAAACGACTTGTTTTTACGATTGGATAACATGAGAACAATCTGTATTTTTGATTAAGAGTAAAAGAAACTTGTTCGCATACAACTGACGATAATGGTTGATTTGAAAAATTTGCAAGTGTATCTTTTGACAAAAAAATTGGATTGATATGTTTCCATAATTCAAGAAAATCTTTTTCACAATCGTAATCTTTTTCTTTCGCAATGTAATTCATAATCGTTTGGAAAAGATAAGTTTCGAGAATACAAGATTTTTTAATGAATACGTCAATATCGGCGGGGTAATGCAACATCCATTTTCTTTTCAACAAGAATAAAATGACATCCTTATCGTAAGAGAAAAAACAAAAATTGATTGTTACAAATTTCGAATTGTAAAATTTGTTAATGATATCCAAAGATGTATCTGTACCATTGGAAACTGCTTCTCTTGTCCACTGTAATAACAATGTATCCGAATAATTTAGATTCGTCGAGATATGTTCGTAAATTTCACTTACATCAATACAGAAATAATCGTAGGCTTTCAGCAATATAAAAATCATTGTATTTTGCGATAAAGTTGTAAACAAGGTATGAACATGTTCCAATGCATCAATTGCAATACCGATATCAAATGGGATTTCATAGATATTATCTACAAAAAGACTATTTTTTTCTTGAAAAAAAGAGGTGTACTGTGATAACAATTCCAGATTTACAAATACATCTTTTTTTTCATCTCCATTCACAAATGTGATTGGATCAGTCCTTCTCAATTTACTAACAAAATTTTTAATATAAAAGGCCATTTTATATTCAATTATTCTTCTAAACTTGTAATTCTGGATTTAAATCTTCTCCTACAATCGAATCCAACTCTGTATCATTGTAATCCCACTCGTCATCAAAAGAACTGTCTTCAATCGCCCACCGAAAATGTTTCAAATGAGTTTTGGTATAAATTTTTTCTAACCGTTTTTCATCCTCGAAATTCTTCTCTATCCACGCTTTAACAATACGTGGATCAATATAGTTTTTCTTGGATGTATCCAATGCGATTTCTTTCGATTCATCTCGATCGTACAATTGAAATTCTTTCTTTTCAATATCAGCCTTGATTTTATTTTTCTTTTTTTCATCTTTTTCCAAATTGCATTTTTCTTTTAATTCTTCTATTTTTTCTTGATCTTTTTTCAAACGTTCTTTTACAGCATCTGTAAGACCTTTTTTGTGATTTAGTTTAATTGCAACCAAACGATTTACTTTATTAAAATCTGCGATTTTCTGTTCGTCGCTTTTGTCATCGTATTCGAACCGATTCAACCCTTCGTACATCATGCTACTAGCCAATCTGGTTCGGAAGACTTTTGCAGAGAAATCTTTATCAATTGATTTCAAATATTTATTGATATCATTTGACGTGATTTCGTTGAATACATTATCGGTACCTTTTTTATTCTTGAGAAAGCTTGTGATGTGATCGTACACTTCCTTTTTGACAATTAATGTATTGTCATAAGAAACAGAATCTTTGCCTTTAAATGAAAGTTCAACGTGATACTCATTTTTCACTTTTTTGCACTTTACATTCTGTACCATGAGTGTAGTCGCACCCACAACTTTTTCACTCGATTCACAATCATCTTCGCATTCGTTTCCGACGCGGATACCGTACTCTTTGATGAGGTAGAGTGCACATCCAATTTGGTTATCTTTTGAACCGCCTTTCAGTAAATCGCTGATTCTTTTATCAACAACGTCAATGTAATAATTCAATTTTCGCGCTTTTTCAAATTTCAATAAATCGCCCGTTTCAGCCAGTAAAATATACTTGTATTTACCGGTAGTTTTGTCTTTGTATCGCGCAGTCCAATTTGCAGTTTGAATGTGTACGACTTTTCCCCATTTGTACCCTTTTGGCGGGGTTGGAATACACCCTTTGCTCACATTGATGGTGACATCTTCTGGATAGTAATCTTGTTTTACCTTACCTTTATTTGTCATTATGTTACCAGACCCTACATAAATTCCAGGCATTTCTACTGCCGAATTTCGAATTTCTTTTTTGACGTCGTCGACGTAGGCGTAGGAAAAGTTCAGTTTTCTTTCTAATTTGGAGATTCGATCTTTGACTTTTTCTACTTCATAGTGTTCACTGTCTCGTTTAATACGTTTTGCTTCCTCTTTTTGATCTTTATTTTGTTTTAAAAAATCAACAAATTTGGAAAAATCAAACTTTTTAAAATCTTTGAAAATCTTTTTATGTTCTGGCGTAAAATAAGTCTTAAAATCATTGAAAAAATTGAGATTGAACTCTTTTTTATCCAAGTACTTTTTGGTACTTTTTTCTTCTGTGATGATACGTTTGGCGTAAAAAGAGGCAACTTCTTCCTCTTTCGGCGACAATTTGTACTCCTTACCATCATAAATAATGTTGACGCCTAAAATTTCGGGTGGTTCGTACAGATGCTTGAAATAGGGGCCATTATGTTCCAACGTATTCCAACGAATTTCACCTTTTTCTTGTTTGAAACAGTCTAAATTCATCTTTGAAAGAGCTGGTTTTCGCAAATAGAGTTGTTCATTGATGATCAAATCTTTATCCGTGATATCCGACAAAAGTTTGCTTATATTCTGTTTAATTTGTTGCGAACGTGTTTTGATGTCTAGACAGACCGTTTTTTTATTTTTCCATAACGAAGAGACAGCAATATCAATCGGAATTTTATCAGTAAAAGCGGGTTCGAATTTTTTATTACGGAATAAATGTTCAAGATGGGTTACAATTAGTCCGGAATCAATTGAACCTTCTTTTCCTTTGTAATGTATGGTATAACAGTATTCCATTTTATTTATTTAGAATTAAGTTCTTAAAATTCATTTTTATCATTTTTTAAAAAGTGGAATTTTGATTCAATGTCTTGTATACGCGCATCAGTTTCTTCGATTAATGCATCCATTTTACAGCAAAACATCAGGTCTTCTATATAGGTATCTTTTATGTTTAACATACCTGCTTTACATTGTCTTAGATCATTTACAAGATTTTGGCAGAGTGAACGGTCGAAAGGGTGCTCGTTGACAATATGCATCATTAAAATCTCAAACCCTTTTTTGATGGTAGTGTGGATGAATGTAAAGGTGTTTGATCTTGTATCATTATTGATAAAACTGCGTGTGATTTTGGTGATGATGTTATCTTGTACGAGTTGCATATGCTTGACGTTTATTTTTTCGCCTTTTTGGATTTTGCTGATGAATTTAATTCTTGGAATAATGTCATCGTCCATTTTACATTTAATTTATTTATTTAAAACATTGAATTTATTTTTATTTATTTACTAATAAAATGTCATATGTTCCATTAGGTGATATTTGCGGTCCTAAAAATGGTGCTCCTTTTACCAATACGCCGCAACCTGTAAAGACAGTACTTTTGAGTAATTACGGTGGCGTTGGATACCCCGAAACACACGATCCTTTCAACCCTAAAACAATGTACCAATGTGATGGTAAAACCACTTTTAAAACAGCTTATTCTGTACAGATGAATCCGTACGCTTCTGCAATGTGTCGAAAGTAAATTTAAATTTTTAATGAAATAAATTTAAATAAATCCACATCTATTTAAATGAAACTATCATTGACTATTTTACCAAAAGTAAAAATTTACAAATTATCTCACCCTATTCATAGCTGTAATATCATGTGTCAAACCAACATTAAAAACCCTGACCCAGAAATTACAGTCTACAAATACATTGCGGATGACGACGATTTGTTTAGAGAACAGTCTGTAGTCTATGATCCACGTGAATATACGGTTTTCAATTTGCATGAAGATATTCCTGGTATTGATCATGTCGGAATCGTGAATTACATTAGCGGAATTTTTATGGAAAAAGAAATCCCTCTACTTTACATTAATACGTACTCTTACAATTTGATATTAATTTCAGATGATTATATAGAGATTGCAAAAAAATTATTGTTATTATAAAGATGGCTAAACCACAATCATTAAAATACATAATGCCATCTCATTATTTTCGAACAAAAGCTGAATTAAAAAGAGATTTGGAAGAATTAATAAAAGAAGAAATTACAGATGAATTAAGACAAAATTTGATCGATATTAGAAGAGAAGTAATAAGTCATCGTGATGATGAAATGAATCAATTGTTTACAGATCTTTTGCAAAAAATTGAAGCAGACGATGTAAGAAAGAAGCATAGAATAGAAAAAGAAATTAAAAATATTGATAGACAATTTGAAGAGTTAGAGCAAAAATACGAAAGATTAGCTGCATTTCGAACCATTTCTTTGTCACACCAAAATCCTCAAAGGGGTATTATACAAGAAATGGAAAAAGAATTGGAAAAATATAGACATGAATTGATAGAGATGAGATCTCATAAAAATAGTTTGAAAGAACAAATAGAAGATTTGGAGAAAAAAAGTGTCAGTGATTTAGAATTATTTAAAAGTGAAATTGATAAGGAAATAGAACGATTGATTATGCTGTTGCAAAAGGCGGAGGATGATTTGAAAGAAATGATTCCTGAAATCACTGACTTTAAAATAACAAGACAAAAAATTAGATCAATCGAAAATGATATTTCTGCAACGGAATATACAGATGATCAAACTGAAAAAATGGAAAAGTTGGATGAACTTGCCAAAGAATTTGTAAAACTTCAAAAAATAATAGAATCAAAAGCAACACTTTCGAGTGAACTGAAAATGCAAGAAATAAAAGAACTCAAAGAAAAAATAAAAGAATTGAAAAAAGAACGGGAACAAGAACTGGAACAAGAACTGGAACAAGAACGAGAAAGTTGTTCTTTGCAATTTAAAAAAAAGAAATCAAAGACGAAAACAAAGACGAAATCAAAAACAAAAACGAAATCAAAAACGAAATCAAAAACAAAAACGAAATCAAAAAAGAAATCAAAGACAAAGACAAAGAGATAAACGTAGATTTTTTGGTACTAAAAAATCTAATATGAGAGTAAACCAATAAATACACCGATTAATACAATTTCAATATTAGTAAATTCTGGTTGAGTATCTTCCATTTTATTCTATTTCACTCCTATAAATTCATTTAGAAACTTTCAAGTTTGTTCAATTCACCGTTCTGGCTGTTTTTCTCACTCATTTGACTGGTTTGGCTTTTTTCACTTTGTTGACTTCTGTGACTGCTTTGTTGACTTCGCTGACTTCGCTGACTTCGCTGACTTTGTTCACTTTTTTCAGTGTGTCTACTTCGCTGACTGCTTTGTTTACTACTTTGTTTACTGCTTTGTTGGCTTCGCTGACTACTTTGTTGGCTTCTCTGACTACTTTGTTCGCTGTAGTCGCTTTCTTCTTTACTAAATTGTTCCGGATTTTCCATATAGTCTTTGTAAAGGTCCCCTCGTTCCAGTGGATGTGTCTGATTCAAAAGCTTGATCAGATTTTTATCCAGTACAGTTTTGGTGGAATTTTCTATATCAGAATTCCACGTATAAATAATCGTATCCTTACTAAATTCAAAATCGCTCGGCAAATTCGATTCAAGGGCTTCGTAAATCTCCAACGTATTCAAAGGGATTGTGAGGTAATCCCTTTCTTTGTCTCCAATCAGACGCTGCAACTTGTCATAGCAATAATTTTGGATGTTTTTGCCGAGACATAAAAGAGTGCACAATAAACGCTCCCAGTTCAATTTAATATTGCAAAATTTGGCAACACGGTCTACCGCATCCAACGTATCATTCTTGAAATTGGAGACGGCTTCGGCTCTAGTATACCCAGATGTGTACAGATCACGATTACGAACCGCACTTGAAATAATCTCTTTTAAAATAAATAAATTGTAGAAATCATCATTGACCAATTTCTCAATCTTTGAGAATTCATTGATTACCAATGACAACAAATCTTTCGTTTTTTCGTTCGATTTTCGGTACGTAAACGGAAGTACAACAAGACTCTGCAACAAATCAACAATGTACCCAGCTTGTTCGTCAAAAAAATCAGATTTCTGAAATGTCTTTTCAAAATCTTCCAAAAAATCATCACTGATATTGCTTTTTTGGCGATTGTCCCATCCACAATCCAATTCGACGCGAGCATCCTTGTACAAATTTTTCACAATATTCCTGAAAATTTGTGACATATCCGTTTTCTTATGCCTATTGATCTCATAACTTACAGATGTCAAAAATAGTTTGGGGTCCGTAAATGAATCCGGTCTGCATTGCACAAAACCGTACTTTGTATGCGCCAATGTACAACTCATACGTCTATTCTCCGCCGACTTGCTGTACGAAAACCCAAAATCAATCAATACGGGATACCTTCCGTACGTCGGAACAAGATGATATTTTCCGTCAATGACATAAAGAAATACAACATTCGGATCGCATTCTTTGATCAGAATATTATCCGAATGCAAATCGTAATGCGTGAATTTCACTTTTTTGTGAGCAATATCGGTCGCTAATAACGTCTGTTTCACGATAGACACCAACTCAATTGTAGATGCTACATTATTCTTAATGTACTTGAAGAATTTCTTGCATCCTTCCAAATTCTCCATCACAATCATATCTGTAACAATCGATTTGTAAAGAGGATTATTTTCGAACGGATTTTTTGCACGTTTAAAATTGGAAGTGAGAGGCAACTTGAATTTGGCGTAGGATTTAACAAAATGAGGACAATAATCTCGAAGACCATTCACATCATTCATCACATTATATTCTTGGTCAATCATAAAATCCAAATATTGGCTTATTTTGTAGACATACTTCTGTCTAGTACTTTTATTGATTAAAAAGCCAACCAAACCCTGTTTTCCTTTTTTTAAGATAGGTCCACCAAATTCTAAAAAACTTGGAAGACTTTTAAGTTTTTCATCCTTAACTTTCTCATGAAATAGATCAATTGTTTCTTCAACTTCCTGGTTATACAATAAAGGATCCATATTTATGTAAATACATGTACTATTAAATAGTAATTTGATTTTTTTTGATTACATAAATGCAAGTATCCATCATATTCAACCCAAAAGTAAAAAAAGACAAATTTAAATTGAATAAATTTGAACTTTTGCAAGATTTTGGTACCCCAATTTACATTGATTCTTTCAAGGATCTCTACCCCCAAATGAAAAATCTCTGTCCTGGAATTTTATATTCATTCATAAAAGAATCTTTAAATTCCGATTTTATCATTACACTAGTCTCGCGTAAAAAGTTGGTCGGATTTGTATCGCTCAATATTCTGCGAAATAAAAGTCTCTTTATAGATCTGATTTGTACAAGCAAGTCGAAAGGTCTCGGTACATATCTCATTGATTTAATTAGAGAAATTGGTAAAAAAATTGAATTCAAGTACATTAAAACGGATTCATTGGATACAGCTGTATCTTTCTACCTAAAAAACAATTTTTATGTTTCCCAAGATACTTGTAAAATGTCTTATTTAATTTAAAGAAATTGATAAATTAAAATGAACACATTAATTGAACAATTAAAAGATGATTCTGATACAGACGAAGATTTTGTTGAGACAACTGATGTTCAACAACTCCGCAAAAAATCAATTGATTTGTTTCTACCTTTAAAAACTCGTTTGAAATATTTGGAATCGATTGCAAATATCGATACAGAACAATTAGGCGAATTGATCAGTTGTATCAATGGAATGTTTTCTTTTTCAAGAACAATTGTACTCAAACAATACATCACGGAAATTGCTCATTCTGAAAATATCCCGATTTTCTACAGAATAGAATGTGCAAAATCTTTGAATGATGACGGACATGCAATCATCAATAAATTGTGTATGCTTCCCCAATTTGATTTCGAACCAACCCCGATACGTGTTGAAACTGTACTCTATTTAATGAAGACAGAGTATAAGGAAAATGCTCGTGAGTATTTCTGTGAAATTGTGAATGATATTCATGTTGAAACGCTTTACAGATTCAAATTAATCCAAACTCTTGAAAATCATTTCAAAGATGTATTATTCTTCTTTTACGCCAATGAAGCGTCTAGACGCTTTGCCGAATCAAAATACAATCACATTTCTTACCGAGTGATTTGTTGTCAATACATCTTTCAAAAATGCGAAGAATATTTGCACATTTTTGCAAACGATTTTTTGCTTGAAATCGCCACTCGACCAGATATAGATGAAGACATTCGGGCAGATGCGTGTGATATCTTACTCGCTTACGGAACACCTGAAAATGTTGAAAGTGCTCGTATGATTTTGTTCGTTTTGGGTGGCGGCGATAGAGGTCGTAACATTTTCAAAAATTCACAGAATGTGCATAATCAAGCAGTCGAAGAAAGCATTGAGAAAATGATTGAATTCATTTCAACTTATGTACCAAGGAACGGAATCGTCTACACATTTGATAAGGCCAAAGAAGAATTGGAAGAAAAGATCAAACATCAAGAAAAGTACGATAAAAAGATTCTAGAACAAGCAATCATCCGAATTACAATTGATCGTGCAATTTATGGGCGCATGAATTTAACATTGTACAATATCATTGCAAAAATGTGGACTTATATCCAAGATTCGCAGTACAAAGACGAAATGGAAAATAGATTGTTGGAAGAATTGATTGACGCAAATAACAAGTGCAGTTCAGGATACGTCTCTCGAATTGTGAATTCAATGTCTGGGTTTGGGGATATGTCATTGACGATCAGTTTCCAAGATCAAATCATCTCCGTCCTGGAATCACGTTTGAATGAAAAAATCGTATTGGACGAGAATGTGGATACGATTTTAGAAGAGATTGTTTTGCCCGTACGTTTTTACGATAAGAGAGGAACATTTCTCAAATTTTTTCGTACCCACATTTCCAAGATTCGAGAAGAAATGTACGAAGAATTTAAACCCTATATCAATACATACGATTTTGATCTTTACTTTCGAAAAGCAATCATGCATTATGAAGGATGCTAATTAAATTTTAAAGAATTAAGTCTAATGAAATGGAGATTGCAAAGTGGGACAAAACAAAGTGGTTGGTAGGCTCATCGTGTTCATTTTTAATACCATCTTTTTATGCGTACAGGAAGAATAAATGTTATTCGTTGATTCTATTAGGAACTACGATATGTTCTGTGAATCATTGGAGAAAGGCGGAAGATGGTATCAGAAGAATGATTGATTTGGGGTATGCTTCGTTTTCGTTTTCTACCTTTTTAACTCTTGGTGTGATTCATATTCGCAATTGGTACGGGTACGCATTCTTGGCCGCAATTGTTTATTGTTACAAAATGTCGCATCATATTTATCAGACAAAGGGTCCAAATAGTAATTGGAATGTCTACCATTTCATGTTTCATTTGTTAATGACAATTGAATTAATGTTTATCATTAAAAAATTGTAAATGTAAAATTGAAATTTGAACTTTTGAATTGAAAAAATAAAATGAATGGAAAACAACGAATCATTCAATTATTTAATGAAAATGTAAGAAATCAACCTATTATTATTACCGAAGCACAACATTGTGGCTCCATCGGTCACTGGTTAGAAACACGCATGAATTTGGCCCACAACTCAAACAATTCTCCTGACATTGAAGGGTACGAAATGAAGAAACATTCTAAAAAAATATCATTTGGTGATTTTAGTGCAAGCGAGTACGCTTTTACATCCCGTAAAAGGCGAAAATATTTATCTGAAGAGTTTGATATGACTCGAACCGAGTTTATTCAGTACTTTGGTAATGAGAATGTATCAAAAAACAGGTATTCTTGGTCTGGAACATGTGTCCCTAAATATGGTGTATGGAATGAGTACGGGCAAACATTACTGATTGAATCGAAAGATATCTGTATTTTTTATTCATTTAATAATGATATGCGTGAAATCAAGCATACTTTTCCAGAATGGTTGAAAAAAGATGTAGTGATTGCAATCTGGAAGAAAGAAAAGATGGAAAAACACATCCAAGAAAAGTTTGACGTGAACGGCTTTTTCATCTGTAAAATGACAAACAATGTGTTCACATCTATTTGTTTCGGAGACTGTTTTAACTACGATGCTTTTTTAGAGGGTATTCGTCAAGGTTTGATTATTTTTGATAGCGGTATGGTTTCGGGAAACAGGCGAAATTATTCTCATTTTCGAAGTGTAAGTGATACATTCTGGATGTCGCTTGTAACAGAAGAATACTAAAATATTTTTTAAAATAAAGAATGGAGTACAATATCAATTTTACGATATTTCTTGTACTTTTAGTAGCCAGTTTATTTCTTTTGGTTTACTATCTGAGAAATTTAAAGACAGAATCACAATACTAATTTGCATTCAAATCTTTTATTTAGTTAAATTGTAAATTAATTTACAATTTGGGAATTTTTTATTTGAATAAAATATCAGCTAGTTTTTCTTCACTGAATTTAGGTAAATCTCTTTTGTACGTTTTTTCATTCGGAATGTACTTGAATACGTAATGAAGTGCATGTTCCAACTGATTATTTTCTTTTTCGACGTAATCGTACGGATTGCGCAACCCATCTTTAAACCGCCACGGATTCTTGTCTTCCTCCTTGTATTGATTGTTTTTCAAACAATTGTACAGTTCGGGTTTGTGCAGATAAAGCATGAAACAAGCAAGTGAATAATGGTCAAGGTACCGAAAGAAGATGAAGGCTTGTTCTTTGGTTTCGAAAAAGGAAGACGAGCGTGGATTATCCGGTAGATAGTAATACAGAGAACGAAGTCGTTTGATTTGGTCAACGTCTTCCAACGTACTGTAAAAAGTGCACGTTTCCGTATCAATCAGTTTCAGTTTTACCATACCATCCTTCTCGTCAATATAAGAATAAAAATTCTGTGGCTTAATATCACCATGTGTAATGTTTTGGTCGTGAAACATTTGAAGTTTGGTGAATAACATTCGGTAGAGACAAATAATCATAATTTTATCACACTTTTTAGATAAGAGAGGTTTAAGGTCTTCACCTTCAATGTATTTCAACATGATGGCACAATGAGTTTCATCTTCACGGTAATCAACAAAATAATCTTTGTACATTGGAAACAGATTGGCAAGTTCTTTTAAACTCTTGATTTCATTTTTCATGTGCTCTTTTTTCACTTCACCAACCACTTTGATAAAGTATTTGACATTATCAATCACAATATCATGTGTTTCGCTATGTTTATTCTCATCGTTGAATTTCTTAATGTATTTTTTAAGAATTCGTTGGAATTCAGACATTTTATATGATTTCTATTTTTTAAGACTAAATTGATATAAAAAAGAAATCGGTAATAAAATGAAGTACTTGTTTTTGATCGCTTTGATGCTACTACTTGACAATAATTTATTGGCCAAATATTCAACTATTCTTGTTGAAGAGTACTGTATAGCCAACCCACACAACTGTTTTGTGTAATTTAAACTTGATAAAATTGAAATTACAAAAGAATTCTTTGAAAAAAGAAAATGCAAGTATTTCCGTACAGTTGGCATCCTTATGAAGAGTATGGTTCTACTAAAATCAGAATTTTCGGTCTTTCTATTGCCAACGAAAGCGTCTACGTGCAAATCGACGATTTTCTTCCTTATATTTATGTCGAACTTCCTGAACTGAAATGGTCATCTTCGTCATTCAGTATCGTCCAAAATAAATTGAAAGAAATCTCTTTAAATTCTATCATTAAATCGGAACCCGTCAAGAAAAAAAAGTTGTATTTCGCCAAAAAAGAAAAGAATGAAAAAGGTGATTATATCGACAAAACGTACCCATTCATCAAATGCTTCTTCAAAACGACAAGTTCCATCCGTTCATTCGTCTATAAGCTCAAATATCCCATTTTTTTTAGCGGTGTTGGAAAATTTCAACTTAAAGTCCACGAGAATGACGCAAATCCAATCCTTCAATTCATGTGTGTAAAGGATATCAAACCAGCCAGTTGGTTTATCGTCAAAGGCAAAAAAATGGTGAAAGAAGATGAACAAGAAAGTCTATGCGTCCACGAATACATTGCCAGTTATCAATCGATTTCGGCCATGGAACCAAAAGTTCCTGCTAGACCTTACATCATGAGTTTTGATATCGAAGTGAATTCACACAATCCGAACGTTTTTCCACAGTCTTCGCAGCCAGAAGACAAAATCTTTCAAATCTCGTGTGTTTTTGGACGGAATGGAGATCCAGAAGAAAAATACGAAAAGTATATCTTGACCTTATGCAAAAACAAAAAAGGAGAAATCGTTGAACTGAATATGGATAAATTGGGTGATGGGATTGAAGTTTTGGGATATGAAACAGAGAGTCATTTGATGGAAGGTTTCAAAGATTTGATTCTGGAGAAAAATCCGCAGATCATTTGTGGCTACAACATCTTCTCCTTTGATTTGACGTACATGCATGAACGTTCAAAGATGTGCAACATTCAACGTCAATTCTCGCAATTATCTTGTATTCGTGGCATGTCTTGTCAAGTCAAAGAAATTAGTTGGAGCAGTTCGGCATTCAAAAACCAAAACTTCAGTTATTTTGATGCACACGGTCGTCTTTGGATCGATATGTTACCTATCATTCAGAGAGACTACAAATTGGAAAATTACAAGCTGAAAACTGTATCCGACCATTTCCTCGGCGTGACCAAAGATCCGTTGACAGCCAAAGGCATCTTTAAGTGTTATCGTATGTTTACTCCGGACAGTCTAAGTCTTGTTGCCAAATATTGCGTTGTCGATAGTTTACTGGTTTTGAAATTATTTGAAAAATTGCAAATTTGGATCGGTCTTTGTGAAATGAGCAATACGTGCAATACTCCGATATTCACTTTATTCACACAAGGGCAACAAATCAAGATTTTTTCGCAAGTATACAAGAAATGTTTGGCTGATAATATTGTAATTGACAAAGATTCGTTCGTGACCAAAGAAACCGATCGATTTACTGGTGCGTACGTATTCCCGCCTGTTCCTGGTTTGTACGATATGGTCGTCTCATTTGATTTCAGTAGTCTATACCCGAGCACGATCATTGCCTACAATATCGATTATAGTACGCTTGTAGTCGACGAAACGATTCCGGACGATAAATGTCACGTCATTGAATGGGAAGAACATGTGAATTGTGCATGTGATGGCGCTGAAATCAAAAAGTCCAAAGATATCATTTGCGAAAAACAACGTCATCGATTCATGAAAGAACCAATGGGTGTTTTGCCATCACTTTTGAAGAATTTATTGGATTCTCGTAAAAAAACCAATTCAGAGATGAAAAAGATGAACTTGGAATTGGACGATTTAAAAAAAGATACGGACGAATACAATGATAAAAAACGAATGTTAACCGTATTGGATAAGCGTCAATTGTCCTATAAATTATCAGCAAATAGTATGTATGGTGGTATGGGTGCTCGTAAGGGATATTTACCATTTTTGTATGGAGCTGTTTGTACGACCGCAAAAGGAAGGCAGAGTATTGAGAAAGCTTCTAAATTTCTAGTTGAAAATTATGGAGCCAAATTGATCTACGGAGACAGTGTTACAGGGGATACACCAATATTGGTTCGGTATGAAGATCAAACGGTTGACATATTAAGAATCGATGAAATTGGAGAAGTCTGGAATCCATACGAAGAGTTTAAACCGGAAGATTCCAATCGTAAAAACAAGCAACAAACTTTACCTTTTGTATCAACCGGATCTTTTCGATTAATGAATATTCTAGAAGTATGGACAGGAGAATGTTGGAGTCGTGTGAGACGTGTGATTCGTCATCAAACAGTAAAAAAAATGTTTCGTGTTTTGACTCATACTGGATGTGTAGATGTAACAGAAGATCATAGTTTACTTGATAAAGAAAAAAATAAAATAAAGCCGTCCGAGTTAGTGGTTGGAAATGAGCTTTATCATTCTTTTCCACCAAAAGAAGATTTCCTAGAAGCAGAAATTAAAGATGCTATGATTGAAGGAAAAGTGTATGAATGTTTATCCTGCAAGAGGTATCAACTTGAATTTGAGTTTGAAAGTAAAATATGCAAAGAATGCATATACAAAGATTATATATCAGAAACAGAATATACCCGAGATCCCTCACAACATATATGTGATGAATTGGCTTACGTATGGGGAATTTTTTTTGTAGATGGGAATTGTTTTGATTCATGGGAAATTCAACAAGAACATTCTATTCTTGTAAAATGTAAACTTATTTTAGAAAAGTGTGAACCATTATTTAAATGGAAAATTATAAACTCAAAATTATTTCCAGTCGGACAAGTATCTCTTATCGTTAAAAAATGGCAGCGTTTGTTTTATGACAGAGATGGATATAAAAAAGTTCCCTACTTTATTTTGAATGGTAGTGATAGTATGAAACACAATTTTTTAAATGGATACGATACATTTGATATCAAAAGTAAAATTGGAGCACAGGGTATCTATGTATTGTTGCATTCTTTAGGTCGTAGTGTTAGTCTTAATCAAAAAGATAACATTTATACTTTACATACCTGTGGAAATTTCCGAACAAATCCTGATTCTATCAAAAAAATCATTGAATTACCACCAACAAAAGAAAGCGAATACGTTTATGACATTGAAACAGAATCTGGCATGTTTTTGGGTGGAGTGGGTCGAATCATTCTCAAAAACACGGACTCATGCTATATAAATTTTTCAGAATATGGAGACAAAAGCAAGGCTAAAGATTTAGATTCATTTTGTCGTCAAGTCGAAGATGAAATCAGCTCACTTTTTCCAAAACCGATGAAATTTGCGTACGAAGAACAGATTTACTGGCGGTACTTGATTCTCACCAAAAAAAGATACATGGCACTCAAATGCGATTTGGATGGAACTGTAGACAATAAAATCGCGAAACGAGGTGTGTTATTAAGCCGGCGTGATAACAGCAAATATATCCGTGACACATATGCCAACACCATCTTGAAATCTTTCTATAAAGAGGATCTAAGTGACGTATTGCATAAACTATTTGAAGATGTCAAAAAACTATGTATCAATTCGTTACCAATCAAAGATTTGACTGTCACAAAAGGAATCGGTGCCATCGAAGACTACAAGATACGAGCATTGCACGTCGACGATAAAAAATGCGTGAAACGTTTAAAAGAATTGGGATTGTACCACGAAGAAACAAAATTGGATGTCTTGCGAAATATTATCACAATGTTTGGAAAAAAAGAGGATGTCGATGATGAAGCCATGGCGCATAATCTAGAATATCTGATATTCAAAGAATACGTAAAATTATCTCTACCAGCTCAAATCCAGCTCGCTGAACGAATGAGATCAAGAGGATCCTGTGTTTCGGCTGGTGAGAGATTGGGATACGTAATTACCCAAAACGGAGATAAATTGGGAGATAAGATGGAAGATACAGAGTATTTCAGAGAGCATGCGAGTTCATTGAAACTAGATTACCTTTATTACATGAAATTGATGATTAACCCATTTGATGAAGTATTGACAACAGTTTATGGTGAAAAAGATTTATTCAAAAAGTTTTACAAAACAAGAGAACAATACAAGAAAGTGATGGATCAGTTAACTACATTATTTTCGCCTAAAATCAGATTTGTATAAAATTAAATTTATACAAAACATTGTGAATAAATTTGATTTTTATTTAAAATAAATAGATAGAATAAAATGCAGGCATTCATACAACATTTTTTATCCACCGCAGACATCAAAAAAGAATACGTTAAAATGTTAACAAGTCCCTTTTCAATGTCGTATTACAATACAGCATTCACAGATCCATCGTACGACAATGAAAACAACTACCTTTTTCTACGCGCCCTCGGAAAATTGACGTATGATAAAATTCTAGTTTGGTATCTCTTTGAACGATTTCCGTATGTAAATCAAGAGAAATTGACACAATTGAAAATCATTTTTGTTAGTGCAAACATAAATTTGTTAAAGGATGAAATAAGCAAGTATATTTTGCACGACCCAAAATTAATTCTTGGTGACAAGATTTACCAAAATGTGTTTGAAGCCATCATAGCTGCCACCGAATTTGTCATGAACCAAAAATACAAATTTGGTATCGGGAATGTAGTCGTGAAAAAAATATGCAAGTACTATCTAGACCAATTTGATATCGTTTTCTCCGAGCAGGCTGATACCATCATTATAAACGGCGTCGAACATCCTCTTAAAGATTTCAAAACCAAATTAAAGGAAGAATTTTTTGATGCATACCGATTGAAAAAACAATCGGAACAAACAAAAGACGAAGATACCAAAATCTTCCACTTTACCTTACTCATATTCCAGAAAAAATTTGAAGGTTCTGGTCTTACCTTAATAGACGCGGAACGAGAGGCATCCAAGAAAGCATACCTATTTCTTAAAAAAAATGGAAATATCAAAGAAAGGTACAAGGAAGAGATACAAAGAAGTACGTATGATAATCGAAACATGGATGAATTTAAAGACTTTATTTTAAATCTCTTAAAACCTTTCTCTTTAAAAGATTTAAAATTTGAAAAAGAAGATATCGACACTTTTAAGAAAGCGTTCACTCTTCCAGCTGATAGTCCTCAAAATTACGAGGTTTTGGAGACGTTAGGAGACAATATTTTAAACCGGTGTGTCTTTTGGTACATCTCATCTCGATTTCCGGAATTGAATACACCTGAAGGGATCGATATTTCAACCAAATTAAAAATCAAGATGATTCAGACGGATGGTTTCGGAAAAAATGCGAAAAAACTGGGCTTTTACAAATTCATTTCCAACGGAAAACAAAATGAAATTGAGAAAAAAGTGTTGGAAGACGTCTTTGAATCTTTTTTTGCTGCTCTAGAAATCGTAATGGATAGAAAGTACGAAGAAGGTACCGGCTACATTATTTGCTATAAATTATTGGCGAGTATTTTAGACGAAGAAGAAATCAGTCTAAAGTACGATTACTTGGTAGACGTAAAAACGCAGTTAAAAGAATTATACGACCGGTATCATATGGGTGTTGTGGTCTACAAAAACGAACGAGTCCAAAATGGATTTTACTCTACGATCGTGATTGACAAAAAGGTTGTGAGAGGGTTTGGAAGTACAGATAAAGAAGCGCAACAAAATGTGTCTAAAATGGCTTTGGAGGTTTACAGAGAACTTGGGAAATTCAAACCAATCCCAAAAGAATATTTAAAATTTTGTGTATAATAAATGAAAATAAATCTTTTTCTTGATCTAGATGAAACATTGGTGCATTCTTTTGACATTTCAGGGAAAAAAACGATGCCTATTTACATTGAAAATTTTGTTCATCACAATTTTGAAAAAACTTATATTGTAATGGAAAGACCTAATTTACAAAAATTTTTGGATTGGGCATTTAAAAATTTTAATGTCTCAGTATGGTCTGCTGGTCAAGAAGAATACGTTAAATTTATCGTAGAAAATATCATTGAAAAGACAAAGAAGCGTAAATTAAACCACGTTTTGCATTCAAAAGATTGTGACAATAGCGAATTGAATTATGATGGACATATCAAAAAACTGGACATGCTTTGGAAAATTTACAAATTTCCAGGATACACACCAGAAAATACGATATTAATTGACGATTTAAGTTCAAACACTTTTTCTCAAGAGAACAATAGCATACGAATTCCCAAATTCAACGGAAAAGGGGGCGAGAATGATACAAAATTGGTCGAATTACAAGCAAAATTGCAAATCATTCTTGATAATTACAAAACAAAACATAAGATTGTCAAATCTCCTAAACGAAAGACAAAATAAAATTAAATGAATTTTAATTTTAAATATTTTTACGACAAATCGGGCAAGAATGGTTGATACTCTTCCATTTGTTAATACATTCTTCGTGGAAGAGATGATGACATTTTGTCTCTAAAATAACCGACGAATCTTTGTATTCATCAAAACAAATCGGACAACTTTTATCCTCCTTATTTTTCAGGTTTTTATAGAGAGTTACCTGTGCATGATTCGGTTGAAATCCGTACGAACTATTTGACATGTAATAATTGTATTCTGTAGGCTCCGAACGGTTTCGAGAGACAGATTGTCTTGAGTCATGCCGTGAGTTTTGTCGTGAGTCTTGTCGGACTTCTCTAGCGTTTTCGTTGGGTCTCATGACATAGTCTTCGATTTGGCTGGATAGATTTTGTAATGCGTGATTCATATTATCTGAAATCGCCTGTAAAATAAATCTAGAAAAATTTCTGATCCTCAGATTTCCGTATTCATCGTACTCCTGAAACGCCATTTATTGTAAATTTAAAATCTTTAAAAAGGATAAATAAAAGAATGTCAATCTTTTTATTTCACCGTGATTTTCGCATCGTTGACAATCTATCTCTAAATCAACTTCCTGGCCCCATCCACCCCATTTTTATCTTTACGCCAGAACAAGTCACCCCCCAAAATCCGTACTACAATGAAAAATCCATCAAATTCATGATTGAATGTTTAACAGCCATCCCTCGTATCCAATGTTTTTACGGTGATACAATCAAAGTCCTTGAATCCATTTTCAAATCAAATTCTATCAAATATCTAGGATTCAATCTGGACTACACGCCATACGCCAAAGAACGAACAAAAAAGGTTTTAAGTCTAGCAGAAAAATACAATGTCAATATAATTGCGCGCGAAGATTATACAGTACTCGATCTAGCACAATATCGTGATAAAGGGTATTATAGAGTATTCAAACCATTTTACGAACATCTTCTTACACTAAAAGTTCCTAAACCTTCTTTTAAACCCATCGATTTTTCAAACGATAAACTTGTATCAAAATATACCTTAAAAATGCCAAAATTGAATTACAATCACCGTGACGATGCGTTACAAATCTTAAAACGGAAATTTTCAGATTACGAAAATACGCGTAGCATTCCCTCCATCGAAACAACGCATTTATCAAAATACATAAAATTTGGTGTTGTCAGTATGCGTGAAGTCTACCACGCATATTCTAAAAATAAAGATTTGCTTCGCCAAGTCATTTGGCACGATTTTTATGCATCGTTAATGAATTTTTTGCCAGAAGAAGATACAATCGGTGGCGGGAATTTTCAGCACAAAAAAATAGTCTGGAAGAAATCCGAAACGAAATTCCAAAAATGGTGTGAAGGCAAAACCGGCGTTCCTTTGATTGACGCGGGTATGCGCCAATTGAATGAAACAGGATGGATGCATAACCGTGTCCGACTTATTACCAGCAATTATTTGGCGATGGTACTTGGTCTCGACTGGAAAAAAGGCGAGAAATATTTCGCACAAAAATTAGTCGATTATGATGTAGCCAGTAATAATTTGAATTGGCAAATGTCGGCACAAGTTGGTACAGATCGTAATCCATTTGTAAGAATTTATAACCCTTATATACAGTCAAAAAAGTACGATAAAGATTGTATTTACATTAAAAAATGGGTACCCGAATTAAAAAATGTTCCCGTGAAACAGATACACAATTGGAATGAAATGTACGACGAAAGTATTTACTACAAACCAATTTGAGTGCATATAAAATTGACTTTTTTGAAATTGATTTTTGTAGAGAAAATGGCTCCTTGTTACATTTTCGAAGATTATTTGAATGACGATGTGTTCAGAATCGTCGACCAATTTTATGCACACTCTTTAGTCTACGTCGCCGGATTTTTCGAGCACGTTCGTGATAACGGGAATTTTCCTATGAATGGTATGACTTCTGAAAAATGTTATCATTTGATTGACCGTATTCGGTCGTATGAACATAGTGATTTGATAGACGGACTTCGTGATCTGTACAATTCCACCGGATTTCTGATATTTGTTGATGATACAAGAAAAGTGATTGTTTATTCGGAAGATATTGATTCGTACTTGAATTTCATACGAAATGGGGTACAAGATGGTCCATCATCTTCCGAAATTTACGAGAATTTCAATTTGAATTAATTTAATTAAATAAATTAATCTTAATAATAAATGCATAGTTCAAAATCAGGTTTTTTTAAATTTAATGGTTTCATCATCGGAATTATGATGTTGGTTTTTTGCATATTAAGTGCAATTGCATCTATTTTAACTTCGGAGTATTGTAATATGACAGGTTTCCAACATTCAATGACAGTCAGCATTTTAACAATGATTGGTGTCGTTGGATTATTCTTAATGTTTTTTGGATTATTCATGTTTCTTATCACAAGAACATCTCAACAAACACAAGAAGCGTTTTCAAGTCAGACCTTTCTTCGAGTATTTTCCATAATCATGCTCGTTTTGAGCATACTCTTTGTAACTGGTTCCATCTGGTTTGACCAAATTGTCAAAAGCAACAAATTCATCTGTGGTACAGATACAATTGATAAACCAGATGCAACCCCTCCATTTCGAACGGACCAGCATACAGAAATCGTTCATGTTAGTGCTGGGTTGATGGTTACAAGTT